>PDWI01001756.1_pt1 | contig 33785 bp, 27 predicted proteins | sample 1430891 | NCBI WGS metagenome assembly PDWI01 (sample SAMN01162508, study PRJNA174530) | Oral metagenome, whole genome shotgun sequencing project. | biome: Marine environment; feature: Marine mammal; material: Swab sample of the gingival sulcus; isolation source: swab sample of gingival sulcus... | reverse complement strand
AGTAGCGGAAGGCGAAAATATTTCTGTCATTGATTTAAGCAATGTTTTTGACGACGAAGACAACGACAACTCATTGATAACAAAAGAGATACAAAGCAACAGCAACAAAAATCTGCTTTCAGCAGCAATTACAGGTAATGAATTGCAAATTGAGCTCACACCCAATCAAAACGGAGAAGCCGAAATCGTAGTTTTGGCAACATCCAACGGAAAAACCGTTACCGACACTTTTACGGTTACCGTCTCTCCCGCTACCGGGATCAAAGCTCCGACTTCGAAAAATTGCACACTTTACCCGAACCCCTCCAATGGAATTTTCAGAATACAATTGGAGCAACCGGGAGAGTTCGCCGTACGCATATTTGACCAACAAGGGAAATTGATTTATTCCGAAACAAACTGCAATGGCAATATTGACATTCATAATCAGTCTGCAGGAACTTACATTGTGCAAATTATTCAAGGCAAATCGATAATTACCAAGAAAATAAATATTCTTTAAATCTGTCCCCAAGGAGACGAAAACAAATTTCGTCTCCTCTTTTTTCTACGCAAAACTTTGACCGGAATTATGCCTCATCTTTCTTCAAATCTTTTTTGCCAAAAACTCAAAATTACAGTATGGATTTGTCTGTCGGCAATAGCACCACTGGCAGCACAAGAAGATCCGGACAGTTTGCAACATATTGAAGAAGTTGTAATCAACGCCCTTTTTCAAAAAACAGTTATTCCTGCTCAAAAACTTGAAGGAAAAGAGCTGAAAAGCCTCAACAGTTTTTCGGTCGCAGATGCCATTCGCTACTTTTCCGGTGTTCAAATTAAAGATTACGGCGGTGTCGGAGGTTTGAAAACCGTGAATATCCGCAGTATGGGAACAAACCATATGGGAGTTTTTTATGACGGAATACAACTGGGAAATGCGCAAAACGGACAAATCGATTTAGGAAAATTTTCTTTGGACAACATCGAATCCATTTCTTTGTTTAACGGTCAAAAAAGTGAAATTTTCCAATCAGCAAAGGATTTTGGTTCATCGGGTTCCGTATATTTGACAACCCGCAAACCGAAATTCAAAGGAGGTAAGAAAACAAACTTGCGAGCCGGATTAAAAAGCGGCTCCTTCGGTCTGCTGAATCCCTCCATATTGTACGAACATAAATTGAGCGAAAAGTTCAATACTTCCTTTAATGCCGAATGGATCAAGGCTAACGGGAAGTACAAATTTCGCTACAAACGAAAAAACATAAAAGGCGAAACCGCTTACGACACCCTGGCTGTGAGACAAAACGGAGACATTAACGCAACACGACTGGAAGGCGGACTTCATGGGTTGGTACAAGGAGTCTCGTGTAATCTCCGAATGTACACCTACAATTCGGAACGAGGAATCCCCGGAGCCATCGTAAATAACGTCTGGAGACGCGGGGAACGTTTATGGGATCTGAACTCGTTTATTCAAGCTACCGCAAAAAAAGAATTTGGGAGCAAATACAAAACCCTCCTGAATATGAAATATGCCTCGGACTATACGCATTACATCAATAATGACGACAAACTAATCCGAGTGGATAATAAATATTATCAAAAAGAATTGTATCTCTCAACTGCGAATTTATACAATATATTCGATTGGTGGAGCGTCTCACTATCCTATGATTTTCAGTGGAATACGCTTGATGCCACTTTACAGGATTTCCCCTATCCCACACGTCATACACACTTGGCCTCAGCCGCAACGGCTTTGCAGGGCAAAAGAATCAAATGCCAAGCAAGCCTCTTAGGCAACTTTGTTCGTGAACAAGTAAAACAATACAACAAAGCCCCGAATAAAAATGAATTCTCCCCGGCCATCTTTTTATCCTATAAACCTTTCATAAACTTAGGTTTACATCTGCAATCTTTTTACAAAAAATCCTTTCGCATGCCCACATTCAATGATTTGTATTATACCGACATGGGCAACGCCAATTTACGACCGGAATATACCCGACAATACAACCTCGGAATCCGTTGGAGTGAAGAATTGAACCGACAATTCTGGAAAAAGATTGAATGTACAGTCGAAGCTTATTACAATGAAGTAAACGATAAAATCATTGCCTATCCCAAAGGACAACAATTTCGCTGGACGATGCTCAATTTAGGACATGTCCAAATTCGAGGCATAGATGCCTCCCTAAACCATATCTCGGAAATATGCAAAGATCTTTTCTTTACCGCCAAATTGCAATATACCTACCAAAAAGCACAAGACTTCACCGACCCTTCCGATCCCTATTACTCTCACCAAATTCCTTATATCCCCTGGCACAGCGGTTCTTTTATCAGTTTCTTAAAGTACAAACAATGGCAATTCAACTACAGTTTCATTTATGTAGGCGAACGATACAATCAACAGGAAAATATTCGTTACAACCATACACAACCTTGGTACACAACCGATATTTCTCTCGTTCGCACCATTGATTACAAAGGGAAACAAATCAAAATATCTGCAGAAATCAACAATTTATTCAGTCAAGATTATGACGTAATCTTAAATTATCCCATGCCGAAAATCAATTTCCGTTTATCCATCTATGCAGAAATTTAAAACCAACCCTCGAATTCTTTTCTTTGAATCATGAAGATAAAAAAAACAATCATATACTGCTTTCTCTTTGCTGTTTTAGGCACATCGTGCCGAAAAGACGAACTTGTATTACCCACCGAATACGAAATTTTACCCGTAGAATACTCCGAAGAAAGCACAGTCAAAGGCATGTATTTGCTCAACGAAGGGAATATGGGAAGCAACAAATCCACTCTGGACTACCTGGACTTCGAGACCGGAATGTACGCCCGCAATATTTATCCCGGACAAAACCCGCAAGTAGTTAAAGAACTCGGAGATGTCGGCAATGATATACAAATCTATGGAAGCAAAATGTACGCCGTAATCAATTGCTCGCACAAAGTCGAGGTGATGGATGCACAAACAGGAAAACGCATCAAACAAATCGACATCCCTAACTGTCGTTATATACGATTTCATCGAGGGAAGGCCTATGTAAGTTCGTATGTTGCCCCTGTCGCCATAGACCCTCATGCCCGCCCCGGCGCAATCTTCCGCATAGACACTGCCTCCCTGGAAGTGGAAGCCCAAGTAACTGTCGGCTACCAACCGGATGAACTGGAAATAGTCGATCAATATATCTTTGCTGCCAATTCGGGCGGATACCGCGTACCGAATTACGACAGTACCGTATCTGTTGTGGAAATATACGGCTTTAAACAAGTAAAAAAAATACCGACGGGTATCAATCTCCATCGTATAAAAGCAGACAAATACGGGAAGCTGTGGGTCAGTTCTCGAGGCGATTATCACCATATCCGCTCAAAGATGTTTGTCATCGAACGGAAAGAAGGCGGAGGCGCTATGGATTACATCGTAACAGACACCCTGGGGATCGCCTGTTCCAATATGTGTATAAAAGGAGATTCGCTCTTTTTATACAGCGTGGAATATAGTTATGAAACCAACGAAAATACAGTAACTTATGGAATTATTGACGTAAAAACCAAACAACTTATCTCGAAAAACTTCATTACAGACGGCACTGAAAGGGATATAAAAATTCCTTACGGTCTCAATATCAATCCTGACAACGGAGACATTTATATCACTGATGCCAAGAACTATGTTTCAAGCGGAGTGCTATATTGCTACGACAAAAACGGAAAAAGAAAGTGGTCTGTCAGAACAGGAGACATTCCGGCCCATATGACATTTCTCTACAAGTAAATCAAAGAGTGGATTTTAAACACAAAAACGAACCCGATCGTTTCAAGAAATCATCGGAACTATTTGGAAAAGTCATCAGGATCATTTGAACAAAAGATCACTACCGTTTTAAACAGAGATTCCCGAGCAATTTAAATCCGAACGAGATTATCTCATCTTAAATCTATTTTCAATAAGACAAATCGACTAAAATCATTTGCAAAAAGAACGTAAATTATGAAAAAAATCATCTTTATATTATCGACAATCCTCCTCATCCTGATTTCTTCTTGCAAGAAAGATGTACCTCTGGTGAGCATGGGGATTGATGAAGTTTATATTGTTCCTCGCATGAAAGCGCAAGGATTACATCCTGAATTTGTCGGAGAGCGGTACGAATGGAAACTTGTCAATTCGGGCAAAGATTCGATTCTTTCCAAAGAAAAAGACTATGTTTTCATTGCAAAAGACACCGGAACTTACCACTTAGAGTTCGAAATATTTGACAGTGAAAATCCCTGCAAACAGCAAGTAAAGATTGTGGTTATCGAAGAGCAAGTGCGCTACAGTCCCTACATATCGACTGTGTATGAATATCGTCCGGCTCCCGGTCAATTCGTAAACCTCTTACCTGAGTATGAAGAGGGAGATACGGGAAAAGACATGGCTCGTAAGGCGGAAGAGTCCATAAGTGGTCGCAATCAGACGCTGATAACACTCGGCAGCTTCGGAGGATATATCACCTTCGGGTTTGATCATACGGTAATGAACGTTCCCGGAGAAGCTGACTTTAAAATAGACGGGAATGCCTTTGCAGCAGCCGGAAATCCCAATCCGAATGCTCCGGAAGGAGGCAGTTCCGAACCGGGTATCGTCATGGTTGCTTTTGACAAGAATCAGAACGGAAAACCGGATGCAAACGAATGGTATGAACTTGCGGGCAGTGAATATTTTAAACACGAAACGATCAAAAACTATGAAATCTCCTATCACAAACCGGACTCTTCCCATACGCCGATCCCGCACCCCTCAAATATCTTCTTAACGGACACGATCTATATCCCTTGGGAAAGTAATCAGGGAACACAAGGACATCTGTATAAAAACAAATTCCACGGACAATCCTACTATCCGCTTTGGTTAAACGAAGAAACTCTCACGTTCAAAGGGACAAAACTACAGGATAATGCCGTAGATGAATCGGGAGACGGCTCCTTTTACGTCCAATACTTTTATGATTACGGCTATGCCGATAATCGCCCTAACGGTGATGACACCGGTTTTGACATCGGGTGGGCTGTCGATAAAGACGGGCATCCAGTATATCTTCCCGGTGCAGACTTTATAAGGGTTTATACGGGTCTTTTGCAATATTGCGGCTGGTTAGGCGAAACATCCACCGAAATCTCCGGAGCCAAAGACCTGCATATCAAAGATCTTCCTTCAATACATTAATAACTCTTTTTGAATTCTATCCTTTCATCTCATAAATACCAATACCATGAAAAAACGACTCTTTTTATTTGCCCTTCTAACCGTATTTTCTTTCGTAATCAACGCACAAGAAACAAATTACCAAGAAGGCACTTTTATATTGAATGAGGACTGGTTCGGTCATCAAAACAGTTCATTAAACTTTATCACTTCGGACGGCAATGTGTTATACAATGTATACTCCGAAGAGAATAAAGATCGAGAGCTTTCATTAGGCGCTACCGCCCAATACGGAATTATCTATGGGAAGCAACTGTACGTCATATCTAAACAAGATAAAGACCAGGGCGGAGACAAACGCACCGGCGGACGTTTCATCATAGCCGACAAAACAACATTGAAAAATCAAAAGAACTTTGCCCGTTTAGAACAGAACAGTAAAGGAGAATCCTTGGCAGACAGCCGAAGTTGTACGGGAATAGATGAAGGAAAAGTTTATATCGGCAGCAGCAACGGCATCTACGTTTATCATAAAGAGACACCCGACACCTTAAAAAAGATAGCGGGGACCGAAAATCCGTTAATAACCGGAGAAGAAAACAATGCGAATGGGCAAGGCCCTTTATACCATAATCAAATCGGACACATCATCAGGGGTGCCGAATATGCCTTCGCCGTTTATCAAGATTCCGGCATATTTGTCATTGATCCTCATGCAGACACTGTCATCACTGTCATCAAGGGCTGTTTCGGATCAATGGAACAAAGCAAAGACGGCAATCTGTGGGTTGTGCGCAACACAAACCTCAATGCACAGAAATACCCTTATGGAGGAAGCGGACCACAAACCTACGGAGAAGGCTGGAAAGGGAATCAATGGGTTAAAATCAACCAGTTCTCGCTTGACACCAATCAAATCAACATCCCCGATACAATCCCCGGCATTCGACAAACTTGGTACGCCTGGACAGACGGAGGTTTCTGTGCTTCCGCTAAAGAAAATACTCTCTATTGGACAAACGATAACGGCTGGTTTAGTTCCTCACGCATATACAAATATGACATTGATCAAGGGACATTCAGTCAAATATTCGATGCCCACGACATCCACCCCCAAAGAAGTATATACGGCGCAGGCATCGGAATTGATCCGGAAACTGATCACTTGTTCGTATTCCTCTTCAACAATTTCAGCGATAATCAGTATTGGATTGCAGAAATCAACTCCTCCGGGGAAATCATCAATAACTATACGTTAATAAAGAACTTCTGGTTTCCTGCCATGCCGATATTTACCGATAATTATCCGCCTCAATTCACATCATCGGGAAATCAAGCATCCACAGCCCTTTCACTTGGGCAAGATACCTATAAGCTCTACTTGGGAGATTGGGCTACAGACCCGGACAACCAAGACGCAGCCATTGTCAAATCCGTCAAAAATAACCGGCAACCCGACTTTGCAGATATTTATATTCAGCATGACACTTTGTATATTATCCCCAAAAACAACACAACAATTCCCGGCACCTCCTTCGACCTGTGCTTTCTTTCAAACGGACAATCTATTCAAAAACAAATGGCAATCAATTTATGCGTTACTCATCCGCTCCCGGATCTCATCGCAGAAAAAGAAGCAAGCATCCCCCCGATTGATTTAAGCCAAGTCTTTTATGATGCCGGAGATCCTTCTTCTTTGATACAAATGCAGATAGAAAGCATCAGCAACGAATCCTTACTATCGGCAATTATCACGGGAAATGAATTACATATTGACCTGAAACCCGGTAAAAGCGGAGAAGCAAAAATCGTTATCTCCGCAACATCCAACGGAAAAAGCATAATGACAAGTTTTACAATTACCGTTTCTTCCTCAACCGGAGTCGCCGAAGGATCAACAAAAGAGTTCAGGATCTACCCCAACCCCTCCAACGGAATTTTCAAGATACAACCGCATAGTCCGGAAAAATTCTCCGTACGCATATCAGACATGCAAGGAAGATTGATTTACTCGGGAAGCAACTGTAAGGGAGAAATAAACCTTGGGAATTCACCTGCAGGAACTTATATTGTAGAAATAACGCAAGGCGAAAAACTGCGATACAGTACGCTTATCATTCGTTAATTTTAAGAAGCGAGGGAGAAATTACCCTCGCTTTTTCATTTTCTTCGCAAAATCAGATCATAATCCGTCACTGAATAGCCCGAAAAAATACCCAATCCGTTTTGGACATTTGAAAATACTTTTACCGGTTGAGAAAAGGGATTAAACTCAGTTTCTTCGGCTTTATTATAAGAAATAATGTATTTGTACAAATCTTCGCAAATACTAAAAAACTTTATGCGAACGGGTATCGAATCCGGCAATTCTTCCATCCCGAAAGGAGAACCGCCCCCACGGTTGTAATGATTGTCGAAATTGACAGAAATCTCCAAATTATATTCTCCTTTGTTAAATAAATGATCGTTCAGCACAAAACCTTCAAAACCTTCCAGGAAGGAATAACTGTTATCATTCATAAAAATCGGATCATCAGAATCGGAAGGAAGACTTTTGTACGCTCCCCCGAATCCTTTAAAAGTATATTTTCCCGTGAGCGTATCAATCCTATAAATCGGGTTTTGAGCACAAACCGACACAAAGAAATACTCTGCTTCACGTCCCCTGTCTTTGATTTTGAGTTTAAATTGCATCTTCTTTCCGTATTCTGCGGACTCCCCATAATCCGTATAAACACTCTCATCGGAGACGGTCATTGTATCAACAGAAAGAATAGAGAGAGGTGGTAAAAGAACCGTTTCCGTAGAAACATCACTAAAGTCTTCGTTGCTAATCTCCAAACGATAGGTATGCCCAAAACGAGGAGTTGCTACTGAAACATATCCTGTATCGGTATGTTGCAATTCTTCCACGAATTGAGCATCTTCATATAATTTTATGTGTGCCTCTTGGATTGGAGCAAAAGGCTTACGAGAAAAAACTCCCTGACTTTCAGATAGTTCCACAAAGATCGGTTTTCCTGCAGTTATCAAACTATTAACCACTGCATGCTTCTTGCTTTCCGGCAAATCAATATCCATTTTTGTTCGACAAGCAAGCAAATTTGCAACAAGAAAAAAAAGACTAAAGAACAGTTTATAAGAAGTATTCATTTTATTTGTTTCGATTGATACTGAATTGATATTTATAGGAAAACGAAGGAATTATCGAGAAGAGAGAATATTTATACAAAGCCGGATTCCCGTTGTTATCTCTTCCCATTTGGAGGAAAAACGGATTTTTGCGATTATATGCGTTATAGACCCCGAAACTCCATGTACGTTTACCGTATTTTTTTTCTTTATGCAAATTTACACCGAGATCCAATCGATGATAAGAAGGCATACGATAATTATTTCGTTTTTCTATATGATTGATTACATTCCCATTATAATTATCTCCTCCTGTATGTTTCAAGCCTTGGTATTTTTCAAAAGCCATAGTTACGGCATTGCCTGTGCTAAAGACCCAAGTCAAGCCCACATCAACTTTTTCATTAAATTTATAAGTAAGAACTAAACTAAGATCATGGCGTTTGTCATACGTATAGGGGAACCACTCGCCAAAACTTACATTGGGAAATTGCCGTTCAGTTTTGGATAAAGTATAACCAAACCAACCCGTAAGATTCCCGGTATTCTTACGAATCAATAATTCTATGCCGTAAGAAACTCCTTTGCCGTCTGTTTCGATACGTTTTTCCCACGAACGCCCGCTACTGTCTGTTTCCGCAACTCCGTCAAAAAAACTTGCTCCTTCTTTGTATTCTATCAAATGAGACATATCTTTGTAATAACTTTCCAAGCTAATATCAAAACCGGCAAAAGAATAAGCTCCTCCCAAAGCATACTGAGAAGATTGTTGAGGCTTAACTTTTTGAGTTACAGGCAACCATAAGTCCGTAGGCAATCCAATCGTACTGTTGGTCAGCAGATGCAAATACTGCGTCATTCGTGTATATGCAGCTTTCAGCGACCATTGCGGAGAAATAAGATAGCGAAGCAAAACTCGCGGCTGTAAGGATTGATACCATGTTTTATCTACATAAAAGCCTGAATAATGCACCCCAAGATTGAGTTTAAGCCCTTGAAACAGATTGAACTCATCTTCCGCATAAAGAGCATATTCCAAGGCAAAAATATCGGCATCTCCACGGGTAGTATCAAGAGATGATTGAGCATATCCGTCCTCAATTTTTACAGCTTCGACCCCGGGGCGGAAAGTATGGTGAATACAATTGGCTCCAAATTTTACGGTGTTTTGAGAAATCCCTGAATAGTCAAAATCAGCTTTGAGTGCATAATCAATAATGCCGGAGGTATAATCAAATTCAAATTCCGAATCATTATCATGCAGCATATCTTTTGATTGTTCCCACATCCCGACACCGAATTTGTAGCGGCTGTAAGTAGCGGTAGTGTTCATAAAAAGTTTGGATCCCATCATATAGTTCCAACGAAAAGCTGACGTTATATTTCCCCAATAAAGCTTGGATCGACTTTTTTCGATAAAATCCCCGCTGTCATACTTTTCTTTCATATAAGCTTTATCCCGTCCGGTATAAACACTCAAAAATATGCGATGTTTATTGGAAAAGGTATGATTGACCTTGGCATTTATATCCCAAAAATAATACCCTCCGAGGATGTCAAGACCATCTTCTGTCCGTTGAAGTAATTTTTGAAAAGGGTAAGACAAAATATCGATATATGTACGCCGAGCTGAAAGGATAAAAGAGGTTTTGTCCTTAACAATCGGACCTTCAAACATAAATTTTGAAGAGATTAAACCAATGGATACTGCTCCGGCAAATTTCTTGGTATTTCCTTCTTTCATGCGAATATCCAAGACCGAAGAGAGACGACCTCCGTAGCGTGCCGGAAAACCGCCTTTTGTAATATTTACATTACTGATGGCATCAGCATTAAAAACCGAAAAAAAACCAAACAAATGATTGGCATTATAAACAGGAACACCGTCTATAAGGATTAAATTTTGATCAGCACTTCCTCCGCGTACATAAAAACCCCCGGTTCCTTCCGTGCCGGATTTGATACCGGGCAGCAGTTGCACTGCTTTTAATACATCGACTTCGCCCATAAAGACAGGTATGTTTTTGATCGTCTTTACCGGAATTGACATTTGCCCCATTGCCGTTTTTTGCGCCTCTGTTTTTTCTCCGTACACCCTTACTTCTTCAATTTCATTAGCTTCATGTAACGAAAAATTCAAAATTGTATCTTTGTCTAAATACAATTGCAATTGCTGCGGAGCATAGCCGATATAATCCACCTGCAATTCGATTTCCTTTGCATCAACCGAAAGGCTGTAAAAACCATACACATTTGTCATACAAGCCGACTCAATATCATTTTTCAGATGTATAACAGCTCCGGATATCTTCTCCCCGGATTCGGCACATTCCACATAACCACTCAAGGTATATTTTTGTCCCCAAAGAGTAAGTTCGGAAAGCAAAAGGGAAGTACACAGACTAATTATTATATATATGCGTTTCATTTTTTCTTTTATCATGCAAAAGTATGCTTTTTAACTAATCCTCAAAAACGGCAGAATGAAAGTGGCGCACATTGTACTTGCAAACCTAAGAGAATATACATCAAGAGAAGAATAAATAGGCCAACAAAATTGCCGCAATAATTCCGACAAAATCAGCAATCAATCCGGCAGTAACGGCATAGCGCGTGTGTTTGATTCCAACCGAGCCAAAATAAACGGCAATGATATAAAAAGTGGTATCAGTGGCTCCCTGCACAGTGGACGCTACACGCGCCGGGAAAGAATCGGCACCGTATTGCTTCATTGTATCGATCAACATGCCGCGAGCTCCACTGCCACTGAGCGGTTTCATCAAAGCGGTGGGCAGGGCTTTTACAAACTCTGTATCAAAACCTCCGTAAGCAAAACACCAAGAAATTCCGGACAATAAATAATCAAAGGCACCGGATGCTCGAAAGGCTGCGATGGCTACCAAAATAGCGATCAAGTAAGGAATTATCTTTACGGCTATTTTGAATCCTTCCTTACCGCCTTCCACAAAGGCTTCATAAACATTAATGCGTTTGATTGCCCCCCAAAAGATAAAAAGGGCAATGATTCCAAAAAGCAAAATATTACTCAAAGAGGTAGATATTTGCGCAATTTCTTCTTTGGGCAGTTGTTGCAAATAGTATATAAATCCAAATATCAAGAGAGACATTGTGCCGATATAAGCAAGGACAGTCGGGTGAAAAAGGTTTATTTTTTGATAGACAGCAACAGCAATCAATCCGGCAAGGGTAGAAAAATAGGTTGCCAGCAAAATAGGCAGAAAAATGTCGGAAGGATTGGCGGCCCCCATTTGAGCCCGATAAACGATTACACTGACGGGAATAATGGTCAATCCGGAGGTGTTTAGCACCAGAAACATGATTTGTGCGTTGGAGGCAGTATCTTTTTTCTTGTTACTTTTTTGCAAATGTTTCATGGCTTCCAACCCGGCGGGTGTGGCGGCATTGTCAAGACCTAACATATTGGCTGTCAGGTTCATAAGTATTGATCCATAAGCCGGGTGGTCTTTATCGAGTTCCGGAAAAAGTTTGGCAAAAAACGGGTTGATGAGCTTGGAAACCCCTTGAATAACACCGCTTTTTTCTCCAATTTTCATCATCCCCAACCAAAAGGCAAGTACACCGGTGAGTCCGAGAGAGATTTCAAATCCTGTTTCTGCTGTATCAAAGATACTTTTTACTATTTCGGGAAAAACACCGGTATCGCCAAAGAAAATCAGCTTAATAAGTGCAACAACAAAAGCAATCAGGAAAAAAAATATCCAAATATAATTTAAAACCATAACGAAACGAAGTCCCTACAAAATCGATCGCATAGGGTTAGTTTGTTTTATACCAACTTGCGTACATCGAGTAGTTGTTTGCTATTTTGTTTATCATTTCTTGAGTTTGGCGCGGTTCAATCTCTTTGACTTTGCGAGCAGGAACGCCGGCATAGACGCTGTTGGGTTCTACAATTGTTCCCGTTTTTACCAGAGCTCCGGCGGCAATAATGGTATTTTCTCCGATTACTGCATGATCCAAAATAATGGCTCCCATTCCGACCAATACATTGTTTTTGATTTCCGCACCGTGAATGACGGCGTTGTGTCCTATCGAGACGTTGTCGCCAAGCACCGTGATTGATTTTTGGTACAAAGTATGCAGAGTGGCATTGTCTTGAATATTCACTTTATTTCCTATGCGTATAGAGTTTACATCGCCCCGCAAAACTGCGCCAAACCAAACACTGCAGGCATCGCCCATAATTACATCTCCGATAATGGCGGCATTATCGGCAAAAAAGCAATCTTTGCCGTATTCGGGGGTAAATCCTCTTACTGTTTTTATAATTGACATATGTTGAAATATTTCTATAAATATATTCTAATCTGTTTGTAATGTGTACATTACGGCTTCTACTTGTTTGATCAAGTTAATTTTCTTTTTTCTGCCTCCATAAACATATCCGTCCACAGTAATGATGCGATTATTCTTGGAATTTACAGTTGTAAAGCTCATAAAAGGTCCGGACATGAAACGTGCGGAGTCTCCTGCCAATTTCCACAAACCTTTCATTTCCACCGCATATTTTCCATTGAGTTTAAACTTGCGTGTTTCCGGGTCAATCAAATCCTCGATGACCATATAGGTTCCATCGGTGGGACCTTCGACATATCGGGAAGTAAATTCGTTACGCTTGGCAGCGATGCTGTCGGGACTTAATTGGCTCTTATCGGTATAGGGGTAGTCCCAAATCAAGATTCCTTGAGAGGAATAAGGGGTCTCGCGACTGATGCAAACAAAATTCTCTTTATCGACATCCAAATGATAGCCTTTGGGCACGTTCAATGTATAGGCATGCTCTTCTTTTAACTTCTTTTTAATCAAGGGATTAAGAAATCCACCACTATATGCTTTGATCAATCTTTCGCGTTCTTTCTTTTCAAAAAGACTGACAATAGCTTCGGATTTTTTATTAAATATTTTAACAAATTCTTCGTTATCTTTTGCCCGGACGGTAATAACGGTTTGAGGCGAGGCTGAGGCATCATATTTGACCACGACTTGTGGTTTTTTGATGTTTTGCGATATTTTTACAAACAAAATATTGCGAGAACGTCTGAGTAATTTACCGAATTTTGCTTCGGGAATGAAGGAGTATTCAAACTTAGGTTCCGGCTGAGGCAAAATTCCATATTGTTCATCAAAAGCCTTACGAATACTTTTGCCCGGTTCTTGTTCCCAACGATGTTTTTCTCCAACAACCAAGATGTAACCCGGCGAACCTGCGGATGCCGGTAATGTACGCACCGAAGCGTCCTCGCATTGAGGAAGGAATACGCTTATAATCAGGGCTATAAGTAATATTTGTTTCTTTGTCATCGAATGTCTTTTTTCTTGTTTCCTTAGTGTTTTTTCGAGGGAACAAGCGGTGGTATTATTTTTTCGGTTACGTTCTTGTTTTTTTTCTTGAAAAGAAGTCGCGAGGCTTTCAGATATCGGTTCATTTTAGCAAAATCTTCCGGGTTCTTAAAAAAAACCGTGTCTTTCTCAAAACGACTTGCCGGAAGAATAAAATAGGTATATTTCCCTTTGTATTCCATCTTTTTATATACCCAAGTAAAAATGTGATTTTTTTCTACGATGCGTGTTCCGGAGGGTGATTTTTCCAAAATCAGTTCTGCCATTACACCTCCGTCAGTCTTGGGTTTTCTTTGATTGGAAACAAAATTGCCAAGTGAATAAGCCACAAATTCCTCCTTGCTTTTAAGAGAATCATTGGCGGCTTGGTACTCCATTTGCCGAATGACATGGGGATGAGCTCCTATAACTATATCTGCCTGATTATCAAATAAATACTTCACAAGTTCTATATCTTTTCTTTCGGGTACAGAAAGGTATTCTTTGCCAAAATGCAAAAAGACAATGAGCTTATCGAGCGAATCTTTTCGGGCAGCGAGCATGTCTTTTTTCATTTGCGCCGTATCTATCAAATTGACAACTGCCGGCGGAGGAACCGGGATTCCGTTGGTGCCGTACGTATAGTTTAAGATACCGATCTTTATGCCGTTTTTTTGCATCACCAATAAATTGGAGGATTCTCGTTCGGACAGATTGCGAAAAGTTCCTGTATGTTTGATTCCGAGAGTGTCTAATATATCAAGAGTACGAGTAATGCCGGACAGTCTGCGGTCACAACTGTGGTTATTGGCTGTAACCAAAATGTCAATTCCTGCATTTTTACAGGCTTTTGCCAAAGCATCGGGTGAGCTGAATTGCGGATATCCTTTGTAAGGTTTTCCGGCAAGAGTTACTTCAAGATTTGCCACGGCAATATCGGCTTGGGAAATCAAGTCCTTTACGTGTGAAAAAACGGTATCATACCGATAAGTTTTTGTTTGGGCATCATAAGCAGAACGAATTTGAGGTCCGTGCCCCATGATATCCCCCATAAAGAGCAGAGAGAGCCTTTGCAAGCTGTCTGTTTGAAGGGTATCAGCAGGCGTATTTTGTCGGGCTTGCTGATTTTGTCCGCAAGCAGAACAGGCAAAAAAGAGAAGAAGAAATAAGGCAAGTGTTTGACTTTTCACAGTTTGTATTTTAAGGATTATATTTTATTCAATTTATGCCCCATTTTTTGTTTTTTGGTTTGCATATAGAATCGGTTGTGTTTGTTAAGTTCAACTTCAATGGGGACAATTTCCGTAATTTCCAATCCATAGCCTTCCAGTCCGGCTCTTTTTACGGGATTATTAGTCATCAATCGAATTTTTTTAATCCCTAAGTCTCTGATTATTTGGGCTCCCACGCCATAGTCTCTTTCATCCGGATTAAATCCGAGATGTTGATTGGCTTCAACGGTATCCATGCCTTGTTCTTGCAATTTGTAAGCTGCTATTTTGTTCATCAAGCCGATGCCTCGTCCTTCTTGATTCAAATAGATGACAGCTCCGCAGTCTGCTTTGCCGATGGTTTCCAAAGCGACATTCAGTTGTTTGCCGCAGTCACATTTCTGAGAGCCGAAGATATCTCCGGTTACACAACTTGAATGTACACGTACCAATACTTCTTGCTCTTCCGTCCATTGCCCTTTGATCAATGCCACATGTTCTCTGCCATTACTTTTTTGACGATAAGGAATCAGGTCAAAATCTCCGAATTTTGTAGGCAAATGTACCTTTTGACCAACTTCTACAAGACTTTCCGATGCCAATCGATATTTAATTAAATCGGCAATACTGACAATTTTCAGGTTAAATTTTCGAGCTGTTTCCAGCAATTCCGGCATACGCGCCATACTGCCGTCTTCGTTCATAATCTCAATCAGGGCAGCAGCAGGATAAAGCCCGGCAAGGCGTGCCAAATCTACGGAGGCTTCGGTGTGTCCGGCACGGCGCAAGACACCTTTGCTTTTGGCGTAAAGCGGATTGATATGTCCGGGACGTCCGAAAGTTTCCGGTTTGGCATTCACATCAGCGAGTGCTCTTATGGTTGCGGCCCGGTCATGTGCGGATACTCCGGTGGTACAGCCTTCCAATTTATCAATGGTTACGGTAAAGGGAGTACTTAATTTTGAAGTATTACGACTGACTTGCTTTTCCAATTCTAATTCTAAGCATCTTTCCTCGGTGATGGGAGCGCAAAGCACTCCGCGTCCGTTTTTCAGCATGAAATTAACGGCTTCCGGAGTTATTTTCTCGGCAGCGATGATAAAATCACCTTCATTTTCACGATCTTCGTCATCTACAACGATAATAATCTCACCGGATTTCACGGCGGCAATTGCTTCTTCTATAGTATTCAGTTGAGTCTCTTTATTTTCTTTTAACATTTTTTTTATTTGTACAGCACACCTTTCGGATCAAAAAAATTGATCATATGCTTCATTTAAAGGACAAAGATACAAGGAATTTGCATTGGAGCAAAAACATATTTTTTTTATTGCAAAAACAACTTTAAAAATTTACATAAATCACTTTCAATCAAGTATTTCAATCTTCTTTTAAAGATATAATCTTTATGGTAAATTTTTGCTCTCCGATTTCTTCTTCCTCTATTTTTTCGACAAACTTTGTTGCAGCTGCCTTTATTTCTGATTCGATCTTTGCCACACAATCCGACAAGTTTTTTTCAATATCTTTACCCCAAAATCGCAGCACTTTCCATCCTTGTTTTTTTAATTCGGCATTAACTTCCTTATCTCTTTCGATATTTCGTTCTATTTTTTTGTGCCAAAATGCTTGATTGCTTTTGTGGTCATGCTTTCGTATTTCCCAATCTTTCCCGTGCCAAAATTCGCTATCGGCAAAAATTGCTATTTTGTATTTTTTGAAGCATAAATCCGGCTTGCCAAAAACCGACTTGTCATTCTTTCGATAACGATAGCCCTTCTTCCAAAGAGCTTTGGCTAAGGCAGTTTCAATCTTGGAGCCGGAAGATTTTACAGCTTGCATATTTCTCTTGCGCTGTTCTTTGGTGAGTTTATCCATTGGACAAAAATACATATTTGCTTTTATTCTGAATACACATTCAAAATTATCTTTCATAATATACAAAAGAACTATTACATTCGCCGCATGAATAGATTAAACCGAAAAATTAAATCTACAACCCCAAACGAAGCAAACCCATCGTCGGATAAAGTTTTTTTTGAAAAAAAAGAAATCCCTTTTCCTGCAACAAAAAATCCGAAATTCAAATTTATAGATTTATTTGCCGGGATAGGAGGATTTAGATTGGCTATGCAAAATTTAGGGGGAAAATGTGTTTACACAAGCGAATGGGATGAAAAGGCAAAAAAAACGTATAAAGCTAATTTTGGAGAAATTCCTTTTGGCGATATAACTCAAGAACGGACTAAATCATATATTCCCGACAATTTTGATATTTTATGTGCAGGTTTTCCGTGTCAAGCCTTTTCTATTGCGGGTAAAAGAGGAGGTTTTGAGGACACAAGAGGAACTCTTTTTTTTGATGTAGCTGAAATTATAAAAAGAAAGCAACCAAAAGCAATTTTTTTGGAAAACGTAAAAGGGTTAAGAAATCACGATAAAGGAAAAACATTAAAAACAATATTAAATGTTTTGAGGAACGACTTGGGATATTTTGTTCCTGAACCCCAAATTATTAATGCCAAAGATTTTGGTGTGCCTCAAAATCGAGAAAGAATTTTTATTGTCGGTTTTCACAAAGACACAAAAATTACAGAATTTGAATATCCTAAACCGTTAAACAAAAAAGTATCGTTTGAAGATATAAAAGAAAAAGATGTAGTGCCTACAAAATATTATTTATCAACAGTTTATCTTGACACATTAGAAAAACACAAAAAAAGACACGAAAGTAAAGGTAACGGTTTCGGTTTTGAGATTATTCCCGACACAGGGACAGCAAATGCCGTTGTTTGCGGAGGTATGGGAAGAGAACGAAATTTAGTTTATGACCATAGAATAACGGATTTTACTCCCACTACTAATATAAAAGGTGAAGTAAACCGTCAAGGAATAAGGAAGATGACACCGAGAGAATGGGCAAGACTTCAAGGTTTTCCTGACGAATTTATTATACCGGTTTCAGATGCTTCTGCATATAAACAATTTGGAAATTCAGTAGCAGTTCCGGCAATTCAAGCTACGGCAAAACAAATATTAAAAACCTTGCAAATATTGCAATAACTCTCCCCGAGTTTTTAGAAAATTTTACGCTTACCGGGTTTCCATATTCAAAAAGGTAAATCCCCAAAGAAAGAGCTTTTATATTAAATAAGAAGATCAATCATTGATCAAAATCCAAGAAGAGGAATCCGGTGTGAGAAGATTCTAAAAATAAACTTTATCTTTGCCCGCAAAATCATACAGGTATGACTCACAAAGAAATATGCTTGCGACTTGTTTCATATGCCTCATCGGAAGAATTGCCGGAAGAAGCAAGAAACTTGGTACAATTGGCGAAAGAGGCAACGAAAACTGCTTATGCTCCTTATTCCAAATTTCATGTCGGCGCAGCCGTTCTGTTAGCCAACGGGAAGGTGCTTACCGGCAATAATCAAGAAAATGCTGCCTCTCCTTCCGGCTTGTGTGCCGAGCGCACAGCCTTATTTTATGCCAATGCGCAATACCCGGAAGTTCCCGTAAAAGCAATTGCTGTTGCAGCCTTTGCAGAAGGAAGTTACACACTCGCCCCCATTACGCCCTGCGGCTCTTGCCGACAAGTAATGCTGGAAACCGAAATGCGCTTCGGACATCCGATACGCTGCTATTTTGCGGGAGCAGAAAAAATATATTCCACAGAAAGTGCAAGCGATTTATTGCCTTTGCAATTTTCGGGAGACTCCTTGCCTTAATTCATCGAATTCATTCTCGGAAAATGTCGAATAAATCAAAAGCCGTATTATTGATGGTGTGGGCAAGTTTTTCGTTTGCGGCAATGTCCGTATTCGTAAAACTATCGGGCAACTTGCCGGCTTACGAAAAAGTTCTTTTTCGAAGTTCTTTCAGTATGCTTGTCTTGTTTTTCATCATTCGCAGCCGACGAGCCTCTTATTTCGGGCAGCGAAAACATCAAGGGAAATTAATTGCACGTTCATTGATGGGAACCATCGCTATGGTGATGTTTTTTTATTCGATCCCAAGGATTTATCTTGCCGATCATGCAATGATTACCAGATTGAATCCATTTTTTGTAACTCTTTTTGCTTATCTTTTTTTGGGAGAAAAATTGAGCAAGATGCAGTGGCCTGCCCTGTTTTTAGTTTTCGGGGCTGCCGCTTTAATCATAAAACCTTCTTTTCGGGTAGAAATATTGCCCTACTTAGTGACGGTAGGCGGGGCGGTAATTTCGGCAGGTGGCTATACCTTGTTGCGAGATTTGCGCAATAAAGAATTGCCGGTTACGATCATTTTTTATTTCTCTTTCACCACAACTGTGGTGCTTTTACCTTTTGTTTTTTTTGATTTTATAATGCCGCAAGGCATAGAATGGTTGTATCTTGTTTGTATCGGGATTATGGCAGTCTCCGGACAATTGGGACTGACTTATGCGTATCGATTTTGGAAAGCTTCGGAAGTCAGTATTTACAGTTATTCGGGGATTATATTTTCAGCTCTGGGCGGTTGGATGATTTACGGCGAAATCCCGGATGTTTGGAGTATTATCGGTGGTTTGATGATTATTGCGGTAGCTCTGGCAATCTATTTTAAGGGCTGAGAGTAATTCCGGAAGACTAAAATAATCATTAAAATCCACACCAAAGTTATTTATTGTTTCTTTTTAAAGCGAGCTTTCATCAGTTCTGCCGCTTTTCTTTCTTGCGGATTGTCTTGCGGGAGATAAAACTCGGTGCCTTGCAGGGAGTCCGGAAAATAATTTTGCTCAACAAAATTATCCTTGTAATTGTGGCTGTATTTATAATTTTCACCGTAGCCCATTTCTTTCATCAATGAAGTCGGGGCATTTCTCAAATGTATCGGCACAGGCAAATTGCCGGTTTGTTTAACCAAACTTTGAGCTTTATTGATAGCCATATAAGCTGAATTGCTTTTGGGAGAATTTGCCAAATAAATAACAGTTTCGGATAAAATAATGCGAGACTCCGGGTAGCCGATTACATTAACCGCTGCAAAACATTGATTGGCAATCAATAAAGCATTAGGATTTGCCAGCCCTACATCTTCCGCTGCCAAAATCAGCAAGCGGCGGGCTATAAATTTGAGGTCTTCTCCACCCTCAATCATACGTGCCAACCAATAAACGGCAGCATTGGGGTCGCTGCCTCGAATGGATTTTATGAAAGCAGAAATGATGTCATAGTGCATTTCCCCATTCTTGTCATAAGGCAAAAGTTGCTGCTGCAAAACATCTATAACAAGCTGATCATCAATCACAACTGGACTTTCTTTGGGAAAAGAATGGATGATTACTTCCAAATTATTGTAAAATTTGCGGGCATCGCCACCCGAATATAAAAAAAGAGCCTCTTTCTCTTTCACACAAAATTCTCGATTTTTTAATTCCTCTGCTTTTTCTTCTACCCGAAGCAGTAATTGTCCAAAGTCATCGACAGTCAAAGGTTCCAAAGTATAGATTCGGCAACGCGATAAAAGCGCCGGAATCACTTCAAAAGAAGGATTTTCTGTCGTTGCTCCAATCAGAGTAATGACTCCTTCCTCCACAGCGCCCAGGAGTGAATCTTGTTGGGATTTACTAAACCGGTGAATTTCATCAATAAACAGGAGAGGATTGGGTGCGGAGAAAAAAACTTGTTTTTTAGCTTTTTCAATAACTTCTCGCACATCTTTCACGCCGGAAGATACGGCACTCAAAGTATAAAAAGGACGTTCTAAAGTTTTTGAAATAATCTTTGCAAGCGTAGTCTTCCCGACTCCCGGCGGTCCCCACATAATGAAAGAAGGTAACTTTCCGCTCTCTATGATTTTGCGTAACGGAGCACCGGATCCCACCAAGTGCTTTTGTCCGACATACTCATCCAACGAGCCGGGGCGTAATCTTTCTGCAAGAGGGATATTTGTAAACATCTGAGAAACAATATCTTACAAAAAAAACAAAGGCTCCGTAAAAGTATTTTAAGGAGAACCTTTGTTTCTGTATCGTTATTTAGCGAGGAGAATTTATTTATTTCTTAATAACTCGCTCTCTCTTATTGCTTCATACTGTCTGTAATTTCTACCTGTACACCGGAACTGTCAAAAGCTACAACAAAAGCATCGTAAGCAGATCCTTTGATACTGTCTCGAAATTCTGCAGCTTGTTTATAAGTGGCAAAACTGCCTACCCGATATTTGTAATACCCGTCAACGTACACTCTTTCGATTTTTTCAACATCTCCGTACTTGGGACGTAATTTATAATTGTCTAAGAATTTTTCGGAAGCGGCAATTTGTACTTGAAAAGTATATCCGGAAGAAGAAGCGGCCATATTTTGACCTCCGCCGGCAGACTGTAATTCTGAGATTTTTTGTCGAGCTTCATCGGCATGCGCTCCGGATTCAAACTCGTTCAAATAGTTTTGGTAGGCGGGGGCAGTATTTACTTCTTGGGCTTCTGTCCAAGCTCTTTCATCTCTTTCTGCCAGTGCTTTTTTGGCGACTTGATTCAAAAGAATATCCATTGCTTTTTTCTCGTTTTCGATAGCGGATTCGCAAGAGGCATCTATGGAGGTTAAAGCATTGTTAAGTCCGGAGGAAGGCATTTTCTGCATATCTTTTTTCTTGTTGCGAATTCTTTTGAAAGGAGCCAAACGACTTTGTGCCGTTTTTATAAGTTTTTTAGCTTCTGCATCAAGATTTTCTGCAGTAGATTTATCTGCTTCATTAAAGAAAGTAGAAGATTTAACGATTTCAGAATAAATTTTTACTGCATTTTCGTAGGCTTTCAAAAGACTGGTTTGGGCTTCAATCTTTAATTTCTTAGCCTCCCAAGTTTTCTTGTCAAACTTTTTTTGTTTTTTTCTGTATTTTTGGTTCTTATTTTCGATGTCTTCCGCTTTTACTTTCAAAGTTTCGGCGCGATTCATGAATAACTGAGATTTCTCGAAACGTTTGTTTTGTTCGTCGGAATAAAGTCCGGAAGCTTTTTCGTATTTCAACTCTTGGGCGTTGAGTCCTACTCCGCATAACAAAACGAAGAGGAGTAGTCCGAATATTTTCTGAAAGTTCATGATGATAATATTTAAATTTAAACTAATTCTGAGGGCAAATATAAAAATATTCTGCTAAGCCAAAAAAAACAAATACATTATTTTACAATTTTTTGAGGATTTTTTCGGATAAAGTCTGCCCAACTTCTGATATTTTGAGTAGAAACGGCTCTATTTTGGTAATAATGACAAAGAGCAGTTGCAAGTCCGTCTGTTGCATCCAGTTTTTCGGGTATTTGTGGCAGTTTTAATATATTTTGCAAAAAAACGGCAACTTGTTCTTTGGAGGCGGTACCGCTGCCGGTTACGGCTAATTTTATTTTTCGCGGAGAATATTCAAACACCTGTAAATCAAGGGATAAGGCGGCTGCAATCGCTACTCCTTGGGCGCGCCCCAATTTAAGCATCGATTGTACATTTTTACCAAAAAACGGAGCTTCGATGGCTAATTCTTCAGCCTTGTACTCTTTGATCAAGTGTACGGTACGGCGATAGATCTTTTGCAAACGGAGGTATGGATCTTCAATTTTGGAGAGATCAATATGTCCCATTGCAAGCATCTCCGGTTTCTTGTTGCGAGAAGTAATAATGCCGTAACCGGTAAAACGAGTGCCGGGATCAATGCCGAGAATTGTTTGTGCTGTCAAGTTTTCTGCTTTTTACAATGAGTAATTTTGGTATTGTCAATAAATTTTGTTGCCCAAATATCGAAAGTAAAAGAATATTGTGTACAATTCGTTTAAAAAATCATAATTTTTGATGTCAGCGAAGTTCGCTTTCATACATTCTGCTTCGCCGACCTGTTTATCCATTTGCGGATATAAAATTCCGGCAGGGATACGAGGCAACAAGTCATATAAATCAGGATTCTTAAGCGGGCGATAACCGACCCAAGTACGCTCACCTTTCCACACAAGAAAAATGTTGGAGAAAAAATATCGTTTACGCTCTGTCAGCAGCAAAGCAACGGGAGCTGCAAGAAATAAAAAAAAGCTGAATATCAAATCATTCCTTCGTTTTATGCGTAACTTTTTTTGAATAACGGCATCGGGATACATATAATTTTCTTGTTCCGAAAGGTGCAAAGTTTCATAGCCGATGATCACAGCTTCCTCCGGCAAGAAAGTCTTCATTTCCGGAATTTTATCCGCAGCAAGGGCATTAAATATCAAAATTACATCTTTATACGAATATTGGGAATAGCTGATAATCAACTCTTCAAGTTGGTTTCTTGTGATATATTCGTGTATATCTCCTGCAGCGATTTTTTCTTCAAAAGAATCAAAAGTATAGTTTGTCGGATGATATTTTTGGCTTTGCATGAAGACTGATTTTATTTTCTCAAACTCATCCGGCGGTGCAAGAATCAAAATATTTTTAGTCCTTGCATAAGAAGGGGCAAATCTTTTCATCGACAAAAGATAAAGCAAATAGCGCAACATATTGGCAGAAAAGATTGCACAAAAGCTGCCCATCAGCAACAATGCACGCGAAAATCGATAACTTTCATTGAGTAGCGAATAGGCGGCAAGAGCCATCAAACTTCCCCAGAGAATCCCTTTGTTGATGCGATACGGTGGGGCATTCTTCCGGTATCCTTTAAAGATAAAAATAAAGAAGCTCCAGAGTAAGATATTTCCGGGTACGATATAATGCATAAATTCCGGGGGATAAACGGAAGTGCTTCCGCTAAATTTGTACGACTCCCATAAAGGAGTTATCAGGAAGAAGCCAAGAAAAAAAAGCAGAGCATCGGCAAGAGGCAAGAATGTCGCAACGGCAAGCCGCCTGAACGCAGAGAGCAAAGCTCTTATCCAAATAGCACATTTTATCAAGAAAGAATACAGGCGAACTCCGGTTTTGTTGATATGTTTCTTGACAAAAATATTCATCGCACGGTAAAACATATAGACATAATTCAGACTGCCTTTCTTTGTGCTTTCTCCCTTATAATGAATGATTTGTGTGTATGGATAATAATAGTTTTTGTAGCCGGATTTTGTGATGCGGTAGGACAAGTCAATATCTTCTCCATACATAAAAAAGGTCTCGTCCAACAATCCGATTTTTTGCAAAGTTTCTTTCCGCAAAAACATGCATGCTCCTGAAAGCACATCAACTTGATGTGTCTCATCTTCAGAGAGATAGGTCAAATGATATTGACCAAATTTAGAGGATTTCGGAAAAAGTTTTGAGAGTCCGAAGATTTTATAAAAAGAAACGGCAGGAGTAGGAAACGCTCGTTTGGACTCCGGCAAGAACTCTCCTTGTCCGTTGACCATCTTCACACCCAAGCCGCCTGCATCGGGGTGCTTATCCATAAACTGAAGAGTACGAACAAACAAATCTTCGGGAACTATCGTATCCGGGTTCAGCAATAAAATAAATGCCCCTCGAGCCGCTTTGATGCCTTGATTGTTGGCACCGGAAAATCCCTTATTATCCTGATTTTCAATAAAATGTATTGTTTTAAACTTTTCCTTTATGTAAGCGGCCGATCCATCTTTGGAGGCATTGTCCACCACAATGATTTCGCAACTGTTTTTTCCGAAGGCTGCTTCTGCTCTCCGTTGCGCTTCAAGAGTAGAGCGAAGGCATTGGGTCAAAAAGTATTTGACATTGTAATTTACGATAATGACGGAGAGTTTCATAGTGTAAGCGATTTTTTTTCATAGTTATAGCGTGCCAGCATACTTTCATTGCCCGGAGTGCCCCCGGAGTGAATATACAAAAAGTTTCCTTTGCGGTTTTGTAAAATTTCCTTAAAAATTAAAAGCATTTTCGGATCATACAATAATTCAAATTCTACATTTGTTTCTTCGTGAAAATCGCGCCATACCTCCAAAAATTCCGGATAAAGTTTCCCAAAATGATATTTTTTTTGAGTATTCAAAATTTGGGGATAACAGGCTTTATTTTTTTCCAGCAAAGAAAATTGATGTTCCAAATAAGTGTTTGCACCTATGCAAGCAGTTGTACAAACCGGGAAACTGAGATGTTTCTGTAGATACAAAGCAGTAGTGCCGGTGCCGGAGGGCAAAAAAACAGACAAATCTTTAATCCCTTGATTATCAGCAAATTTCTCAATTTCTTGAGCCAACTCTTTTACTCCGGGCTCGGCCTCTTTTTCTGCCCCGCCCTGCCTTATCCAAAGGGTTTCTTTTTCACTGTTGACATTGCTTTTTTCCGACCGAGCTGCAAAAAACTCGGCATAATTCTCCAATTCTATGAGTTGCATTCCCAACTCCAAGGACTTTTTCAAATTTCCGATCGGATTCTTTTTAAGTGTTTCGGGCAAAGGTTTGACATAGTATTCAAAATCTAAACCTTTGATTGAGGCTAAACCGGCAAGGCTGAACATGGCATTGGATTGATGCCCTCCATACGAAGCAATTTTTGTATATGCACTCAAATCGGCATCCAAGAAATACTTTAATTTTCGGGCTTTATTGCCATTAAAAATCGGATGAATCAAGTCGTCTCGTTTCAGCCAAAAAGAAGTATTTCGGTAGTTTATCTTTTCAACAGGCGATTCTTTAAAAAGAAGGGAACTGAGCATAACGGCTTGTTTTAAAACGGCGTACGGTTCAAAAGGGAGCGTCCGAGTGTTAATTCATCAATGTATTGCAATTCTCCCCCTACGGGCATGCCGGTAGAGGGTTTGGTGATTTTTATATCTAAATGTTTGATTTTTTTTTGGATATAATAATTCGTTGTTTCGCCTTCGGGGGTCGCATTGAGAGCAAGGATAATTTCCTCGGGTTGTTTATCGCTCAAACGCTTTTCCAAAGAATCGATCTCGATGGAAGAGGGTCCCAATCCGTCCATCGGAGAAATCAATCCTCCCAAAACATGATACAATCCGTGAAACTGTCTTGTTTTTTCTATGGCAATTACATCATTAATATTTTCAACTACGCAAAGTATTTTTTCGTCTCTTTGAGTATCGGCACAAATTTCGCATATTTCTTCATCAGAAATATTTTTGCAGATTTTGCATTTTTTGATGTTGTTTTTCAAATCAATGATTGCTTTGGCGAATCGCTCAACTTCAAAAGATTCTTTTTTGAGTAAAAACAATACGAGACGTAAGGCTGTTTTGCTCCCGATTGCCGGAAGTCCGGCGAACTCACGTACAGCATCATTGAGCAATTTGGAAGGGTATTGTATCTCGGCTTCAGAAATCATAATCCTCTAACAATCAATATGATAAAAACACATCTAAACACTTCCGGTCATTCCCGCATGGAAAGCCAATCCGTAAGCACGCATATTTTTAATCATTGACACTAAGCCGTTGGAGCGAGTGGGTGAAAGATTTTCGTTCAATCCTGTTTGTTCTATAAAAAACAAATCGGCATGGGCTATTTCTAAGGGTGCTTGATTATTCAACACCCGTATGAGGAGAGCAATGATTCCTTTGGTAATGATCGCATCACTGTCGGCCGTGAATTGAACTTTGCCTTCAACAAGTTCAGCATTGAGCCATACGCGCGATTGACAGCCTTCTATCAGGTTGGATTTTGTTTTGTATTTCGGGTCAAAGTCCGGAAGAGCATTTCCCTGTTCAATGATGTATTCGTATTTTTCCGTCCAATCCTCGAACAGTGAAAAATCCTCAATTATCGTCTTTTGTATCTCTTGAATTGTTGCCATTAAAAAAAATTTGGGACAAAGGTAATATAATATTGGGATGTATAAACCTTCGCAAAGTAATTTTTTGCAACAATTTAGAGATATGCCGGGATAACTATTTTGCTTTTTCAATAATCAGACCGGTTTCCACAAGTAGGACAACGGGATCTGAGTTCATTGCATGTTGCAGTGAAAATGTATATGTTCCTGCTTTGAGAAATATATCTTGCCAAATCGGGTAAGTGATATCCCACAACTCTCCGGCTACGTCTCCAAGATAATTTTTGTTTTCAGCAATTACCGGGATTTCCAGATCTTTTGCATCAATTTCGCCAAGAGCAGACTTTTTCTTTATGTATATTTTGAGATTCTTGAAGGGAAATCCAATCGTATGCCGCATGAAAAAGAGAATATTATAATTCCCGTCTTCGGGTATTTTTACATGAAATGTCTGTGCATCTTTTTTGTACCATTTCAGGTCCTTTATTTCTTGATAGTCTTCATATACGCGGGTACAACCGAGGGCAGTCAAGGTTATAATTCCAAATAATAATACGCTTATTTTTTGCATAACTTTTTTTCACAAAAAGCAACCGAAAAAAACTCCGGTTGCTTTCAAATTAAAACCCAAAAAATAATATGATTAACAAACTTTAGTCTCAGTCTGTCTTGACTTAGCATTTGATACCTGCCGAGAGGAACTCTCTATTCAAACGTGCAATGTGAGCAAGGGAGATTCCTTTGGGACATTCCACTTCACAAGCTCCTGTGTTTGAGCAGTTTCCGAATCCCATTTCATCCATTTTGAGCACCATATTTTTGGCACGTTTGGAGGCTTCTACCCGTCCCTGGGGCAATAGTGCCAGTTGGGAAACTTTGGCTGAAACAAAGAGCATTGCCGATGAGTTTTTACAAGTCGCCACACAGGCTCCGCAACCAATACATGCCGCAGCATCCATGGCTTCGTCTGCTCTGGTTTTGGGAATGGGTATAGCGTTTGCATCAGGAACTCCGCCGGTAGAGATGGAGACAAAACCTCCGGCTTGCATCACCTCTTCAAAGGCTGTACGATTGACCATAAGATCTTTTATAACGGGGAATCCGCCGGCTCGCCAAGGCTCTATGGTAATGGTTTCTCCATCTTTGAAGGTACGCATATGCAATTGGCAAGTGGTGATCAAAGTATCCGGGCCGTGTGCACGCCCGTTGATGTACATGCTGCACATGCCACAGATGCCTTCACGACAATCGTGATCAAAGGCAACGGGTTCTTTTCCTTCATTGACTAATTTTTCGTTTAAAACATCCATCATTTCGAGGAATGAACTGTCAGTCGAGATATTTTCAAGGGAGTAAGTCTCAAATCTTCCCTTGGCTTTTGCATTGGATTGACGCCAAACTTTGAGCGTTATATTTATTGTTTTTGATGCCATAATTATTTTTTTTTGAATAAAAACAAATTTTGTTTCTATGCTGTTTTGTAATTACGTGTTTTCACTTCTATTTCCTCATATTGGAGAGGTTCTTTGTGGAGTTCGGGTTCTTGATCTTCGCCTTTGTATTCCCAAGCTGCCACATACATGTATTCTGCATCGTTTCGTTTGGCTTCGCCTTCTTCGGTTTTGTGTTCTTTCCTAAAGTGACCACCGCAAGATTCATCCCTTTGCAAAGCATCTCGAGCCATCAACTCCCCGGTTTCCATAAAGTCGGCCACACGGTAAGCTTTTTCCAATTCTGTGTTTAGCGCATTCTTTTCTCCGGGAATTTTCAAATCTGACCAAAATCTTTGTCGCAAAGCTTTAATATCTTCAATGGCCTCTTTGAGGTCTTTTTCATTTCTTTCGATGCCAACTTTATTCCACATAATCTTTCCTAATTCCTTATGGAAATAATCAACACTTTTGGTGCCTTTTATATTCATCAGCTTATCGATCCGTTCTTTTACCTCTTTTTCTGCCTTTTGGAACTCTTCATGTTCTTCCGGATTCATCCTTTCAGTTCCGATTTCGTAAGCCAAATAGTTTTGAATTGTATAAGGAAGGACAAAATATCCGTCTGCCAATCCTTGCATCAATGCAGAGGCTCCAAGTCGGTTCGCTCCGTGGTCGGAGAAGTTGGCTTCACCGGCAGCATAGAGACCGGGAACAGTGGTTTGAAGTTCGTAATCTACCCAAATTCCGCCCATTGTATAGTGTACGGCAGGGAATATTTTCATCGGAGTTTTGTAGGGGTCGTCACCTGTTATTTTTTCGTACATTTGGAAAAGGTTTCCGTAACGAGCTTCAATAACATCTTTCCCCAATCGTTGGATGGCATATTTAAAATCCAAGAACACACCTTCTTTGTTCGTGTTATTTTCTATTCCAAAGCCGGCATCTGTTCGCTCTTTGGCTGCTCTTGCAGCTACATCTCGAGGGACAAGGTTTCCGAAAGCCGGGTATCTTCTTTCCAGATAAAAATCTCTTTCTTCATCCGCGAGATCTTCGGGTTTCTTTTTGCCTTCGCGAATGGCGACAGCATCTTCGATTTTCTTTGGGACCCATATTCGTCCGTCATTCCGTAAACTTTCACTCATTAAAGTTAATTTTGACTGAAAATCACCGTGTTGAGGAATGGCGGTAGGGTGAATTTGAACAAAAGAAGGATTCGCAAAGAAAGCTCCCTTTTTATAGGCCTTCCAAGCTGCACTTCCATTGGAGCCCATAGCATTGGTTGAAAGGAAGAATACATTTCCGTATCCTCCGGTAGCAAGTACTACGGCATGTCCGAAATGGCTTTTTATTTCTCCGTTGATTAAATCTCGGGTAACAATTCCGCGAGCCTTTCCGTCTATGATGACGATGTCCATCAATTCGGTTCGGTTATATATCTCTACGTTTCCTAAACCAATTTGTCGGCTTAGGGCACTGTAGGCTCCGAGAAGCAATTGTTGTCCGGTTTGACCTCGAGCATAGAAGGTACGCGACACGAGCGCTCCTCCAAAAGAGCGGTTATCAAGCAAGCCACCGTAGTCTCTGGCAAAAGGTACGCCTTGGGCTACGCATTGGTCAATGATACTGTTACTGACCTCTGCTAAGCGATAAACGTTAGCTTCACGGGCGCGGTAGTCTCCACCTTTAATGGTGTCGTAGAATAGTCTGTACACGGAGTCGCCGTCATTGGGGTAATTTTTGGCGGCATTGATTCCTCCTTGTGCGGCGATACTGTGCGCTCGGCGAGGACTGTCTTGGTAACAAAAGTTTTTTACTTTAAACCCCATCTCCGCCAGACTGGCAGCAGCAGCCCCTCCGGCAAGTCCCGTACCGACTACAATGACATCTATTTTTCTTTTGTTGGCAGGGTTTACCAAGTTTTGGTGCGCGATATAGTTACTCCACTTATCTTTAAGCTTACCTTGAGGTATTTTCGAGTCTAATTTTGTCATCGTTTTTGTATTTATGCTCTGTGAATATTATTTTGTCAGGAGAAAATAGAGTGGGATTGAACTAAATCCTACAGCAATAAGCAGGGCATAAGCAGAGCCCAAGATACTGAGGCGTTTTCTCCAAATTTTGTTACTCATTCCAATGGTTTGAAAAGCAGACCAGAAACCGTGGTTGAGATGCAAACCGAGTGCAATGAAACTTACGAGGTAGATTAAAGAATACCATATTCCCATTTGAGGGTCTTGGAAGAGTCCTGCCACGAGAGCATAGTGATTGTGATCGTATGTCTCGCTGAATTTCATGATGTAAAAATAGTTCATCAGATGCACGGTTAAAAAGCAGAAAATGAAAAGTCCGAGCCAAATCATATTGCGAGAGGACCATTTACTGCTGTGGCTTTGATTGACGACTTTGTATTTTACGGGAGTAGATTTCCAGTTTTTGTATTGGATAATTACTCCATAAACAATATGTACCAAAAAACCTGCTGCCAAGAGGGGTTGCATGATTTGAATAACCGGCAATTCCATAAAAGCAACGGCTTGATTGTACGCATCCTCGCCGCCGAAAAGGAAGAGGTTAATGGTCAGGTGCACCAGAAGGAACACGATTAAGAAAAGCCCTGAAAGACTAAGAATCAGCTTCTTACCTATTGATGTGTTGATCAATTTTCCCATAAATGATTATTTTTAAAATTAAAAAACGCAGTTCAGTTTGACTGATACGTCCGTGCTGCAAAGGAACATATAAATTTTGAAAAATATAATGCAGGTCATCATATTTTGCAGAATTTATATTAAGTCTAAATTAGGTATATTCTATTTTGGGGGGACGTAGGTTTTGATGATTTTTCCGTTTTTGTATTTTGCTTTTCGAGAAATTTCTCCGCGTGGGGTATATTCGATAAGAATTCCGTTTAGTTTACCGTGGGTATAGCTTGCTTCACGTTGGATGTTTCCGGCGGGGTAGCGGGTGGTGGATTTGCCGCTGCGTTTGCCGTCTTTATATTTTTCTTCTCTCACTTTCGTCCCGGATTCGTTGAAGACTTGCCAAAGGCCGTGTTTTTTTCCGTGAAAATATTCTCCGAAAATGTAGGGTTTGCCTCCGGGGTGGTAGGATTGATAGATGCCGTGGGGCAGTCCGTCAGCGTAGTGTTCCAGAAGTTCGGGAGTTCCTTTATCGGAATAGTAAGCCCAAGATCCGTCTTTGAAGCCTTTTTTGTAGGATATTCGGTATTTTATTTGTCCGTTTTTATGATAGGCTGTCCAAAGGCTGTCGGATTGCCCGTCTTTGAAGCATCCGCTCATTTCGGGCTTCCCGTTTTCATAATATGATTGCCAAGGACCTTGTTCCTTTCCATCTACGTATTCTCCTGAGTAATAGATATTTCCATTTTCAAAAAAGACGGTCCATTTGCCGTGTTTTTTATCATTTTGAAAATTGCCTTTTTTCCAGATTTTTCCTTCAGGATAGTAATAAGTCCATAAGCCTTGCATTTTTCCGGCACGGAAATGTCCTTCATTGCCTTTGCGGGTTTTATTCTCGTGTGTCTGCCAGTAAGTCCATAAGCCGTCCTGCAAGTCATTTTTAAAAGCTCCGGAGATATCTTTTGTGCCGTCCGAATTGTACCAAACGGCGGCTCCTTCTTTTTTTCCGTGTTGATAGCTCAACTCAGATTTTAGGATACCGCTTGGAAAATAATTTTTGTGCTCACCGTCTCTTTTTCCTGCAAGATATTTTCCTGCACTTTTCAACTTCCCGTCCGGGTACCACACTTGCCACAATCCGTCTTTTTTTGCTTCCTTCATATTTCCCTCGGCTTGTTTATTGCCGGTTTCAAAATAGAGAATATTATGACCGCTTTCGTAGTGCAATTCACTTTCCTTCTTCCCTGATTGATAATAAGTTATCCATTCTCCGCTTCGAATTCCTTTTTTGTATTTCCCTTCTGCGGAAAGTTTGCCGTTTGCGTGATAATATTGCCACTTTCCCTCTTTTTTCGCCCCTTTGTATCTTCCTTTGCTTTTTATTTTTTCTTTATTTTCATTATGGTAACTTCGATAAATACCGTTGCCGTTTTTTATCAAGGTGTCTCCGTTAAGGTCGAAAAAAAACAGCAATTTTTCGTCATTATCAAAGTGAGTATATTGGCAACTTTTCTTTCCGGAAGTGTAAAAAAAAGTTTCCACACTGTCTTTTTTGCCCTCTTTGTAAAAAGCCACGGCTTTGATTTTCCCGTTCGGATGCCATTCTTGATACCTTCCGGTTTGCTTGCCCTTTGAAACAAAACCTTCGTTCATTTTTTTACCGTCCAAGTAAAAATAAGTTACCCGTCCCTTTAACTTCCCGTTGAAATACTCTGCTTCTTTTACTAAAACTCCTTCCTTATTCCAATATTTCCACAAACCATACTCCTTCCCTTTTTGAAATTCTCCTTGACTTTTTTTCAAAGTCTTTTTTTTATCCCAATAAAATATTTTGTTCTCTTTTTGGGCATACAGATTACTTCCCGGGATGAGAATAAGCATTGTCAGAATAATAATTACGTGTCGGAACATTTGAAGTATTTGAGTGAAAAAATATCGAAAACACAAAGGTAATTTTTTTGGGGAATTTATACAAAAGTGCGGGAGTTCACAAAATGACATTTTTGAAAATATTTATTAAAGAAAGGCATATTACTGAAATATAGCCGTTTATAAGCATAATTGATCAGCAAGCAAAATCTTCGTTTCTACAATAAATTTGGATTCTTTTTTTTTTTATTTAACTTCGCACGGATTATTATTCATTTTTCTTATAAACGTAAACAGATATGAAATTTATTAGCGCTGAAGAAGCAGTAAAAGTAATTAAAACAAATGATAGAGTACACCTTAGCAGTGTAGCAGTTACTCCCGTTGCACTTATTGATGCAATGGTTGAACGTGGAAGAAGAAGAGAATTTCACAATGTAAGAGTACAACACATTCACATTGAAAACAAGGTAGATTTTGCAGACCCTGAACTTGAAGGAGTATTTGTGTCGGAGCAATTTTTTGTTGGAGCAAACCTAAGAAGTCAAACACAAAAGGGATATGCAGATTACGTACCCGTTTACCTAAGCGAAACGCAAAAACTCATTCGCGACGGTTACCTAAAGGTAAATGTGGCAATGATAATGGTGTCAAAGCCGGATAAACACGGGTATGTTTCGTTGGGAACTTCGGTAGACGCAACATTGGCAGCCATAGAAAGTGCCGAGCATGTAATTGCATTGGTAAACCCCAATGTGCCAAGAGCTTGGGGTGATGCTATGATACCAATGAGCGAAATTGATTATTTCGTTGAAGACAACCAAAAGCTATTTTCACATGATGTTGAAACGCTATCGGATATTGATATTCAAATTGGTAAAAATGTTGCCGAATTAATAGAAGACGGAGCATGTTTACAAATGGGTATCGGCGGTATTCCAAACGCAGTACTTGCACAATTGGGCAATCACAAAGACCTTGGTGTTCACACCGAAATGTTTGCCGACGGAATATTACCATTGGTAGAAAAAGGAATTGTAAACGGAAGTCGTAAGCAAATTGATAAAGGTAAGATGGTTGCGTCATTCTTAATGGGATCGCAAGCACTTTACGATTTTATAGACGACAATCCGCAAGTAATGATGATGGACGTGGGCTATACCAATACTGTTAGCAATATTCAAAAAAATGATAGAGTTGTTGCCATAAATTCAGCAATAGCAATTGATTTAACAGGTCAAGTTTGCGCCGATTCAATAGGAACT
>PDWI01001771.1_pt1 | contig 33795 bp, 28 predicted proteins | sample 1430891 | NCBI WGS metagenome assembly PDWI01 (sample SAMN01162508, study PRJNA174530) | Oral metagenome, whole genome shotgun sequencing project. | biome: Marine environment; feature: Marine mammal; material: Swab sample of the gingival sulcus; isolation source: swab sample of gingival sulcus... | reverse complement strand
ATTAATTATTAAAAAAAAGTTATATGAGTCAACAAAAAATTAGAATCAAACTAAAATCTTATGACCACAATTTGGTTGATAAGTCGGCTGAAAAAATCGTAAAAACAGCGAAAGCAACAGGGGCTGCAGTGAGTGGTCCTATTCCATTGCCTACGCATAAAAGAATTTTTACGGTAAACCGTTCTACTTTCGTAAACAAAAAATCTCGTGAGCAGTTTGAGTTGTCGTCTTACAAAAGACTTATCGACATCTACTCTTCTACATCGCAAGTTGTTGATGCTTTGATGAAGTTAGAACTCCCAAGTGGTGTATCTGTGGAGATTAAAGTGTAAGTTTTTTCGGGTTGAAGAATTTTATTTAAGAGTTTTGCCTTTGGGCGATACTCTTTTTTTTTTACGAAAAATTGTGTACCTTTGTTTATGTATATGATTTTTATTGATAAATAAATTATGGCACAACTGGGGCGAATATTGTGGGTCGATGATGAGATAGACCTTTTGAGGTCGCATTGTCTTTTTTTGGAAAGCAAAGGGTATGAGGTGTCGAGTGTTACCAATGGCATTGATGCACTCGAATTGATTGAAAGTGAGTCTTTTGATATTGTTTTTGTAGATGAGAATATGTCGGGTCTTTCGGGGCTGGATACTTTGTCGCAAATAAAAAGAGTTGCTCCTGCTATGCCTGTGGTGATGATTACCAAAAACGAAGCCGAAGATATTATGGAACTGGCAATAGGCAAACAGATTACCGATTTCCTTACAAAGCCAGTCAATCCAAGTCAGATACTCATTGCTCTTAAAAAACATCTTCATCAAAATGCTATCGTAAAGGAGCAGATAACCTCTGAATATAGCAGAGAGTTTATGAATATAAACAATAAAATATCATCGGCCAATACATATAGTGATTTTGTAGATGTTTACAAACAACTCACTTATTGGGATTTGCGGCTCGATGATGACCAGAATGATATGTTGAGTATCATTGCCAATCAGAAAGAGGAAGCCAATTTTGCTTTTGCAAAATATATATCAAAAAAATATCAACAGTGGTTTTCTGATGTTGATGTTAGACCTATGATGTCTCCAGATATATTCCCAAAAGAGTTGTTGCCGATGATTAACAAGGGAGAAAGTCTATTTTTGGTCGTCATAGACAATTTCCGTTATGACCAATGGAAGATGGTCGAGTATTTAATAAAAGATATTTTTACTGTGGACAAAGAAAAATTGTATTTTTCTATCCTGCCAACTACAACTCAATATGCTCGAAATTCGTTATTCTCTGCTCTTATGCCATTGCAAATCAAAGAGATGTACCCCAACTTATGGGTCGATGATTTTGAAGAAGAGGCAAAAAATTTGCACGAGGAACAACTGATTGACTTAATGTTGAAGAGGTATAGACAGAATGTCAGTTTTTCGTACCACAAGGTTAATAATTCGTCTGACTGTCAGCAGTTGATAGATAGGCTTCCGCAGTTGAAAAACAATAGGCTGAATGTCTGTGTGCTTAACTTTATAGATATGCTCTCTCATGCCAGAACAGAGATGAAGGTTCTCAAAGAGATTGCACATAACGAACAAGCATATCGTGCTTTGGCAACCAATTGGTTTAAGCACTCTTCTGCTATGCAATTGTTCAAAAATTTGGCAACGATGGGCTGTAAAGTAGCCGTTACCACCGACCACGGCACTGTAAGAGTGTCGAAAGCAGTCAAAGTGGTGGGCGACAAAAATACAACTACAAATTTGCGGTATAAAGTGGGTAAGTCGTTGTCGTACAACAATAATGATGTTTTTGAGATATTAAATCCTAAAGAGGTTATGTTGCCTTGTCCTAATGTTAGTTCTACCTATATTTTTGCGAAAAACAATAATTTTATGGCATACCCAAACAATTTTAACTATTACGCCAAATATTTTAAAGACTCTTTTCAGCATGGGGGTATATCAATGGAGGAGATGATTGTGCCTTTTGTGATACTCAACGGCAAAGTTTAGTTGTGCTGCATTCCATTTTGACTGGCGATAGGGTTGCTCTACCTGGCTTTGTAGATACTACCCGGCAATGATGCTACCACGCCTTTGAATTCGAGTAAAACAAGCATTGATATTAGTTTTTGTATCGGTATGCCACTTTGTCTGCTCAATTCGTTTGTGCTTGTTTCTTTGTGTTTTAGAAGGTCGATGACTCTTTGTTCTTCATCAGTTAGTTCTACAAACAACTCTTTTTGTACGATATTATTGTTGTTTTTCCAATCCATAATATAGAATAAATCTGCTGACGATGTGATGATGTGTGCTTGGTTGTTCCTTATCAGTTGGTTGCACCCTTGCGAATATAAGTCGTCTGTCCTGCCGGGAAATGCAAATACGTCTCTGTTGTAGTTGTTTGCTGCGTATGCTGTTAGTAACGAACCTCCTTTCTGGGCACTTTCTACTATGACAGTTGCATTACTCATACCTGCTATTATCCTATTTCTTTGTACGAAATTATGTGCTTCTGGGCGACTTTTGAGCGGATATTCAGAGATTATAGAGCCACCCTCTGCTATTATTTTGTCGGCGAGGGCTTTGTGGCGAGAAGGGTAGATGATGTCGAGACCATGAGCTACCACAGCGATAGTAGGCAAACTCTCTTTGAGCGCAGCCTTGTGTGCAATGCTATCTACTCCATAGGCGAGTCCGCTGACAATATTTGTTGTCCCTTTGAGACAGGCGGTATCCGCCACCAAATTATATGTCTGCTCCTTGCCGTAGGGTGTTATGTTTCTAGTGCCTACTATTGCCAAGTAGCGTCCAAAATTTAAGTTTGTCTCTCCCCGTTGATACAATACGATAGGTGCGTCAGGACACTCTTTGAGTAGTTGAGGATATTGGTCGTCCATAAGGCACAATATTTTAATGTTCCCCTTTTGGGCGTTTTCTATCTCTTCATCTGCTCTGCAAAGAGCCATTGCTACTATATCTTTTTTGGAAAGGAGTTTGCCTATTTTGGGTATTGTGGCAAGTATAGAAGGGTCATGGTTTAGTATGTTTTCTGCTGTTTTATATTGAGAAAGAAGCCCTCTTATAGATGTATTCCCTACTCCTTTTATGAAAGTTAAGGCTATTAAATATCGGATATCCATTGGCGTAAAAATAAAATTAGTATTACAAAGTTAATATAATCCAACTAAAAATAGTAATTTTGTTGAAAATTTTACTTTGTTATGAATAAAATAAAAACAACAACAATAATAGTGCTTGGAGCAGGGGAGAGTGGTGTCGGCTCTGCTATTTTGGCTCAAAAAAAGGGTTTTTCTGTATTTGTATCCGATTTTGGTAAAATAGAGAAGAAGTATAGGAAAGAGTTGGTGGGCAGACATATTTTATTTGAAGAAAACACACACGACTACATAACCTCTATTCTCAACAACTCAAATACCAATTTTGAGGCTATCGAGGTAGTCAAAAGCCCAGGTATCCCAGATAATGCCCCTATCGTGAAACTTATCAAAGAGAGAAAAATAAACATTATATCTGAGATAGAGTTTGCAGGGCGATATACAGATGCCAAGACTATTTGCATCACGGGGTCTAATGGTAAAACTACAACAACGATGCTCACTTATTTTATCTTAAAAAATGGAGGCTTGAATGTCGGTCTGGCAGGAAATGTTGGGCAGAGTTTTGCGTGGCAAGTGGCAGACTGTAATTACGACTACTATGTGTTAGAGTTGAGCAGTTTCCAACTCGATGGAATGTATGACTTCAAAGCAGATATTGCTATTATTACAAATATTACTCCAGACCATTTAGATAGATATAGTTATGATTTTCAGAACTATATAGACTCTAAATTTAGAATACTACAAAATCAGACCGAAGAGGATTCGTTTATATTTTGGTCTGATGATGCTGTTGTTAAAAAAGAGATAGCCAAACGAAATATTAAATCTTCGCTTATGCCGTTTGGTGAGACAAAAAATGCTATTGAAGGAGATCAGACACTGCCCAATAGAGCTTTTTTGTGTGATAATAATATATATATGACAGACGAACCCAATAATATTTCTTGGAATATGCAATGTGATAATCTTGCGCTAAAAGGCAAACATAATCAGTATAATTCGATGGCGGCGGCACTAGTTGGCAACCTTGCGGGGGTCGAAAAACAATCTATTCGCAAATCGCTTGAAACATTCGATGGCGTAGAGCATCGTATGGAGTATGTGGCAACTGTTAGGGGAGTGAGTTATATCAACGACTCGAAGGCAACAAATGTAAATTCGTGTTGGTATGCACTACAATCAATGCAGAGACCTGTGGTCTTGATACTTGGTGGCACCGACAAAGGGAATGAATACGAAGAACTTGTCCCTTTAATAGCCGACAAGGTGCATACGCTTATTTTTCTTGGTGCAGACAATAGCAAGTTGATAAGTTTCTTCTCTAATCATACAAATAAAAATATTATTAATATCCCGTATTTTGAGGCATGTTCTATGGCAGAGTGCGTTAAAAGAGCCTATGATGTTGCAGAAAAAGACGATGTGGTGTTGCTCTCTCCTTGTTGTGCAAGTTTTGATTTGTTTAGCAATTACGAAGATAGGGGGCGTCAATTCAAAGAGCAGGTGCTTCGTTTATAGCCATCTGCTATCAAAAAAAAACGCAATAAGCAAGAGTGTGCCTACTGCGTTTTTTTCTTTTGTCCTATCAAGGAGTTTTATCCTTAATATGCTGCCATAGCTCCGGTGCGTCCTTTTATACGACTGCCCGATTTCAGCAATCCATCATAGTGTCTCATTAGCAAGTGCGACTCTATTTGTTGTAGAGTGTCAAGCACTACACCTACAAGAATCAACAGCGATGTTCCTCCAAAGAATTGAGAAAAACCAGTTGTAATGCTGAAAAATCTTGCGAAAACAGGCATAATTGCTATAAAGGCAAGGAATATAGAACCCGGCAATACAATTCTTGACATTATAGTATCTATATACTCGGCTGTATGTTTGCCCGGTTTTACGCCAGGAATGAAACCATTGTTCCTTTTCATCTCCTCTGCCATTTGTGTCGGATTAAATGTTATCGCAGTGTAGAAATATGTGAACGCAATGATTAAAGTTGCCAATACTACATTGTGTAGTATGCTTTGAGCATCTACTAAAGAGTGCATAAAAGCACCTTGATTTTGACTCCCAAGAGTAAACAATACTGGAACCATCATTATTGCTTGTGCAAAGATGATAGGCATTACTCCGGCAGCATTTACTTTGAGGGGCAAATATTGACGCACTCCGCCATACTGCTTGTTGCCAACTACTCTTTTAGCATATTGAACAGGTATTTTTCTTGTGCCTTGTACCAATAATATTGCAAAGCCGATAACCACTACAAATATTATTATCTCTACCAAGAACATTATCGGACCTCCAGCACCATTTTCGGTGAATTTAACGATGAGTTCTTGTGTCAGAGCCTGAGGCAGTCGAGCAATGATACCAATCATAATAAGGATAGATATACCATTGCCTATACCTTTGTCTGTGATTCTCTCGCCAAGCCACATCACAAACATAGACCCTGCTGTAAGCACAAGCATTGAAGGAAGTGTGAACCCTAAGAAACTTTGTAGGTTTTCAGGCACACCGCCCAAAGATTGTCCGATTTGCATTTTGACATTCACTAAATAAGAAGGGGCTTGTAGCATTAGTATCGCCACTGTTAGGTAACGAGTTATCTGATTTAGTTTCCTACGACCGCTTTCTCCCTCTCTTTGCATCTTTTGGAAGTATGGCACTGCAATGCCCAACAACTGCACCACGATAGAGGCAGAGATATAAGGCATAATCCCCAATGCAAATATCGATGCGTTAGAGAATGCTCCCCCCGAGAACATATCAAGCAACGACAATAGCCCGTCTTTTGTTTGGCTTTGAAGGTTGGCTAAATCTGCGGGGTTGATGCCCGGAAGGACAATGAACGACCCAAATCTATATATTAGGACAAACAAAAGCGTTACCCCAAGTTTTGATTTTAGGTCTTCTATCTTCCAGATGTTTTTAATTGTCTCTATTATTTTCATTATTCAACTATTTTAACAGTTCCTCCCACTTTCTCTATTGCCTCTTTTGCGGTTTTAGAAAAAGCGTGAGCCTCTACATTTATTTTTGTGGTAAGTTCGCCTTTTGCAAGAATTTTTACCTTCTGTTTTTTTGTAATCATACCTGCTTCTCTTAATACTTGCAAGTTGATAGTTGATAGTTGTTTGTCGTCAGCAAGTTGTTGCAACGAAAACAAGTTGATACCTTTGTATTCTACTCTCGAAATAGGATTGAACCCAAATTTCGGCAAACGGCGTTGAAGTGGCATTTGTCCCCCTTCAAAACCTATTTTGCGAGAATAACCCGAACGCGACTTTGCACCCTTGTGCCCACGGGTAGAAGTACCACCCTTGCCTGATGCAACACCACGACCTAATCTTTTGTTTGCTCTTACTGAACCTTCTGCTGGTTTGATGTTACTTAAATTCATTTTTGTTTAATTGGTTTTTGTTTATAAATACAGTTATTATATGCCATATATTATGGCATTAAGGTGCAAAGGTAACGCTTTTTTTTTATTTATAAAAATATGTTGGCAAATATATTGAAAAATATCTTGTGGCTTGTGGGTTATAAATGCAGTTTTTTTACAAAAATAGTTGAAAAATAGTATTTAAAAATATATATCCATTTTTTTTCGTAATTTTGTGAAAATAGAAATAAAGATAGAAGATGAGAATAGTAATAGATGCTCATATTCCTTTTATAAAAGGTGTTTTAGACGGTTTTGCCGAAGTGCTGTATCTCAACGCAGATGAAATAGATAATATAAATATCGCTTCTGCCGATGCGTTGATAATACGGACTCGTACACAATGCAATAGTAAATTGCTTGACGGAACAAAAGTGAAGTTTGTAGCCACAGCCACAGCAGGGTATGAACATATAGACCTCAATTATTGTAAAGAAAACGGGATAGAAACTTATATCGCAAGGGGTTGCAATGCAAACTCAGTGGCTCAATATATCGGCTCGGCTATTTCTCAATGGGCTATCGAAGGTAATAGGACATTGAAAGGGCTAACTGTTGGTATTGTTGGTTGGGGATTTGTAGGAAAAGCCGTTGAGGTTGTTGCTCGAAAAATGGGGCTGAATATAATGAGAAACGACCCCCCAATAACTGACATCTCTGACCATAAACACCATTTTTGTTCCCTTGATGATATTGCTCAACGGTGCGACATCATTACATTTCATACCCCGTTGGTTGAAAGTGGCAAGTACTCAACTAAATATTTAGGCAATAGACATTTCTTTGACCGATGCCAAAAACAGCCTCTTATAATCAATGCTGCTAGAGGGGGCGTGGTCGATGAAAAGGCTCTTTTGTCTGCCTGTGATAGCCGTTTGATAGACGGTTTTGTGATAGATTGCTGGGAAAATGAGCCAAACATTTATATTGATACGCTACAATCCTCGTTTTTAGCGACACCTCACATCGCTGGATATTCTGCCGATGGCAAAGCAAATGCCTCTGTTATGTGTGTTGAGGCTTTGGGTGAGTATTTTGGATTATCATTGTATCAAGAACAAAAAGCATTGGATAAAAAAACGAGTTTTAAGGTTGTCGCTGATGAGATAGTACATGTTTTGACCAAAACATATAATATCAAAAGCGACTCCGATTCTTTGAAAGCAAATCCTAATTGCTTTGAGAAACTACGAAACAATTATCCACAACGAAGAGAAATTGACCTTGTCGTAGAGTAATAAAATCCATATGTCGATGAATATATCAGAAGAGTTTTTACAGTATATATGGTTCAATAGGCTATTTGACGAACCACAAAAGACAACTACCGGAGAGTGTGTGGAGGTGATAGACCTCGGACAACCAAACAGCAATGCTGGGGCTGATGTGTTTAATGCCAAAATTAGAATCGGCAACACTCTTTGGGCTGGAAATGTAGAGTTTCACACCAAAGCCAGCCATTGGCGACAACATAATCATCATACAAACAGAGCCTACAACTCGGTCATTCTACATGTCGTATTTGAAGAAGATGATATTGCTATCGACACAAATAATATACCTATCCCACAGATGATAGTAAGATATAATAATGACATCAAAGAGCGATACAAACGTCAAAAAATGCCATTTGTTGTCTGTGCCGACCAACTATACAAATGCAGTAATAAAGACTATTCACACGCCTTCAATGGTTTGATAGAGGAACGACTCAATCGTAAAACTTCGGCTATCAATCAACTGCTCGAAAAGAGCAATAACGACTGGGAAGAGGCGTTTTATATCATCACTGCTCGTAGTTTTGGGTTTGGCACAAACGCCGATGCTTTTGAGTTGTTGGCTCGGCTGTTGCCACAAAGAATAATAGCTAAGCACAAAGATAACCTATTGCAGGTAGAGGCGTTGCTGTTTGGAGTTGCGGGTTTTTTAGAAGAGAATCCCATAGACGACTATCAGTGTGGGCTACAAAAAGAGTTTAAATATCTAAAACAGAAGTACGACTTGACGAGCCTTGACTATTCTCAATGGAAATTTTTGCGACTTCGCCCTGCTAATTTCCCTACTATCAGGATTTCGCAGTTTGCAAATCTCATATACGAATCCTCTAAACTTTTTTCAAAGGTCATCGAACAGCAGTCGTATAGTCGTATCAGAGATTACTACACCTGTGGTACCTCTGATTACTGGAAAACTCATTATGTTTTTGGTAAAAAAAGCACAGAAAAAGATAAATATATATCAAAGTCGTCTGTGGATATAGTGCTTATTAATAGCGTAGTGCCGTTTTTTTATGCGTATGGTAAATATATAAATAGTCAAACACTTCAAGGCAGGGCAATAGGTCTATTGGAGACAATGGCGTCAGAAAAAAATCACATTACCAAAGGGTTTGAGGCTGTTGGCATAGAGAGTCGGAGTGCCAAAGATTCTCAAGCGTTGGCAGAGTTGAAAGCACAATATTGCGATAGAAAAGAGTGTTATGTCTGCAAAAATAGATTAATCGTCTATTCGTAGATAGTTGATATATATATGATGTTGTGTGGGAGTGTTAGAATATTCTTTTTGTGAAATAAAAATCTTATTTCGGGGCTTTTTTGTATAATACTATACCAATTATTGTAAAGATAGTGTTAGGAAGCCAGATAGCCACAATCGGAGGTAGTTGTCCGCTGACGGCAAAAGTTGATGAGATAGTTGAAAATAGTACATACAGCGAACTTAATGCAATGCCAAAACCGAGATGTAGCCCAGTGCCTCCCCGCACTTTGCGAGATGCTAGAGATACGCCAATTAGTGTAAGTATTAATGCAGCAAATGGCATAGCAAATCGATTGTATAGTTCATTTTCAAATGCTTGTGAGCCTGGCATACCACGTTCTTTTTGCCGTTTGAGGTAGTCGTATAGCATATTGATAGTCATTTGAGGGGCATCTTGTCCGGTGATGAAAAAGTCCTCTGGACTCATCGGTATCACCGTGTCGAGGATGTCGCCCATTTTCATCGACTCTCTCATACCTTTGAAATCCCTTTTGACATAATGTGACAGATGCCAATGGTTAGCCGAGTCCATTGTTATTTCTTTGGCAGTCAGTCGAGAGATTAGTTTTTTGCCTTCAAATTGTTCGAGTGAGAAGTTAGAGCCTTTATTGTTGCTCTCTTCAAACTGCTCAAAATATGCTATCACGCCGGGCGACAGTTCCATTTGTACATTTCGTACCACCTCCGAGCGGAATTTCCTATAATATTTATCTTCAAAATTAAGCCTTGTCTTGTTGGAGTTAGGTATTACATAAGCCCCTAATATAAAAGACATGATGCCTATCAGCAAAGCAGAGAACATATATGGTCTCATCAGTCGCCGAAAACTCATGCCGCTTGATAGCATTGCTATGATTTCTGTATTGTATGCCATTTTTGATGTGAAAAATATTACAGAAATGAATGCAAATAGTGGGGTCAATAGGTTTGTAAAAAAAGGGATAAAGTTCAGGTAGTAGTCGAATATTATAGCACTCATTGGGGCATTGTTTCCTGAAAATTCATCGTATTTTTCTGCATAATCGAATACGATGCTAATGCTGATAATCAATATTATTGACAAAGCAAAAGTGCTAAGATATTTTTTTATGATATACCTATCGAGTATCGACAAAAATCCCAACCCTTTGATTTTGTCGAAAATGGTTTTAAGGGCTTTTGTATTCTTGTTAAAATTAATATTCATAATAAACTTATAGCAAAGGCTATTATAGGCGACACATCGTTTTTTTCACCATTTCATTTTTCCACGATGCAAAAGTACCATTTTTTATTTGATTTCGAGCCTCTTTTACTAAACGTAGATAAAATGCCAAGTTGTGAATAGAGGCTATCTGCATAGCCAATAGTTCATTTGATACAAAAAGGTGTCGTAGGTATGCTTTTGTATAGAATGTATCCACCCAACAGTCGGAGTTCTCTTCTATTGGAGAGAAGTCGTCTGCCCATTTTTTATTCTTCATATTCATAATGCCATTGGCTGTGAAGAGCATTCCGTTCCTGCCATTGCGTGTGGGCATTACACAGTCGAACATATCGACTCCCCGAGATATACTTTCAAGTATATTTGCAGGAGTACCTACTCCCATAAGGTAACGGGGGCGGTCAATAGGTAGGATGTCGTTGGTTATCTCTATCATCTCATACATCTTTTCGGTAGGTTCGCCCACCGCCAGCCCCCCAATAGCATACCCCTCGGCATCGAACCCTTTGACAAACTCCGCAGATGCCCGTCTGAGGTCTGGGTATATGCACCCTTGAACTATTGGGAAGAATGTTTGTGAATATCCATAATGTGGTTCGGTAGCCAAGAAGCGGTCGTAGCCTCGTGCCAACCAACGATGCGTTCTCTCCATTGATTTTTTAGCGTATTCATAGTCTGCATCGCCTGGAGTACACTCATCAAAAGCCATTATAATATCAGCACCTATACATCGTTGTATGTCCACTACATTTTCAGGCGTGAATAGATGGCGAGAACCATCTATATGACTTTGAAATGTTACCCCTTCCTCTTTGATTTTGCGAGTGCCAGAAAGCGAAAACACCTGAAAGCCTCCGCTGTCGGTGAGGATAGGTCTGTCCCAGCCATTGAAACGGTGTAGCCCCCCCGATTTTTTTAATATTTCCAGTCCAGGACGCATAAAAAGATGATAGGTGTTGCCAAGTATTATTTCCGCCTTTATATCTTCTTTTAGTTCTCTTTGGTGGACGCTTTTGACCGATGCTACCGTCCCAACAGGCATAAAGATAGGAGTCTCTATTTTGCCGTGTTCGGTGATAATTTCTCCTATACGAGCCTGTGTGTCGCAGTCTGTGTGTTGTAGGTTGAAAATCATATTGTTGTGTGTTATAAAATCTATTTTTTTTAACAACAAAATTACAAAAAAAATATGTTATGCTAATAAATAAAAAAGGCATCGTCAATTCGATGCCTTTGAGTGGTCCCACTTGGGCTTGAACCAAGGACCCCCTGATTATGAGTCAGGTGCTACTAACCAACTGAGCTATGGGACCAATAAATATTAACCTTTCAAGGTTTTGGAGTGCAAAGGTAATTACTTTTTTTGTTCTGTGCAAATTTTTTTGCTAATAGATGGAAAATAATTTTGTATGAATATTGTACAAATATGAAATATTTTTTTACCTTTGTAAAAATTTTTTTACCTAAAATGTTAATTGTATTTATGAAAAGTAGAATAACTTACTTATTAGGACTGCTTTTGGTAGTCGCTTCTTTACACGCTCAAAACAACACTGTTGCATTCAACTACGAGCGTAATTGGTTTAATGAAAATAGCCCGGTGCCTTCGGAGTGCTATTGGGTATTGACCGGAGATATTCCTCGTGACGTACAACGCATTGAACTATCTGTGTTCAAATCAAGCACAGTAGAAGGCAAAAAGGCAATGTATCGTAATTTCTGGCGTAAGGGTTTAGGTAATAATAATTCGATGTTTGTTTTGCCGGTTAATCTCAAATTGAAAGAGAATAGTCGCTATTCATACACTATTAGTTATTACAATAATGTTTCAAATGTTGAGCGGGAGGAACTTCGATTGTTGGTTAGCGATGTTGTAGAGAACTATTTGAGGTCAAATATTGCTATTGGCAAAAAACGATTTGAGATGAAAAAAAACGCCGAAGATATATACGAAGACCTTAATCTCATCATCGCTGATGGATTGGCTTATTATAGAAGTGGTAATGGGGTTGAAATGCCATCGTTTAGCACAATAATTTTGGAAAAATTGGAGCAGATAGAAAGCATCAGAACCAAAGATGCGAAGTATAATGTATTGAATATAGGTCAAGAAAACTCGAAAGAGAGTTTGGGGATAGTTTACCTCAATCGTGTCTTGAGCGAACTTATAACTGCTTGTGATAGCGAAGTGGATAATGTTTTGAATCGTGATTTGCTTAAGTTGGCAGACGAAAAAGTTATTTTGAACTATCCAACAGAGAACAAACCAACCTCGTTTAGGCTAAACGTGGGTTATGCAGGAATATATAATTCGGGTAAGTTGAGCGAGATGTCGTATGCAACCGCTCCTTATATCGGCATGTCTATTCCATTGGGGAATAGTGAAATGAACGATAATTTTTTGAGTCGCTCGGCTATATCGTTTGGGTTGTTTTTGACTAAATTCACATTCTCTGGCGAACAAAATGAGGTTAATGGGTTTCTAATTAAATTGCCTCCGTATGTGGCTTATGGCATCAAGCCAACTTCGTTTTTGCGTCTAAATATTGGTGCTACGGCTTTTGAAAAAAATAGTATAGCCGATTTTAATATGAAAAATATCTCTGTGCGTCCTTTTGTGGGTATCGCATTGGAGTTAGATGTTTTACTTAGATTTATGAAATAAGCATTATGAAGAATATTTTACAAAAAACAGTACTTTTGCTGTTGACAATATCTATTTTTGCATCGAATAGTGCCAATGCAATCACTCGCAAACGACACAGTATAGGACTATCTACGGCACAGACATTGCTCGGGAAAAATTCAATATTTATTTTTCCTAAGCAACTGCAAATAGATCAATTTGGTGTATCCTATGATTATTTCCTCAACAACAGTTTCTCATTGGGAGTAGAATACAACAGCCTGTTTGATAAGACTATTGGCGACCTTAACATAAAGACCTATGATTGGAAGACATTCAATGCTAATCTTTTGTTAGGATACTATACAAACAATGGCTATTTGTTTCCTACAAACTCTTTTATCACGCCATATTTAGCCGCAGGACTTGCCTATTATCATATCAACCAGGAGAATGTGCCACAAGACTATACGTTGATTTCAGAAAATGCATTAAATGCTTTGGCTCGGGTGGGATTGAACTTTCAGTTTGGTAAATACCTGTCGGCACAAGTATATTTACAACGCTCTCTTATTGCTCCATTCTACAACAGATACTCTGAGCGTATGGATTCGTATGACCAATCATTACATACAGTTGGAGCCTCGGTCAAAATTAATTTTGGCGGGAAGAATGTGAAAAGAAAATTTACCGCTCCTAAACTATACACCACTGGCAATATCAACGAATATTATCAACCAATGTTGGAGCATTTAGACAATGATAAGCCACAAATGATAGTCGATAGTGTTGTTCATACAGATACAGTCGTATTGGATTTGGACACGGTTGCAGTAGATAGCATAGTCAGTGTCTCTACTATTGTTAGTTCCGCTGTTGATAGCGTAATTGATGATGTAGCATCTGATACCGCTGTCGTAGAAGAAAAGCAAGAGAAGATAGTCGATGATACTCGCACAATTAAGGTTTTTCAAGATAAGAACCAAAAATTGAACATATTTGTCGAAGAGGGAAATAGTCTTGATATTGAAATTGATTTGCAGAGAGAACCTCAACAGATAGACCAGTCGGTAGAAAACAACAAAACTGTTGCCAACTCAAAAGCACAAAAGAGGGCTAAAAAAGAGGCGACCAAAGAGCAACAAAGACAGCAGTCAGAGACCGCTACCACAGAGGCAAAAGTTGATACCGTATTTGTGAAACGAGATAGCATTGCTTCACAGAAACAAGTAGCCCCCTCACAGGATAGTGTTTCTATAAAAAAAAAAGAGTTAGCACCGATAACGCAGACTCAAAATGATAGTGATACTACAACTTATGTAGAGACTCAAAAAAAAAAGTTGCTTCGTAATGACTACTTTTATAACGATAGCATAAGTGCTACGATGAATAATGCTGAGGCAGATACTGTACTACAAAAAATGCAGCCTGCCTCTTTGCGTATAGATACCATTGTTTCAGACGATAGTTCACAGGCAAATATTTTGCACGATTCTGACTCTTTGACTGGTGCGATAAGTTTTCAAAGAGTGTCTAATCAAGTCTCAGACGATGATGTAGTTGCAGAGAAAGGTTTGTCAGATAAAGATACGGCAGAGAAAATTTCGTCAGAAGAAAATACTCCTAAATCGCCTATTAGTAAACAACAGATAAAACAAGCCGTTGGTGAAAGCCAAAAACCAACAGGAGGGGAAACTCGCAATAATATTGTAGTACAAGAAAAAATTGTATATCGCCCTGTTGACAGAGTGGTAAGAGATACTGTCTATATAGAGCGAAAAGAGAATAAGCACATCAGAGATAATAGCAATTATCGTTATGAGCCTAACCCTAGACAACAACAAACACCTGTCGTTATACGAGAACACACAAGAGAGGTGAATAATATAATATCGCCTCCAATAATAAAGGAGGTGGAGCGTATCGATACAGTTATTGTCGTAAAACGAGATACGCTTGTCAAAGTAGAGACACCACCACAAGTCATCACCGATACTGTTGTTAAGGTGGTACAGTCTTTGCCGCATTTTATCACTGATACTGTTAGAATTGTAGAACAACAGACTGTGGTCAAAGTAGATACCATTATCCAAGCACCAGAAAAAGATATGATGTGGACGATATATTTTGCTAACGGACAACAGAAATTGACCCAAGCAAATAAATATATCCTCGACAATATTGTATCTATTTTGGCAGATTATAAAACAATTCTAATTGAAGGCAATACAGACAAAAGTGGAAGTGCTTCTCTGAACGAACGAATCTCAAAGGTTAGGGCGGAGAGTGTCAAGCAATATCTTGTTACAAAGGGTGTGCCGACAGGCAAATTGTGGGTGAAGGCGTATGGCGAAAAGTTCGCTACAAAAACCAATGCCCCCAAAGAACGAAATGTGGTGGTAAGAGCAAAAAAATAATTAGTTATACATTTGTCGATTATTTACTACCTTTGCAATTAATTTTAATTTTTTACTAAAACTATTTTTATATGAAAAGAAAAATTTTTACTCTTTTGGTGATATGCACTATCTCATTGGTCGCTTATGCGCAAAACATTCAGGTTCATTACGATTTTCGTAATACGCTCTATGGTAAAAATGTAGCACCACGCAACTTTGTAACAGCAACATTTGAGATGTTTAAGCCTGATGCGTTAGGTTCTACCTTTATGTTTGTGGATTTCGATTACACCACCGACCGTACTGATGGGGCGTATCAAGGTAATTTAGGTCTTGTCTATGGAGAGATTGCACGAGATTTTAAAGTAGGGGCGTTCCCTCTGATGCCACACATTGAGTTCAATGGTGGGCTTGGAAATGGTTTTGTTATCAACAATGCGTACCTATTGGGGGCTTCTTATCCTTTCAAAGTAGGCGATTTCTTTATGAGTGCTTGTGCTACATACAAATTGAATGCGTTTGAGAAAGTAAGCCATGATGCTCAATTGACTTTTGTCTGGGGTGGCAACTTGTTAGACAATAAATTGACTGTTAGTGGGTTTGTGGATTTGTGGAGCGAAAATAAAGTAGGACCTAACAGCAACGGTAAGAAAATAATCTTTTTGAGTGAACCTCAACTTTGGTATAACTTCAATGAGCATATCTCTGCCGGTAGCGAGGTTGAATTGAGTTACAATTTTGTGAATGGATACAAAGAGAGCAAATTCTATGCTGTGCCTACTTTGGCTTTAAAGTATAATTTCTGATAAGTAGTCAGTAGTATTTATTACAAAAAGAGTGCCTCTGTCAAAGTTTGGCACTCTTTGTTATTTTGATAGTTTCTTGATGAGGCTATATGCCGAATATATCCCCAATTCACCAGCCTTACTTAAGTCTTCGATGCCTTTGTTTGTCTCGCCGATATAGATATAGACCAACCCTCTGTTGTAGTATGCCGCCGCAAAGTTTTTGTTGATTTCTATTGCTTGAGAATAGTTTGAGATGGCAGCATTGAAGTCTTTTATTGATGTCAGGCAGTTTGCTCTATTATACCAAGCAAAGGTAAAGTCTGGACATAACTCGATAGCCTTGTCGTAATCCCTTAATATCATTTCAAAATCGGTGCTTTTATGCCCTTCTACGATTATGTTGGTTTTAGTTGTATTATTGTTGATTTTTGTTGCTCTCTCCACATCGAGTATTTTTTTTCGTCCTACCGCTCTACAAAAATAAGCCAAAGCATTAGGTTTAAATTCTATGACAGACGAAAAATCGTTGTTGGCGTTGTCTAAATCTTGTAAAATAGAGTAGTTTATTCCTCTTACAAATAAATATTTGTCCGCTTTGTTGGGTTTATCGGCTATCGAGTCCGATAGGTTTCCAATGTTTTTGAAATGAAACTCTATAAGGGCATCTGTGAGTGGTACTTCGTCGTTGATAAAATACAACGATGAACTATTTTTTAATTCTTTGTTGAGGCTGTTGAGTGGGGCAAAAAAGTATGTTGTGTTTTCTAAGACACTCTCTTTGCGATAGGGCGAAATGACAAAATCCTTTTGTGGGATAACTTCTACGGCTATATTTTGTATCGTCCCTCTCAACTTATTGTTATCAAATCGATTATCGTTCTTTATTTCAGAGTCATCGGCGTCAAACAGTTTTGCCCAGTCGCTAACTTTTGATTTGTTGGCAACAGTTTTAGCCCCTACGTTGAGAGATTGAGGTGGGTTTTTACAACTGTTTTGTTTGATTTGCCTCTCTATATCCATGACTCTTTGCATATCTTTATCTCTTGCCTTGATGTGGCGTAGAGCGTTATATGACTTTGCTCGGAGCATATATGCCGGTGCAAAATTGGGGTATTTAGATATTATTTGTGTCAGGTCAGCGATGGCGTCTGTATGATTGCCCATAGTATGATATATAGTTGCTCGTTGATATATGGCTTCGTCCATATTCGCATTTCGTTTTATCAACTTGTTGAGGTCTGTCAAAGCCTTGTTGTAATCGGCTATTTCTGTCATAAGCAACGACCTATTGTAGAGAGCCTGTATGTTGTTTGGTGACAACTCTATTGCTTTGTTGTAGTCTGCTATCGCCTCACGATATTTTTTTTTGTTATAAAGCAGATTTCCTCTATTGATATAATATCCAAAATTGTCTGATTGTAGTGATATCGCCTTATTGTAGTCAGATATGGCAGAGTCTGGTGATGAGGTTATCATATTAAGCATTGCCCGTCCGCCCCACGCATTGGCTATGGACGAGTCTGACCTCACTACGCCATCGATGGTGTTGAAAGCCGAAATGGTATCTCCAAGAAGGAGTTGTACTCTACCTTTTTCTAATGTTAGTTGAGGGTCGCCATTAAGTTTTTTTATGAGTTTTGTGATGAGCGATAGTTCTTCTTGGTATTTTTGCTGACAGTCAAACGATTCGAGTCGTCCGATGATATACGAAGTGTTGTCAGGGCTAAACTCCAATGCTTTTGTAAAGTCTTTCTCTGCCAAGTCGTGTTTTGTTAACTTATTGCACACAAACCCACGAGCATAATAGGCCGATGGCAGAAATTCATTTATAGCAATAGCATCGTTGAGGTCTGCCAAAGCACCAACATAATCCTCCAAATATATTTTTGCGTATGCACGATAGAGATATGCTTTCTCCAAATATGGTTTTGCCTTGATGATTTTATTAAAATATTGAATGGATAAGACATAGTCTTTGAAATATATAGCATTAGCCCCAACGCTCAAAAGGTGGTCGGTGTTTACCTGCCCTTTCAATATTGGGGTGTTTAATAGTAATAATATGGCAAAGATATATTTTTTCATTATCAATGATGTTGATGTCGAATATTATTTGGTTGATACCTATTAATATTAATGGTTACAAAGATAGTAATTAATCGTCAATAAACAGACAAATGCCTAAATTAAACGGTTTTTGTAAAAGAGATAATGAATTTATAATTAAAGACTTAGGGTTATATTATTAGTGATGCAATATTTACGACACAAAAAAAATGAACCATAAGCATATTTGCCCATAGCTCAATTTATTATCTTATATTTAGTGTGTTATATTACAATACAGTAACTTGTCCGTTCTCTAAATTATAATACGCTCCAATAACTTTTATTTTTCCTTTTTGCTCTAAACTGTGAATAATCTCACTGCGTTTTCTGATGTCTTCTACTGTTATCTCTACATTCTTTTTGATGATTTTTGTGAAATAATCTTTATTTCTTACATCTCTTTCTCCTTCAACTAACTGAATAGCAGGTTCAATTTCGTTTAATAATGCTGTAATATTATCACTTACTTTCACTTGTTTTATAGCCGACTTTACAGCACCACAATTTTGGTGTCCTAAAACCATCAATAACTTAGAACCAGCAACAGCCATTCCATACTCCATACTACCTAACAACTCTTCATCTTCAATATTTCCCGCAACACGAACTACAAAAATATCTCCAACTCCTTGGTCAAAAATGTATTCCACCGGTACTCTTGAATCGATACACGCCAAAACAACCGCTTTCGGATACTGCCCACTTGTTGTCGCAGAAACCTGTTTTGGCAAATCACGGCTTATCATTGCACCTGAAACGTAGCGTTCATTTCCTTTTAATAAATCCGCCAATACATCGTCAGGAGTTAGTTTGTCCTGTGCTTCTTTGGTCATTACTGTTTCTACTTTACTTTTTTCGGTTGCTTTTTTGTTCGCACAACCAACTACCAAGCCAAATGATAGTATAGCTAAAAGAATATATATATATTTCATTATTTTTTATATGTTGTTGGTTAATAATGCCACAAAGTTAATTATTTTTGTTGATAAAAACAAATCTTTTTTTTTCTAATAAGTTGGCTCTATCTCTTTATCAATAAAGCACGAACGGCTATTTAGCATAGCTTAGAGCCAAGTTTCTTTTTGTCAACTAAAAAAAAAGTATTACCTTTGCCGAAATTTAAGCATTTAGATATAATGAAAGGCACGAAAAATATAGGTTGTAGTATGCTCTTAGTTGAGTTACAGCAGGTATTTTTCTCTTTTTTTTATCCGTGTTTCCATTTTAGTATTAAACATTTTTTTAATAAAAATATAGCAGGAGTGCTGTCAGAAAAGGATTTTTTGTTTTTTATGTTCAGTTTTCCTGTTTTAACAATTAGAGAGGTTTCTATTTAGAAGCCTCTTTTTTTATATTTTATCAATAGTATGAAAACAATTTATAAAAACGCCCATGTTTACAGAACCGACCTAAAATGTTTCGGTAATTATGATGTTGTCGTAGAAAACGGAACAATCACTGAATTAAAACCAGCAATATCTCCTAACGATGGCGATAAAGTCATAGACCTAACAGGATATACTCTGATGCCCGGTTTTGTAGATGTGCATGTTCACTTGCGTGAGCCGGGCGGTTCTGTCAAGGAGACTATACGCACAGGCACAATGGCGGCTGCTCACGGCGGATATACGGCTGTTTGTCCAATGCCTAATCTCAACCCTTCGCCAGATAGTTCAGCTAATTTGGCGGTGCAGGAGCATTTAATTAATGACCAAGCCGTAGTGAAAGTTATTCCCTATGGCTCTATCACTATGGGGCAGAAGGGGAAAGGGACACTCGTTGATTTTCCGAGCATTGCCGATAGAGTTGCTGGTTTTTCTGATGACGGAAGAGGGGTGCAAGGGGCTGATGTGATGCGTGATGCGATGAAACTTTGTGCCGAAATAAACAAGCCTATTGTGGCTCACTGTGAGGTAGATAGTTTGATAAATGGGGGATATATCCACAAAGGGGAATATTGCCAAAAACATAACCACAAAGGGATTTGCTCCGAAAGTGAGTGGTTACAAGTGGCAAGAGATATTGAACTATCTCGTCAGACGGGTTGTCAATATCATATCTGCCATATCTCCACCAAAGAGAGTGTGGCTCTGCTTCGTCAGGCGAGAGCCGAAGGGCTTAGGGTGAGTGGCGAGACGGCACCGCATTATCTGTTGCTTACCGATATGGAGATAGAAGAAGACGGACGCTTTAAGATGAATCCGCCTATACGGTCTCAATCTGACCAAGATGCTCTTATAGAGGGTGTTATAGATGGTACAATATCTTGTCTTGCTACCGACCACGCACCCCACACAGCAGAGGAGAAGAGTAGGGGGTTGGCTCGTAGTGCGATGGGCATTGTGGGTTTAGAAACGGCATTTCCGCTAATGTATCGATATTTTGTAAAAACAGGCAAAATGTCTTTGGAGCTTTTAGTGGATATTATGGCAAATAATCCACGTCAAATATTCAATATAGATGGCGGTGTAGAGGTAGGGTCAAGTGCTGATTTCACAGTAATGGACTTGGAAGCTGTTTACAAAGTCAATCCAAATGAGTTTTTGTCGAAAGGACGAGCCACTCCATTTGCCTATTGGGAGGTGCAAGGCAAAACAATGCTTACTGTTGTGGCTGGAAAACATGCGTATGTTGATGATGAATTGACACGGCATTAAACAAATCAGGGGTTGAAATAAGTTGCTTAAATGACTCATATCAAAGATATTAACACTTAATTTTTTTTTACTATAAAAATAATCATAATTAATTTATAAAAACACAACTTCAATGAAAAATTCATCTATCAAAAAGATTTTAGTAGTAGGCTCAGGACCTATTGTTATCGGACAAGCAGCAGAGTTTGACTATGCTGGAACACAGGCGTGTATCGCTCTCAAAGAGGAGGGGTATGAGGTTATACTTGTCAATTCCAATCCAGCCACGATTATGACTGATGTAAATATGGCAGACAAAGTGTATATGGAACCGCTCACGCTTGAATATATAGCCAAAATCATTCGTACAGAACGCCCTGATGCTATTGTTCCTGCTTTAGGCGGACAAACAGGACTAAATATGGCGGTGCAGCTAGCAGAAAAGGGCATTCTTGATGAGTGTAATGTTAAATTATTGGGAACTTCTTTGAATAGCATAAAACAGGCGGAGGATAGAGATTTGTTCAAAAAGATGTGTGCCAATATAGGCGAACCAGTCTTGCCGTCAGACATAGCAAGTAGCGTAGAGGAGGCTATCGAGGTAGCCCAAAGAATAGGTTATCCGGTGGTGCTTCGTCCTGCTTTCACATTGGGAGGTACTGGCGGAGGTTTTGCCGATAACGAAGAGGAACTAAAACCGCTTATGCGTAAAGGATTGCAACTTTCTCCTGCCAATCAGGTGTTGATAGAGAAAAGTATTAAAGGATACAAAGAGATAGAATTTGAGGTAATGCGTGATAGTTCCGACAAAGCAATTACTATTTGTGGAATGGAAAACATTGACCCTGTTGGTGTTCATACGGGCGACTCTATGGTCGTAGCTCCTATTCTTACACTAACTAAAGAGGAAGAGACAATGTTACAAACCAGTGCTTTAAAACTTATTAAAGAGTTGAAGATAGAGGGTGGCTGTAACGTGCAGTTTGCTCTAAACCCTGATTCGTTGGAGTATTATTTGATAGAGGTAAATCCTCGTGTCTCTCGCTCGTCGGCTCTAGCATCGAAGGCTACAGGCTATCCTATTGCAAGAGTAACGGCAAAAATCGCTATCGGAATGACACTCGATGAGATTATGATAAAAGATCTTCCTGCATCATTCGAACCAAAAGTAGATTATGTGGTTAGCAAATTGGCAAGATTCCCATTTGATAAGTTCAACGATGCCGAACGAAAACTTGGTACACAGATGAAAGCTACAGGCGAGGTGATGTCTATCGGTCGTACGATAGAGGAGTCGTTCCTTAAAGCCATTCGTAGTTTGGAGCAAGGGGTTTGCCATATATACCGAAAAATTTATGATACAAAAACAGCCGAAGAATTGCTTGAAAACATAAAAACTCCGACAGACGAACGCCCCTATGAAATTGCTCAACTATTGCGTTTGGGTGTGAGTGTTGATGAGATTTTTGAACAAACGAAAATAACTCGTTACTTCATCGAGGCGTTCAAAAATATTGTTGAATACGAAAATGTTTTAAAGCAAAACCCTGAAAATGTAGAGGTCTTGAAAAAAGCCAAAGCACTTGGTTTTAGCGATGAATTTATCGGTCAGTTGTGGAACAAAACAGAGGCGGAAATGTATAAAATCCGTTTAGCAAACAACATTTTCCCAAGTTATAAGATGATAGACTCTTGTGCCGGAGAATTTGAAAGAGATATACCATATTTCTACTCAACTTACGACCAGAGTGTCAAAAATGGCTCTAACCCCTCTCAAAAAGAGAAAATACTTGTGCTTGGTTCAGGTCCAATCCGTATTGGACAAGGCGTGGAGTTCGACTACTCCACAGTTCATGCAGTATGGGCTATACAACAAGCAGGTTACGAGGCGATTATCATCAACAATAACCCCGAAACGGTCTCTACCGATTATAGCACCAGCGACAAACTCTATTTTGAACCGTTGGCTGTGGAAGATGTGATGAATGTATTTCATCTTGAAAAGCCCAAAGCCTGTATCGTATCGCTTGGCGGACAAACGGCTATCAACTTGGCAGAACCTCTTTCGGAGTTGAACATTCCTATCATTGGTACAAATGTAGAGGCTATCCGCAATGCCGAAGACCGTGCTTGTTTTGAGGCAATAATGAAAGAGTTGAATATTCCACAACCTCAGGCAGAGGCTGTTACATCGATAGAGGCAGGAGTAGAGGCGGCAAAACGCATTGGCTATCCAGTGCTTGTTCGCCCAAGTTATGTGCTGGGAGGTCGTGCAATGCAGATTGTAGCCAATGAAGAGCGGTTGAGACATTATTTGCAAAATGCCGTGGAACTCAACGCCGAAAAACCAGTACTTGTAGATAGATATATTATAGGCAAAGAACTTGAAGTTGATGCTATTTGCGATGGCAAAGATGTCTTTATACCCGGCATTATGGAGCATGTCGAGAGAACTGGCATTCACTCTGGCGACTCTATTAGCGTTTATCCTACATTCAGCGTAAGCCAAAAAGTGAAAGAGACTATCATCAACTACACAAAGCAACTTGGGTTGCGAATAGGCATTGTTGGGCTTTATAATATTCAGTTTATTGTGGATAACAACGATGAAGTATATGTGATAGAAGTGAATCCTCGTTCTTCTCGTTCTGTTCCGTTTTTGTCAAAATCCACAGGAGTGCCAATGGCAAATATTGCTACACAAATAATGCTTGGCAAAATGCTCAAAGGTTTGGGGTATAGCACTATAACTATGGAAGATAAACAACGATGGTATGTGAAAGCCCCTACTTTCTCATTCGCTAAAATACAAGGAATGGAGAGTTATCTCTCGCCTGAAATGAAGTCAACAGGTGAGGCAATAGGCTACGACAACACGCTCACACGAGCATTATACAAAGCCCTACAAGCATCAGGGTTGAAGTTGGCAAGTTATGGGACAGTCATCGTAACACTTTCGGACTCAGTCAAAGAGGAGGCGTTGCCACTTGTTCAACGCTTTTATGACCTTGGATTCAATATTGAAGCAACCACAGGCACAGCAAAATTCTTGCGAGAAAAAGGTATTCGCACCAAATCATTGAAAAAACTTCGTGAAGGAAGTGAGGAGATAATTAGTTCGTTAAGAAAAGGTTATGTAACATATTTGATAAATTCTATTGATATTAATCAGCACGAAACACAACTTGATGGCTACGAAATACGCCGTGCCGCTGTCGAAAATGGGGTAACGCTCTTTACATCGCTCGAAACGGTCAAAGTGCTGTTAGATGTCTTGGAGGAACGCACCTTGAAAGTATCAACCATTGATGCAAATTAATAAATAATGCAAAACCAAAATACAAAATACACTATTGCCGAGAATCGTCCGATTGCCCAAAGCATCTACTTGCTTAGGGTGGTTGGCGATACTTCGCTGATTAGTAGGGCAGGGCAGTTTGTAAACATACAATTGCCAAATTTTTACCTTCGCCGTCCTATCTCTGTGGCAACCTATGATAGTAGTAGCATCACACTTATATACAAAGTATTAGGAGAGGGAACGGAGCAGATGACCTATCTTAAAGAGGGGACGCAACTGGATATGCTTTCAGGATTGGGCAATGGTTTTGATGCTGATGTGTTGTGTGATTCGCCGTTGCTTGTGGGAGGAGGCGTAGGAGTGCCTCCGTTGTATCATTTGGCAAAAACTCTTTCACAAAAGCATTCGCAGATAAATGTTGTTTTGGGGTTTAACCAAAAAGATGATATTTTTTACGAAAAAGAGTTTGCAGATATTCCTAATACCAAGGTGCATATTGCCACAATGGACGGTTCTTTTGGCACGAAAGGAACAGTCGTTGATGTGATAAAATCACTTACAAAGAAGGGACAAGAGTTGGATTATCTATTCTCTTGTGGTCCTACACCAATGCTCAAAGCCCTTTATAGCGAACTATCGATAGATGGGCAGTTTAGTTTAGAAGAACGAATGGGCTGCGGATTTGGAGGGTGTATGGGCTGTTCACATCAGACAAAAGATGGTTACAAACGAGTCTGTAAAGAAGGTCCTGTGTTTTATAAAAAGGAGTTATTATGGTAAAAATGAATGTTAATTTATCAGGAGTAGAGTTGATAAATCCGATAATTCCTGCCAGTGGCACTTTTGGGTTTGGGCAGGAGTACCGAGATTTTTATGACCTAAATATATTGGGAGGAATCTCTATCAAAGGCACAACGCAAGAGGCTCGTTTTGGTAATCCAACGCCTCGCATAGCCGAGAGCAAAGAGGGTATGTTAAATGCTGTCGGTCTTCAAAATCCCGGCATAGAGTGTGTCCTTAACCAAGAGTTACCTCGGCTACGCTCTTTTTATAAACAAAAAATCATTGCCAATATTAGCGGTTTCTCTGTTGAGGAGTATGCCTATTGTTGCGACTTGATAAGTAGAGATGGTAATGTGGATATTATAGAGGTTAATGTTAGTTGCCCCAATGTGAAGTGTGGAGGAATGAGTTTTGGCACACAGCCCGAACAAGCGGCTCGTGTTACAGAGGCGGTCAAAAAGGTATCAGGCAATAAACCTGTTTTTGTCAAATTAAGCCCTAATGTTACCGATATTGTATCCATTGCAAAGGCGTGTGAGGATGCAGGAGCTGATGGGCTGTGTCTTATTAATACTCTATTGGGTATGAGGATAGACATCAATAGACGAAAGCCTGTATTAGCCAATACGATGGGAGGATTTTCTGGTGCTGCGGTTTTCCCCGTTGCATTGCGAATGGTTTATCAAGTATTTGAGGCGGTAGAAATTCCAATTATGGGTTGCGGCGGAGTCTCTTCTGCACGAGATGTGATAGAGATGATGATGGCAGGAGCAACAGCAGTACAAGTCGGTTCGGCAAATCTTATAGACCCTTGGGCTTGTAGCAAAATTATAGCAGAGTTGCCTATGCTGATGCAGAAATTAGGCATATCATCGCTCAAAGATATTGTTGGGGTAGGGCATTGAGTTCAATTATTTGTTCTCTGATTGTTTGTTTTTGCTTTTTTATTATCTTTGTAAAAAAAAGTTATAGTATGAAAAAGATACAAATGGTTGATTTATACAGCCAATATCAAAAAATCAAAGGCAGTGTTGATGCCGGAATAGCCTCTGTTATAGAGACAACTTCGTTTGTTAAAGGAGGGAAGGTAAATGATTTTCAGCAAAATTTGGAGCAATATCTAGGGGTCAAGCATGTGATACCCGTAGCAAATGGCACTGATGCCTTGCAGATAGCACTAATGGCACTTGGGCTTAAGCAAGGCGATGAGGTTATTACTCCTACTTTTACCTTTATAGCGACTGCCGAAGTGGTGGCTTTGCTTGGGCTGACACCTATTGTGGTAGATGTCGATTATGATACTTTTTGTATAGACATCGAAGCCGTAGAGAGAGCAATCACACCAAAGACAAAAGCAATTGTCCCTGTACATCTTTTTGGACAAAATGCCAATATGGAGGCTCTAATGGATATAGCAAAGAGACACAATCTGTATGTTGTTGAAGATGCATGTCAGTCGATGGGGGCACAATATATCTATCAAAATGGCGAACAACAGCACTCCGGTACTATCGGAAATATTGGTTGTACATCTTTTTTCCCATCTAAAAATCTTGGTTGTTATGGAGATGGCGGGGCTTTGTTTACAAATGACTCTGTTTTGGCAGAAAAAATTACTATAATTGCAAATCATGGAATGAGTGTACGTTATCATCATGATGAGATAGGAGTCAATTCACGCCTTGACTCTATTCAAGCGGCTGTACTTGATGCAAAACTACCACACCTTGATAGCTACATAGAGGCTAGACAAAAAGCAGCATTGTATTATAATAATTCTTTTGCTAACAACCCCAGAATCATCACACCTGCCACGGCGAAATATACAACTCATGCCTACCATCAATATACGTTAAAACTGATAGATTTAGATAGGGAAAAATTAATTTCAAAAATGGCAGAAAAAGATATCCCTGTAATGATATACTATCCTATACCGCTACATCTACAAAAAGCGTATACGAATCCCAGATATAGTCAGGGAGACTTCCCTATTGCCGAAAAATTATCTGATACGGTATGTTCTTTGCCAATGCACACCGAGCTCGATGACGAACAGTTAGCATATATTACAACTAACTTTTTGAATATAGTCAAAGAGTGTTGAAAGTATATTGTATAAAAAAACGACTGCCGTTCATTGCTGTATCGGTAGTCGTTTTCTTATTATGTAATTCCTATCAATCTTTTATTTTTGCCGATAAGAATTCTCTATTTAGGCGAGAAATATGCGTTAGTGATACAGATTTAGGACATTCTGCAGCACAAGCCCCCGTGTTGGTACAGTTACCAAATCCTAGTTCGTCCATTTTTGCTACCATATTTTTAGCACGAGCGGCTCTCTCTACTTTTCCTTGTGGCAATAGAGCCAATTGGCTTACTTTGGCTGCCACAAATAACATTGCTGAACCATTTTTACAAGCGGCAGCACAAGCCCCACAACCAATACAAGAAGCTGCGTCCATTGCTTCATCGGCTATCGGTTTGCCTATTGGCATAGCGTTAGCATCAGGTACTCCACCAGTGTTTACACTTACATATCCACCTGCCTGAATGATTTTATCATAAGCATTTCTATCTACCATAAGGTCTTTGATTACTGGAAATGCGTGACTACGCCATGGCTCTATTACAATGGTCTGTCCATCGTGGAATTTACGCATGTGTAGTTGGCAAGTTGTTATCTCTTGGTCTGGACCGTGAGGGTGTCCGTTGATATAAAGCGAACACATACCGCAAATACCTTCACGGCAGTCGTGGTCGAATGCTATCGGCTCTTTGTGTTCTTTTACTAATTTTTCGTTTAAGATGTCTATCATTTCGAGAAATGAGGCATCAGTAGATATATTATTTAGTTCATAAGTTTCAAACATACCTTTTACCTTAGGTCCTGCTTGACGCCATACTTTAACTTTTATATTTATACTTTTTTCCATAATTGTATTAAGATTTATAGTTTCGTTGTGCACGAACGGTAAATTCGTATGTTAGGTCTTCTTTAATTAACTCTGGGTCTTGGTCTTCGCCTTTGTATTGCCAACAAGAAGCATAAGAGTATAGGTCGTCTTGACGCATAGCCTCTCCTTCTCCTGTCTGATACTCTTCACGGAAATGTCCGCCACACGACTCGTTTCGGTTTAGTCCGTCAAGAGCCATAATGTAGCCTACTTCTATAAAATCCGCTAAACGAAGTGCTTTCTCCAACTCTACATTCATAGAAGCCGAAGAGCCGGGTATATATACATTGGTCCAAAACTCTTTTTTTATCTCTTTGATTCGCACCAATGCCTCTTTTAGCGACTCTTCTGTACGAGCCATACCGACATTATCCCACATTACGTGTCCAAGTTCTTTGTGCAAAGAGTCTACAGAGCGAGAGCCTTTGATGTTGATTAGTTTGGTTATCTTGTCTTTAATGCTTTGTTCTGCTTTTTCAAATTCAGGCAATTCAGTACTCATACGAGGCACTTGTATCTGGTCTGCCAAATAACTTTGTATAGTGTATGGCAAGACGAAATATCCATCAGCCAAGCCCTGCATCAGAGCCGATGCCCCAAGACGGTTTGCTCCATGGTCTGAGAAGTTAGCCTCGCCGATAGCAAATAGCCCTTTGATAGATGTTTGCAGTTCATAATCGACCCATATACCGCCCATAGTATAGTGAATAGCAGGGAAAATCATCATAGGTGTTTCATACGGATTTTCATCTACTATTTTCTCATACATTTGAAACAAGTTGCCATATCGAGCCTCTACAACATCTCTACCCAATCGTTCGATGGCATATTTAAAGTCAAGGTAAACAGCCAAGCCTGTGTTGTTTACACCAAAACCGGCATCACAGCGTTCTTTGGCTGCCCTTGATGCAACATCGCGAGGTACAAGGTTGCCGAAGGCAGGATAACGGCGTTCTAGGTAGAAATCTCTATCTTCGTCAGGTATTTGTGTAGGTTTCAGCTTGCCTGTACGAATAGCTTCTGCATCCTCTTTTTTCTTAGGCACCCATATACGTCCATCGTTACGCAATGACTCCGACATAAGAGTTAGTTTACTTTGATAGTCGCCGTGAACAGGAATACATGTTGGGTGTATTTGTGCAAAGCAAGGATTTGCCATAAAAGCTCCTTTTTTGTAACATTGTATAGCAGCCGAGCCGTTAGATGCCATTGCGTTTGTAGATAGGAAAAAGGCGTTCCCATAACCGCCTGTAGCAATTACTACTGCGTGTCCGAAAAAGCGTTCGAGTTTGCCCGTTACTAAGTTACGAGCAATGATGCCTCTTGCTCTCTCCTCTCCATCTTTGTCTTTGACAAGCACTAACTCTACCATTTCGTATCTTGTATATAACTTGACAGAGCCTTTGTTTACTTGGCGAGATAGAGCCGAATAAGCTCCCAGAAGTAGTTGCTGACCAGTCTGTCCTTTCGCATAGAAGGTACGAGATACTTGAGCTCCTCCAAAAGAGCGGTTGTCGAGCAATCCACCATACTCACGAGCAAAAGGTACTCCTTGTGCTACACATTGGTCAATAATACTGTTTGATACTTCTGCCAAACGGTAAACATTGGCTTCTCTTGAACGATAGTCTCCACCTTTGATAGTGTCGTAAAAAAGGCGATATATTGAATCTCCGTCGTTTTGATAGTTTTTTGCGGCATTAACACCGCCTTGTGCAGCGATAGAGTGGGCTCTACGAGGAGAGTCTTGAATGCAAAAGTTTAATACATTAAATCCCATTTCGCCGAGTGATGCGGCTGCTGACGCCCCAGCAAGACCTGTTCCGACAACGATGATGTCAAGTCGGCGTTTGTTGGCTGGGTTGACTAGTTTTTGGTGAAACCTGTAGTTAGACCATTTTTCGGACAATTGTCCCTCTGGAATAGGAACTTTAAATGTGCCGTTTTCTATTTTTATTGAGTCTCTCATTTCTGATTATTCGTTTTTTTATTAATAAAGAATTTTTATGAAGTAATAACTTTTATATAAAAGTATTACCAAACATAAGCTATAGCGTTGTTGCTAATACTATAATATAGATAATGCAATACAACGGCTACAAATAAAAGTACTACAACAGTAGCTAAAACATAACTGAGGCACTTGATTCTTTTCATCCAAACAGTGTTGCTCAGTCCTAATGTTTGTAAGGCACTCCAAATACCGTGAGTTAGGTGATACCAAATAGCCCCCAACCACACTAAATAAGCGATGCAATAGACCGGATTAGAAAATAGAAGTTTTACATAGTGAAATCCATTAGCTGCCAACGAAGCATCGCCAAAGTCATTGCCCGTGTGATGCATAATTTCTACAAGTTGCATTTTGTACCAAAAATTGTAGAGATGCAAAAATAGAAAGCCTAGAACAATGATGCCAAGTGCCAACATGTTTTTTGAAGAGTATTCAACCTCTTTGCGAGACCCAGATACAGCATAACGGTCGTTGCCACGAGCCCGTCTGTTTTGTATTGTAATCATTATTGCAAATACGAAATGCAAAACCACTAATCCTGCTAACCCGACAGTTCCTACCAAAGCATACCAGTTAGCCCCCAAGAAATGGCAGATAGCATTGTATGCGTCAGGTGAAAAAACCACCACAAGGTTCATCACTCCGTGAAACAATAAGAACATCACAAGAGCCAGCCCTGTGATACTCATCACGACTTTTCTTCCAATAGAAGAGTTAATTAACCACATAGAATTAAAATTTTTAGTTATTATTTGTTTTTATTTTACTGATAGTTAGAGTTTTAGTTCGACACTATCAATTCCTCTAAATTAATACTTTTTTTGTATTTGGCAAAATGTATTTGTATGTTTATAATTAAAAAAAAAGTACTACCTTTGTTTTTTTTTAATATACATATAAAAATAATTAAAACAATCTTATGTTAACATCAGAACAAAAGAAAGAAATCTTCGGCAAGTACGGAAAGTCGAATACCGATACTGGTTCTGCCGAGAGCCAAGTAGCGCTATTTTCCGCCCGTATTCGCCATTTGACCGAACATTTAAAGGCAAATAAGAAAGATTATAGCACAGAGCGTGCTTTGAAAATGCTTGTAGGTAAACGTCGTAGTCTATTGGATTATATGAAGGCAAAGGACATTGAGCGTTACCGTAAAATTATTAAAGAGTTGGGTATCAGAAAATAAAACCTTCTTATACCTTGCAAATCAGAGAGAGTTAGATATTTTTAGTCTGTCTCTCTTTTTTTGTAAAAAAAAATACTAATTTTGTAATAGATTAATTCTAAATAATCTTTTTTTACTAATTTTTCGTACTAAAATGTCAGAAAATAGTTTCTTAATGCTTGAAGAAAGAATAGTGGCGGTGCTAAAAACGGTATATGACCCAGAAATACCGGCAGATATATATAATCTTGGATTGATATATGATGTTGATTGTCAGGATAGTGGAGTGGTCGTAATCACGATGACATTGACTGCCCCTAATTGTCCTATGGCAGACTTCATTATGGAAGATGTGAGGCAGAAAGTAGGTGCTATAGAGGGGGTATCTTGTGTGGAGATAAATCTTGTCTTTGAGCCAGAATGGGACAGAGATATGATGACCGAAGAGGCAAAACTTGAATTGGGGCTACTGTAAACAGACGATGAAATTATATTTTCCTAGTTTAGAGAGTTTCGTGGCGACAATATTAATCGTTGTGCCAATGTTGTGGGGTTGCTCGAATAGTAAATTAATGTCGCAGGGTGAAGTGTCTGACAGAGAGACTACTGCATCTTTGGTATCTACCAAAATCAGTACGGTAATATCTGACTCTGGCATCACTCGTTATCGAATCAATACAGATGAAATGCTTGTGTACGACAAGGCAGAAAGAAGCCATTGGTTGTTTCCGCAAGGATTGCATTTTGAGCGATTCGATTCGGTATATAATGTAGATGCTCGTATCGATTGTAGGTGGGCAAAATACTATTATTTGGAGAAGTTGTGGGTGTTGAAAGATAGTGTTCGTTGTACAAATGTAGGAGGCGAAGTGTTTGAAACAAATATGCTAAATTGGGACGAAGTAACGCAAAAAATATATTCGGATTCATCAATTTCTATTACCCGAAAAACAATGATTATCAATGGTGTAGGCTTTGAATCAAATCAAATGCTCACTCGCTATCATATCAACAAGGTAACAGGCATACTCCCTATCGACAATGAATGATGGAATTACCATTCTCCGTTAGGGTTATCTCTAAACTTTAATATTCTTAATCGTTCTGCATCGGTAATATATTTTTCTGCCACTGCAACCTGTGTTAGTGTGTCGATATTGGATAGGCTAATATTTTTTACCATTGCATCATTTAATCTGACGATACCTTTTTTCATTCCGTAGGTGAAAATGCTAACTACTCCAAGCACATTGGCTCCAGCCTCTCTCAATACATCAACCACTTCGATGCACGACCCGGCTGTAGATATTAGGTCTTCGACAACCACTACTTTTGCTTCTTTTTCAAGTTTGCCCTCTATTTGGTTTGTTCTGCCGTGTGTCTTAGCTCCTCCTCTAACATATCCCATTGGAAGGTCTAAAATATTTGCAACCAAGGCAGCGTGTGCTATCCCAGCAGTAGAAGTTCCCATTAAAACTTCTGTTTGTGGAAAGTTTTTTTGTATGAGAGATGCTAACCCACTCTCTATTTCGTTGCGAATGTTGGGGTGAGAAAGAGTTAGTCTGTTGTCGCAATATATAGGGCTTTTTATGCCACTTGCCCAAGTAAATGGTTCGTTGGGGCGGAGAAATACCGCTCCGATAGAGAGAAGATGTTTTGCTATCTTTTGTTCTAACATTTTAATATAGTTTTGTGTTAATTATATTGTGATTGTTTCGTAAAAAGAACATACATTTAATGTCTTATCAAGTATTTTTGCCAATAAATTGGTCTATGCATTTTCTGTATGCTTCAACAGGGTCTTTTGCTTGTGTTATTGGACGACCTACTACGATATAGTCCGATCCTAATTCTCGTGCTTTGGCAGGAGTGGTAATACGTTCTTGGTCGTCTTGTTTGGAGTCAGCAAATCTAATGCCGGGTGTTATAGTTAAGAATTGTTCTCCACATAATTGGTGAACCGCTTTTGCTTCGTGCGGCGAACATACTATGCCGTTGAGTCCTGCTTGTAGGGTGTTTTGGGCATAATGCCTTACAATCTCTACCAACGGTTTGTCTATCAATAATTCGTCTCGCATCATCGTCTCTGATGTAGAGGTCAGTTGTGTTACGGCTATCAATATTGGGCAAGAACCATCAGGGCGTGTCAATCCTTCTTTGGCATATTGCATCATTTTAATCCCCCCAGCACTATGAACATTGACCATATCAACCGAAAGCCGAGACAATACCGACATAGCTTTGGATACGGTGTTGGGTATGTCGTGCAGTTTGAGGTCAAGGAAAACCTTATGCCCTCTATCTTTTATCTCTCTGACTATAGAACCGCCTGCTGCATAGAAGAGTTCCATACCTATCTTCAAAAATGGTTTTTCCTTCTCAAAAAGATTAAGAAAATTGAGTGTTGAGGCTCTACACACGCTATAATTACATCTTTAGGCATATTTTATAGAATTTTGTTGTGAAATAATGGTGGCAAATATACTATTTTTTGCTGGATTGTCAAAATAATAATATTGAATGTCCATAAGGATTACCTATATCATACAAAAAAGAGGTGCCAATGAGGCAACCTCTAACATTGTGTTGGAATAAACAAAAAAAGATTATTTTACCTCTTCTTTTACCTCTTCTACTGTTGCTGTTGTGTCCACTGCCATAGAATCTACGACTGTTGTAACCTCTTCTGTTACTACTTCTTCTGTTGCAGGAGTA
>PDWI01001754.1_pt1 | contig 33805 bp, 30 predicted proteins | sample 1430891 | NCBI WGS metagenome assembly PDWI01 (sample SAMN01162508, study PRJNA174530) | Oral metagenome, whole genome shotgun sequencing project. | biome: Marine environment; feature: Marine mammal; material: Swab sample of the gingival sulcus; isolation source: swab sample of gingival sulcus... | reverse complement strand
ATTTGATTTTTTGGATTTTCATTCTTAATCCACGCAAACTCTTCATCCGTAAAATATATTTCTAAGTCTCTGGGAATAGAAATTAAATCAACCGTCTTATTCTTTGTATCTATATGACCAACCATTATTACGTCGGTTAGTCCCTTTGATTTATCAAAACCTATTACAATACCATTCACCGTATCAGGAACAGTGGATTTTTCTTCTTCTTTTGTAACTTCTTTTTTTTCTTTTGCGTCATCTGCATTTTCTGTAACAGTTGTCATGGCAATTACTTCTTCTTTGTCAAATCTTAGCCCAGCTAAAAATGACAGACCCAATATAATTACAACCAAAACAACAAGAAACTTGTAATTGTTAAATAGTTTAATCATACATTCTCCATTCACATATAATAATATCATAGTTTACAGAAAAAAGAATATATATCAATAAAAATAATAAAGATTTAATAAAAATAACAAATATTTAATAATTACTACTTACCGATAATTTCAATTGCTTTTTGAAGCGCTTTTTCTATTCCTGCAGCGTCTTTTCCACCCGCTCTAGCGATGTTCTTTCTTCCACCGCCGCCACCTTTAACAAATGTAGCAGACTCTTTCACTATTTTAGAACAATCGATTCCACTTTCAACAGCGTCTTTAGAGGCGATTGCGATAAGAGCAACCTTTTCGTCAAAGTAAGAAGCAAGTATTGCAACAGACTTATCCTTTGTTGCTATTAGTTTATCCCCTAACTCTCCTAAAGTGTTAGAGTCCACGTCAACTCTACCGGTATATACGCTTATGCCGTTAATAACTTTTTCATCAGATATTATCTCATCGACAACAGAAGAAGCCGATTTTCTTCTCATAGTATCAATCTTATTTTGAAGTTCTTTATTGGTAGAAACAAGACCCTCTATTTTAGAAATTACGGCGTTTTCATCGACTCTTAGCATCTCGCAAATACTTTTTAGCATTTCTTCTTTCTTTCTGTAGTATGCAAGCGCTCCCTCACCAGTAAGAGCTTCTATCCTTCTAACACCAGAAGCTATACCACCTTCTGATACTATTTTCATAAATCCTATTTCATTCGTATTGCTGACATGAGTACCACCACAGAGTTCTGTTGAAAAATCGCCCATGGTAACTACTCTAACGATATCACCATACTTCTCGCCAAAAAGGGCCATTGCGCCTTTTTCCTTCGCCTTATCAATAGGCATATTTTCGAAATTAACATCAAGTCCAGCAGCGATCTTCTCATTTACTATTCTTTCAACTTTATCAAGTTCTTCCTTCGTCATTGCCTTAAAATGCGTAAAGTCAAATCGTAATCTTCCAGCACTCACACTAGAACCAGCCTGTTCAACATGTGAACCTATAACGTCTCTAAGAGCTTGTTGAAGTAGGTGAGTCGCCGAGTGATTCTTCATTATCATTTTACGATTTTTTCTATTAACTGCTAGTGTTAATTCATCACCAACTTTAACCGTGCCTTTTGTGAGCTTACCAATATGAGCAAACTGTCCACTGGCTGTCTTTTTGACATCTTCTACTACTATCTCTACATGGTCATTAAAGGCTTTCCCTGTATCTGCAATCTGTCCACCGCTGGTAGCATAATAAGGCGTCTTATCAACAAAAAAGATAACCTTTGACGGTTCGCTAACTTCGGTAACAACCTCACCACTTACCAGCGCAATCACATTCCCTTTTGCCGTCAAATGATCATACCCAAGGAACTGAACTTCTTTTTCAAACTTAATATCGTCGTATACATTGCTATCAGAACCCATATAGGTGTCCGTTCCTCTAGCTGCTCTCGCCCTTTCTTTTTGGGCTTTCATCTGTTCCTTATAGGAATCAAAATCTAGCTTATATCCCTTTTCTTCCAGTATTTCTTTCGTTAAATCAACAGGAAAACCATATGTATCATGAAGGGTAAACACTTTTTCGCCATCAAGTATCTTCTCACCGCTTTCTTTTAACTCGTCAATGTATGCACTTAATATACTCATTCCATTATCGATGGTTGTCGCAAACTTATCTTCCTCGACAGATATCACATTAACTATATAGGCTTCTTTATTTTTTAATTCCGGATATCCATCTTTCGATATTTCTATCACCACCTTCACTAAATCAACTAAGAACTTTCCGTTGATACCGAGTTTTTTCCCGTGGTGCGCTGCTCTTCTAAGGAGTCTTCTAAATACATAGCCACGACCTTCATTGGAAGGTATTATCCCATCAGAAGCCATGAATGTAATTGACCTAATGTGGTCAGTAATAAGTCTTATGGATACGTCCTGCAAGTCGTTTTCTCTGTATTTGGTTTTCGATAAATCACAGATTTTATCTCTTAACGCAACAAGAGTGTCCACGTCAAATATCGAGTCTACCCCTTGCATCACAACGGCAAGTCTTTCAAGACCCATTCCCGTATCTATATTCGGAAAGTCTAACGGAACATATTCTCCCGTATCCATTAATTCAAACTGAGTAAACACGAGATTCCAGACTTCCACATATCTATCACATTCACAACCAACAAAGCAGTCATCTCTATCGCATCCGTACTCTTTTCCTCTATCAACATAAATCTCTGAGCAAGGACCACAAGGTCCTGTGCCGTGCTCCCAGAAGTTATCTTCTTTACCCATTCTAACGATTCTATCTTCAGGAACTCCTTCTTGTTCATGCCATATCTTCGCTGCTTCATCATCTTCTTCGTACACGGATACATAAAGAAGCTCTTTCGGTATACCTAAAACTTCCGTAAAGAATTCCCAGGCCCATCTGATAGCTTCCTCTTTAAAATAATCCCCAAAGGAAAAGTTCCCAAGCATTTCAAAGAAAGTCCCATGCCTGGCAGTCTTACCAACATTTTCTATATCGATTGTACGAATACATTTTTGACAAGTTGTCATTCGCTTATTTGGGGGTGTTTCTAACCCTGTAAAATAAGGTTTTAGTGGCGCCATCCCACTATTAATTAATAGTAAACTTTTATCGTTTGACGGCACTAAAGAAAAACTGTTTTTACGAAGGTGTTTCTTGCTTTCAAAAAACGCTAAAAACATTTCTCTTAATTCATTTACTGTATAACTCTTCATGCTTCCTCCAATATTTTTCTAACTTTTTTTCTATCTATTATATCTTTTTCTATCATATCAGAAATAGTCTTCATAATAGCATACTTTCCACCCGTAAAGGTAATAGATCCTTGTAGGTAGACATCATAAGGCTCCCTAATCGGCGCATCAGCAGAAAGTTCAATACTTGAACCCTGAATAAATGTACCAGCTGCCATTATTACTTCATCACTATATCCCGGCATTGCATAAGGCTCTGGTGTTACAAAGGAATCAATAGGACTTGCAGCCTGTATTGACTCACAAAAGCTAACGATACCCTCTCTTGAGCCAAGCCGAATAGATGTTATTATATCACTATTATTCCTTACAGGTGGATTTACCGTAAACCCAAGTTTCGTAAACATTCCTGACGCAAAAATAGCGGTTTTAACTGCTGCAAGCACTACAGTTGGGGCTATATATAGTCCTCTATACATATCTCTTAGTAGCCCATGATTTGCGCCAACTTCTTTCCCAAGACCCGGCGCAGTGAGCCTATTAGCACATCGTTCAATTAAATCTTTTCTACCCGCAATATATCCACCACCATGTGCTAAGAAACCACCTGCATTCTTAATCAGCGAACCAACTATTACGTCAGCACCGACTTCACTAGGTTCTACAATATCTACAAACTCACCATAGCAGTTGTCAACCAAGCAGATTATATCACTTTTAATACCCTTTATAAAAGCCATCAATTCACCCATTTGCTGAACGGATAGCGATGGCCTTTCATCATATCCTTTTGAACGCTGAATGATGACTAGTTTCGTTTTATCGCTTATGCTACTCTTTATTTTTTCAAAATCTATCTCGTCACCCTTAAAATCAACTTGCCTATAACGAACCAAGTTTTCTTTTAAACTGCAAGCAGTCTCGACACTTCCAATGACTTTTTCAAGCGTATCATACGGCTTCCCCACAGGAGACAGTATCTCATCATATGGTACGGTTAGCGCTGAAAGCGCAATATATAACGCATTCGTACCGGATACGAGGGAAGGTCTAACCAGCGCGTCCTGAGTACCAAAAATCGTCGAAAACAACAACTCCAAGGTATCTCTACCATCATCATTATAACCATACCCCGTCGTTTCCATAAAATGTCTTTCAGAAACGTTGCAGGTATTAAAGGCCTTTAATACCTTTATCTCGTTATACTCCGCTATAGTCTCAGCTTCTTTCATCTGGGCGACAGTTTCATCAAGAACTATCTCACCTAGTTTTATAACTTCTTCTTTGATGTCAGCGTAATTATGCTTCATTGCTTTTTTCTATATTTAGGCTCTTCGAAGGTATTATCGTTGAAATGGCATGTTTATATACCATTTGTTGTTTTTTATCAATGTCAAGTAAGACAACGAAATTGTCAAAACCTCTAACTATTCCTTTTAGCTGAAATCCATTTGTCAGAAAAACAACTACTTCCACTTTTTCCTTTCTAGCCTGATTTAAAAATGTATCTTGTAAATTTACTGTTTTATTCATATTTTCCTCTTCTAATCAACATTACTATTTTATTATATAATCCATTATACATCAACCTTATGGATAAGTTCATTAACTATGTCTTTTATTTCTCTTCCTTCCACCTCTATGTATGTAACATCCTTGTTTCTTCTAAACCACGTCATCTGTCTTTTTGCATAATTCCTAGAGTGTTGTTTTATCTTATTAATTGCCTCTTCTAATGCTAGATCGCCTTTTAAATATTCCACTAATTCTTTGTACCCTATGGCGCTAACCGCACTATTTTTTGATTCAATCTCCAACAAATTAAGACGTTTAACCTCCTCTAAAAGGCCCTTTTCAAGCATATCATCTACTCTCTTATTGATGTCATCATATAGCTTTTTTCTATCTCTTTTTATGACAAAATAATATAGTTCATAGGGACTTTTGTTCTTTTTTTGTTCTTCATTATGCCCAGATATCTTCGTTCCATTCATGTGATAATAAATAAGTGCTCTTTTTATTCTTTTTACGTTATTATGATGGATTTTATGATAAGACTCTTCATCAACTAGCTTTAATAGCTTAGCAAGCTCTTCTCTACCGTTTCTAAGCTCGTATTCATCTAAGTACCTACTATACTCTTCATCAACATCCTCTTCTCCAAAATTTGTATCGTATACAACAGCGTCAATATAAAATCCAGTGCCACCTACCAAAATAGGAATTTTACCTTCCTCATGCATTCTACTTATCACATCCGTCGCTCTAGCTTTAAAGTCTGCGACACTGAAATTATCTTTTGGCTCTACGATATCTATCATATGATGCGGTATACCGTCCATTTCATCTTTGGTAACCTTTGCACTTCCGATGTCCATGCCCTTATACAGTTGGACGGAATCACATGATATAATCTCGCTATTTAATCTCTTAGCTAGCAAAATGGATAACCTTGTTTTTCCTGTTGCAGTAGGACCTGCAATAACGATAACTTTGTTCACTAAACGATCCTTTTAAAATCCTTTTCGATTTCTTTTTTACTCATAACTATCATTGTTGGTCTACCGTGCGGACAGTGATATGGATTATCCAAAGTAAGTAGTTCATCAATGAGCGTTTTATACTCGGCAACAGACTGTTTATCATTCGCCTTTATCGCAGCCTTACAAGCCATGGTGGCAAGATCATGAGAAAATACCTCAAAAGACGACGCTTTAGAATAACCCATTAATTCATCGAGTAACTGAACAAAATCCCCGCCATCAAGAGCCTCACCGAATATATACGGAACGGCTCTGATAATATAATCTACATCGCCAAACTTCTCTATATCAAAGCCTAATACATTAAAGTCTTCCAAATGTTGCTCAAGATAGTCAGCAGCAAGCGCATTAAGCTTAATAACCTTTGGCATCAAAAGCGTTTGAGCGTATATTTGCTTATCTTTATAGCTTTTTATAAGCTTTTCATACAGTACTTTTTCGTGTGCTGCGTGCTGGTCAATCATGTACATCTTATCGTTATACTCAACTATCCAGTAAGTATCAAACAACTGACCGATTATTTTGTGATTTTTCACATCTTCTTTCGTCAAAAATGATTGTTGTTCTCCCGTTATACTATCAGCCTCAAATTCAATCTCTGGCTTTTCTTCTACTACCATCTCATTATTTTCTAAAAATGCTATTTCCTCTTTTAATAAATCGATTTCTTCTTCAAAAAGACCATAATCATACTCTTCATCCTCGTTCAGTTCTTGAACCAAATCATCCGCAACGTCGCTACCAGTATATTCATTTAATTCATTAGTATTTTGTATCTCTTCTTCTGGTTGATTTAAAATTTCCTTTTTTTCTTCATCGTCGGAGTTCTTTACATCTACTACATATTCTTTACCATCTAATGTACTTTTTACCGCTTTCGATATATGATTAAAGATAAAATCGTCATCATCAAATCGTACTTCTAGCTTATTCGGATGAACGTTTACATCAACTTTAGCACTGTCTATTTCAATATGAAGAACGGCAAAAGGATGTCTATGCTGCATAAGTCTACCAGAAAAGCCATTTTCTAACCCTTTTTCTATAATCTTACTCTTGATATATCGATGATTTAAGAAGAATATCTCATATACTTTATTACCTCTAGTTAATGCCGGCTTACCTATAAATCCCCTTACGGTAATGTGATCGGCTTCATAGTCAACCTTTAGTAATTCCTTGCATATACTCTTACCATACATTTCAAACAGCACGTCATATAGCTTGCCATTACCTCTTGTCACTAGCTTTATATCATTACTTGATATAAATTTAAATGCTATATGCGGATTGCTTAAGGCCATATGACCGATTAACTCCGTAATATAACTGAGTTCAGTTCCTGTACTCTTTAAAAATTTAAGTCTTACAGGCGTGTTATAGAAGATATTTTTAACGACTATTGTTGTCCCATCCATCGCCCCTACTTTGCTTATTTCCTGTCCACTTTTAGCCATATTATTATAGTATGTACCTGTTATTTCACCTTTGGTCTTCGTCGTTAATTCAAAATTGCTTACCGCTACGATAGAGGCGAGAGCTTCTCCTCTGAAACCTAAAGTGCGTATTGTTAGTAGGTCCTTTTCATCAAGTATCTTACTTGTCGTGTGTCGAAGAACTGCACTTGCAACTTCTTCGCTTTTTATTCCTACGCCATCATCTGTTACCCTTATCAGTTTTTTACCACCCTCTTTTACTTCTACCGTGATATTTTTTGCTCCTGCATCGATAGCGTTTTCTACCAGTTCCTTTATAACGGAAGCAGGTCTTTCTATCACTTCTCCAGCCGCTATTTTATTGATCACATGTTCATCTAATTTTCTAATCATCACTCAACATACCCTTTATATCACTTAATATCTTAAACGCTTCCATTGGCGTGGTTTCATTAATATCTAATTCCTTTAGCAAGTCGATAATAACCTCATTTGAATTATCAAAAAGAGTCAACTGTTCGGGCGCAAGCTTAATCGTCGATTCATAATCAACCCTCGCAATATCAGCCTGTTCTAACTTTTCAAGTATCTCTTTTGCCCTGCTGACCACATGTCTTGGAACCCCTGCTAGTCTCGCCACCTCTATTCCATAGCTTTTCATCGCAGAGCCTCTTATTATCTTTCGTAAGAATACTATATCTTCACCACTTTCTCGAACGTCTACACTGTAGTTAAGGACGCCGTCAATGCTTCCTTCAAGCTCCGTTAACTCATGGTAGTGCGTTGCAAATAACGTCTTTGCGCCAATTACTTTTTTATCACTTATGTATTCAGTCACAGCCCAGGCAATACTTAGCCCGTCGAAAGTCGAAGTACCTCTCCCAATCTCGTCTAGAATGATTAAGGAATTGCTCGTAGCATTTCTAACGATATTAGCAACTTCTGTCATCTCCACCATAAATGTGCTTCTACCAGAAGTTAAATCATCCGAAGCGCCCACTCGGGTAAATATCCTATCAACAATCGATATATTGGCCTCTCTAGCAGGCACAAAACAGCCTATTTGTGCCATTAGTGTAATAAGTGCCACTTGGCGCATATAAGTTGATTTACCCGCCATATTAGGACCTGTAATGATTAAGAAACGGTTTTCCTCTTTATCTAGATAACTATCATTTGAAATGAACTGTTCCGTATCGATTATTTTTTCTACAACGGGGTGCCTGCCATCGATGATATCAATAATACCATCTTCGTTAATTGTTGGTTTTACATAACCATTTATATACGATACTTCACTAAAACTAACTAAGACATCAATTTCACTGATTATCTTCGCCTGATTTTTAAACCTTTTTACATGCTTAGTCAGTGATTCTTTAAGGCTGATAAATAACTGATACTCTAAGTTCAATAGTTTCTCTCTGCCGCCGAGGATCATGTCTTCCATTTTTTTAAGTTCATCCGTAAAATATCTTTCGCAGTTCGTCATCGTCTGCTTTCTTATAAAGTAATCAGGCACCATGTTTAGATTTGAGTTGGTGACTTCAAGAAAATAGCCAAATACTTTATTGTATTTTACTTTTAGATTCTTAATACCGGTTTTTTCTTTTTCCCTTGCCTCAAACTCAGCCAGCCACTTCGTCCCTTTTGTTGTAACTTCTCTAAGTTCGTCAACGTACTCATTGTAACCGTCTTTAAATATACCTCCGTCTTTTATCGAAATAGGCGCTTCCTCTCTTATTGATTCATCAAGTATGTCATATACATCTTCTAGCGTATCATATCGAACCGATAGGCTGTTAAAAAGAGTACTATCCATTTCATCGATGAGGTTTTTGATAGGAACTAACGTGGATAAGGACTGCTTTAACGCAAGCATATCTCTAGCATTAGCACTACCATGAAATAGTTTTGTTACTATTCTTTCAATATCATAAATCGGAATTAGATATTCTTTTAATTCACTAGTAATTACTCTGTTATCCAGTAATAATTCTACGGCGTCAAGTCTAGCATTAATTCTATTCTTATCAACAAGGGGTTCTTCGATAAAGTTTCTTAGTAGCCTAGCGCCCATCGCTGTCTTCGTTTTATCCAGTATGCCAAATAGCGACCCTTTTTTAATTTTATCTTTTATGGTTTCTTTTAGTTCTAGATTTCTTATGGTATTGTTATCAAGCCTCATAAAACTATCATTTTTGTAAACATCGATGTCCGTCATAATATCAAGAAACGATGGATTCGTATGCTGTAAGTAGTTGAGTAACGCCCCTACAGCTATAGCCAGTTCATCGTCAAATAGACCAACATTAGAAATAAACTTAACACCAAAGACACCATTAATAAGCCCTATGCACTCATTTTTGTTAAAAAAACTATCTTCTTTTTTCTCTACTTGTATATCAAAAATGTTTTCAAAGGTGTTAATCAGTTCAAAGTTGCTAAATATCTTGTCACTGCAGATTATTTGCGAAGGACGTATCTTTGCTATCTCATCTACCAAGCTTCCTTGAAGCGGTAAAGTGGTCGCTTTTATCTCACCCGTCGATACATCACAGTAAGCTAATGAAATGTTTAACGTATTCTTATATATACAGGCGAGATAATTATTTTCATCTTTTGATAAACTATTCGTATTCGTTCCTTTTGTAACAATCCTTACTACTTCTCTTTTTACAAGCCCCTTTGTAAGACTGGGATCCTCCATTTGTTCCGCAATTGCTACTTTATATCCTTTTTCAATAAGCCTGTCAATATATGGATCTACGCTGTGGTAAGGTACTCCGCACATTGGCGTCGGCTCTTCAAGACCGGAATTTCTCTTTGTAAGCGTTATTTCTAATTCTTTCGCTGCAACTTTTGCATCGTCAAAAAACACTTCGTAGAAGTCTCCGAGTCGAAATAGTAATATTGCATCTTTGTTCTGTTCTTTTAATGAAAGATACTGCTCCATCACAGGCGTTAATTTGTATTTCTTCTTACTCAAGATTCACTCTCTTTCCTATCAAGTAGAATCCTTTGGATTCCACTATCTCTACCTCTACCAATTTACCTATTAGTTCAGCTCCTCCATTAAAATGAACCAATGAAAAATCATCCATCCTTCCGGTTAACATATCCCCTTTTTTATCGTTAACTTCTTCGGCAAGCACTTCTACCACGCTTCCTAAATGTTTCTTACTTTCTTCAAGTGCCACTTGATTAGCAGCTTCCAGCACCCTATTAAATCGCTTCTTGATTAGCGCATCATCTGCTTTCGTTTCCATCACTGCTGCAGGTGTTCCCGTCCTCCTAGAATAAATAAAGGTAAAACAAGAACTATACCTCGCTTTTTTTATAATCGCTATCGTATCGTCAACATCTTTATCTTCTTCGTTTGGGAACCCGACTATTATATCACTAGTTAAGGATGCATTTGGCAACTTCGAATTTATTTTATCAAGCAACCTCTCATAATCTGCTTTTGTGTATCCTCTATTCATAGCCTTAAGCACTTTTGTAGAGCCAGACTGAACAGGAAGATGTATGTGATTACAGATTTTTTTATGTTCAGCAATAGTATCAATAAGTTCGTCACTAAGATCTTTCGGATGAGAGGTCATAAACCGAACTCGTTTAATCCCACGAATTTTTACAACTTCTTTCAGCAAATCACTAAAATTAACCTTGCTATCAAGCCCTTTCCCGTAAGAATTTACATTCTGTCCCAGTAGTGTCACTTCAACGACGCCATCATCTGCTAGAGCCTTAATTTCTTTTATTATATCTTCTACCGGTCTACTTCTTTCTCTTCCTCTAACGTATGGAACGATGCAGTACGTACAGTAATTGTTGCATCCAAACATGATGTTTACCGTAGCCTTAAATTGATACTTTCTAATAGCAGGAAGATCCTCGACTATCTCCTTATGAGTTTTCCAAATATCATAAACGGGTTCCCCTGTTTCTATATTTGTTTCTATCAACTCTGCGACCTTGTAAAGATTATGAGTACCAAAAACAATATCTACATAAGGATAGCTTTTTTTTAGCTTATCAAGGACAATGTCTTGTTGCATCATACATCCACATAGAGCAATCTTCATGTTTTTACGTTTTTGTTTTATCTTCTTTAAACGTCCAATCCTACCATAGACCTTATTCTCGGCATTTTCTCTTATCGCGCAGGTGTTAAAAACAACTAGATCAGCGCTTAGTTCATCTTTCGCCTCACTATACCCTATTTCCTCTACAATCCCTTTAATTTTCTCAGAATCATGCGCATTCATTTGGCACCCAAAAGTCGTAATAAAATAAGTCTGATTTTTATCTTTTACTACTTTACTAAGTCTATCTATTATTATTTTTTGTCTTTCATGTTCTGCTTTTTTATCCAAATTATTACCTCGTTTGTCTTGGTATACATTGTTTATTATACTGGATTGTGATAGTATTTAAAAGTGAAATTATGGAAGTTATAAAATTATCAACCAAGCAACTTAATATTTGTGAAAACGATGTAATTCTCGATATCGAAACAACAGGATTTTCACCTAATTACGCCAGTATTTATATGATAGGACTAATTTATTTTGAAAAAGGTGAAATAAAGTTTGAACAGTTCTTTGCCACTAAAAAAAGTGATGAATACGAAATACTTTTCCGAACGTTTCAGATTATAGAAAATAAAAATCTATACACTTTTAATGGTGATAGCTTTGATATTCGATTCATGAAATCAAGAGCTTCTAAATTCGGCTTAGCGTTTCCCACGATTAAGTCTATCGACCTTCTAAAGTACTTTAGACAAGTCAAATACTTATTAGGACTAGAAAATATTAAATTAAAGACGGTTGAACGGTTTTTCGGATTTATCCGAGATGATCAATTCACTGGTGGTGAACTAATAGAGCTCTACCACGTCTTCCTTCAAGACTTTGATGAAACATTAAAAGTTGTCATACTTACTCACAATAGCGATGACCTGTTAGGACTTTATACACTATATGAAAAAAGAGCTTTTATCCTATCCCTATGTGAAATGGTAAAAGGAACACACAACGTTAAACTAATAAACTTTAAAGTCCGCAAAGAGGATTTTTTAATAGAATTTGAAAATGCTTCTGACGTAGATATATCATTTCACTTAAAATACTATGATTTAGATTTTAAACCTAACATATGTACTGTGAGAGGGCCACTATATAAAGGGGAATTAAAACATTTCTTTAAAGACTATCACAATTATTACTATATTAAAAAAGACGACATCGCCGTTCACAAAAGCGTAGGTAAATATCTGGATAAATCCCTCTTAACAAGAGCAAAAAAAGAAAACTGTTACATTAAAGAAAAAGGCATTTTCTTACCTGCTACAACTGAAAGCGAATTTCAATTATTTAAGTCATCAATTAATTCTTCTGAAAGCTATGTTTTTCTAGATGAAATTAGAAGAACCAAGAAGTTTGAAAGCTATCTTTCTACGCTTCTAACGTTGATGAAAAACGAGTAAGCTTATTATTCTTTGCTTTCTAAACTATTATTTTTTTTGTAATAATCTAATGCTTTTCTGAGCGTCATCTCATCACAAACAAGTGTATCAATAAGCCCACCTTTAAGTGCGCCAAACAAAGCTTTAGATTTTTTTAGGCCTGCGCATACACAGACTATTTTCTTTCCTTTTATTTGATCGGTTGTGATGCCTACTACATAATCGTGAAATTCAAGTTCAAGAAACTGCCCATTTATATCGTAAAAGTGAGCCAAGATAAATCCTACTCCACCTTTACTTAGAACCTCATCCTTCACATTATCATCCGTATAGTCTTCCCAAATGGCAGATTTAGAGCCACTATCGACTGTTCCTAGACTGGTAAGGATAAAATCAGCGTCATCAATTTTTGAAAGTGCAATATTTACTAACGGAATATTCTTTATGATATCCCTAGCTTCTTTATTCTTAACATATACGGGAGCGGCCAACGGATGGAGAAATGCCCCCAGTTTATTGGCAAGATCTCTACTTGCCCCCGAAATAGCGTCAAAATCCTTATTATTATTGGAAGTACCAAATAACTCTACTATATGGATATCTTTAAACTTCTTCTTTCGAAAAAATTTGGTAGTCGTCATTATGCTTTTACCCCATGAAACACCAATAGTCATACCATCTTTTATGAGTTTACTAACATTGTATGCTGCCGCTTTCGATACTTCTTTTAACGTTTCTTCTTCACTGGATAAAGTTGGTACAAGAAAAACATTTTTTACACCAAAAATATTCATTATATCTCTTTTTAGCATATTGGAATCGCTGCTATCATAGTTTACTTTTATCTCCACTATGTTTCTTTCTCTCGCAGCTTTTAGCATCCTGCTAACCTTTGGTCTTGAGATATAAAATTCTTTAGCTATCTGACTTTGAGTTTTTCCCTCTAAGTAATAGTTTACGGATATATCGATCATTAATTGTAAATCTTCACGCCTCATTTTACTATTTACCCTGTCCATAATATGCGTTTTTACCATGTTTTCTTAAGTAGTGTTTGTCTAATAATGACTGCTTCACCGGTTTTAAATCTGGATTCAATACCCTAGCTCTAAAAGCCATTTTAGCGACCTCTTCCATAACCTTTGCATTGTGAACGGCCTTTGCAGCGTTTGGGCCATAGGCAAATGGTCCATGATTAAATATAATGATACCTGGAACTGCCATAGGATCGAGCCCTAATTTATCGACTGTCTCGATTATAACTTTTCCCGTATTTAGTTCGTATTCACTAGCAATCTCTTCATCTGTAAGACTTCTAGTACATGGTATTTCTCCGTAGAAGTAATCTGCATGAGTGGTTCCATAGCATGGAATAGGCTTCCCTGCTTGCGCCCATGAAGTAGCCCACTCGGAGTGCGTATGAACTACTCCTCCTATTTTTTCGTACCTTCTATACAGTTCCAGATGTGTAGGCGTATCCGATGAAGGGTTTAGTTTCCCCTCTTTTTTGTTACCGTCAAGGTCTAAAACAACCATATCATTGACAGTCATCGTGTCATAGTCCACGCCACTTGGTTTGATGACAACAAGACCACTTTCCCTATCTATGGCACTGACATTCCCCCAAGTGTATATGACAAGTCCTTGCTTGACAAGCTCTAAATTCGCTTCAAACACTTCTTTTTTTAGTTCATCTAATAATCTGGTTTTCATCAAAATGCTCCTTTAGATTTATTACTTAACCAACTTTTTGCCGCACTTATTCTTTCCACAACTTCTTCTTCTGTTTCAAAGACGGCGTTATCTGCCCACATTTCAATGAGATATGGACCTACAAATCCTAGTTCATTAATTTTGTTGAATAGTTTTTCGAAATTTACCGTTCCTTCTCCAAATGGCACATTCTTAAAAATACCTGGTTTTGTATCTTTTAAGTGTAGACCCACTATGTACTTAAAGCCTAGCTCAAGTTCCTTTTCCGGTTCATTCGTCCACTGCGATAAATTCCCTATATCAGGGTATATATTAAGCCACTTACTATCAACATCTTCAATATATTTTAGCGTTCTTGAAATAGTCCCACAAAGATGTGTATCCATTATTTCAATAGATAACATTACGCCAGCTTTCATCGCCTGATCAGCACTATACTTTAAGCCTTTTACAAAGTCAGCTAATGTTTTTTCGTCACTTTCTTCATAGTAAACGTCATATCCTGCAAGCTGAATATTTCTAACGCCCAAATCCCTAGCTAAGGATATACATCGATCCATTATATCATAAGCTCTAGCTTGTTTTTCTTTATCCTTGGAGCCAAAAGGAAACCTTCTGTGACCACTTAAACAAATAGAATTAATATACATATCATTTTCAAACAAAAGATTCCTTAGATAACTCCTCTGTTCTTTTGACCAGTATAACCTATTCAGTCTTTCGTCAGACTCATCTACAGACATCTCAATAAAATCAAATCCGGCCATTTTCGCGATTTTTATCTTTGTAGCCCAATCGTAAGAATTAGGAATAGCCTTTTCATAAATACCTATAGCATTCTTTTTTAAACTGTACATCTTACCTCCAAAAACTAAAACAGACGCTAGAATATGAATGCGTTTCAACGAGAAAAAAAATGCGGGTTGTCGTATACATTGACTCATCTAATTGTAGCATTTATTCCATTGTGATACAGAAAATCGACATTTGTCTAACGTCTGAAGCCCAAACAAAACTGTCTGGGCTTCTAACAATATTAGTCTAGTATGGCACTTACTTTTTCTCTTATCTCATCTTCTGATAATAGATTGAGCAGTCCAACAACTTTAGCATCCCCAGCATTTTCAAATTCGCTGACAAACATTTGAGAAACTATTACTAAATCATAATCTTTTGCTTGAGCTTTTGCTTCTCCCACGCTTGCATGGAATACTTGACATTCTATACCCATGTCTTTAAGCACCTTTTCGATTTTCATTTTAATCATCATACTTGAGCCCATGCCATTGCCACAAGCTGCTATCACTTTTAACATATCATCCTCCTATTTTCTATAACATCCACTTATATGGTAGATCAGGTTCTAAAGTAAATGCATCTTCAAATCCACGCTCGTACATATACTCGATGTCATCTTTGTTATCTGGCCATATGAACTTTCCGCCTACTAACCAAATAAATGGTTTGAACTTATACTTTAGTCGATACTTTTTCAGATTCCAAAGTGCTAAAATATCCTTTGGATCGGAATAAAAATTAGTCCATATATCATGATGAATAGGTATCACTACTTCACATTTAAGAGCTTCTGCCATCCTCAGTATTCCATCAGCAGTAAGTTTATCTGTCATACCACAAGGATTTTCTCCGAAAGCACCGAACGCAACATCTACCTTATATTCTTTACCATGTTTAACAAAATAGTTTGAGTAATGTGAATCACCAGCGTGATATAAATTGCCACCGGGAGTCTGAATCAAAAAGTTTACTGCCTTCTCATCCATATCCATAGGGCCATGCTCTTTCAATATTATATCATAAGGAGCCGTAACAAGTGCAGTCCTATCGAAAGATTCTAAGGCTACTATTTCTACATCGTCTCTTACTTTTACCGTGTCATAAGGTTTCATGGTAACAAGTCTCTCCTCAGGGACTCCCCATGAACGCCATAAATCGGTACATGACTTAGGTCCAATAAATTTTACACTACTATCAGTAGATTGACAAACAGCTGCAGCAACATTCTCATCGATGTGATCGCTATGGTCATGTGTTGAAATGACGGCATGAACGTCGTTCATTTTAAACGGATCAATAACTACAGGAGATAATCTTAGATTAGGCTGAACGGCAACGCACCCTACAGCTCTTTGATGCTGATGTCTCTCTTTCATCAAACCGTTGCCATGAGTTCTCTTACCTGTTTTAACCCATAAATCCGTAATAATATTCGTATTATTTTCAGTTTTTATCCATAGTCCCATATTACCTAGCCACCACATCGCGACGGTTCCCGGTTTTACTACTTCTGCATCAATCTCTTCAATCAGCCAAGTACCCCACTCTGGAAAAGTGTTCAGTATCCAGCTTTCTCTTGTAATTTCCGTTACTTTTGACATAAAGTTTCCTTCTTTCTAAACAATTATTTAATTAAATATTTTAACAATTTCTTCTTTTGTAGTTGCTCTAAATATAGCATCGTGCTTTTCTCCATCAGATAGTATCGTTACAATCTCTTGCATCATCTTAATATGAGAATCAGCTTCTACACAGCTAAGTGTAATGAAAAGTTTAGCGTCCATACTTCCATCTTCCATAAAGCTTACCGGCTTATTAAATAATGTAACACTATAACCAATCTCAACCGATCCGGCTTCTGGTCTTGCATGAGGCATCGCAATATTAGGAGCAATTACTATGTAAGGTCCATGAGTAAGCACAGAATCAATCATACCTTGTACATATGATTCTTTTATAAGACCGCTCTCAAGAAGCGATGAGGCTGCTAGCCTAATCGCTTCTTTCCAGTCATTTGCTTGCTCTATGAAATTTACATGTTTTTCCGTTAATGTAAATCCTAACACATCGACACCTATTCATCTCTCATTGTTGTGAAATAAGTGTTTTTATATCTCTTGTACTGTATTTGTGGAATGATTAGTAGGAGCGGTATCAGTACGATAGGTACTATAATTCCTAAATATTTAGAAAGAATGGTTGTTCCCATGAATAATGTTGCCCAGTCAAACATACCCATCCAACCGATTATCTGTTCTGGTCCTCTCAAGAAACCAAGAACTAACGCTGAACCAAATACTTGAATCATACCAGCAATAAAAGGAATGATTGAAGCAGCTCTTCTTCCACCTGCTTTATTAGCGAATACAGCCAGTGTACCATTGTCAAAGAATAAGCAGATAAATCCTGCGATAATAAGAACTGGTGACTTCATTAGGTACAATGCAAACATGGCAATAAGTTGTCCAAAGAAACCAAATATGAACCCATACATAGGCGCCTGTGGTGAGAATCCAAATGTAACCGCACAGTCAACTGCAGGTACGGAACCTTTGAGTAACTTGTCCGATATCCCTTGGAATGACGTTGAGAGTTCAGCAACGAACATCTTAACTCCAGTTAATAATATCGTAATATAAACTGCAAAGTATGCTGTAGTTTCCCAAACATAAGTTGCAAAGAAGTACTTCGCTTTATTGTTCATGTATCCTTCAAATGACTCAGGGCCTAGGATTACCATTATTGCACCAACGAAAACTGTCATAATAACTGCATTAGCGACTATATTATCATTAAATATAGACAAGAATCCAGGTGCTTCAAATTTGTTAACATCATGTTCTTTGTTTCCGATTTTCTTCGATAAATGATAAGCAAACCACGCACCAAACATTTGTTGGTGACCAACTGTAAAGCCTGCACCATCGGTTACCTCTTGACATGGCTCAATAATCAAGTTACTCATAACGGACCAATACGTTCCCATGAGTAAACCAGTTACTATTAGTAAGAATGGTGATACTGGCTTTCCTCCAGCTCCCTCTATGACGAAATACAATGCCCAAAGAAGAACTGCTGATTGTTGATACATAATGTGACCTGTTATAAATAAAGGTCTAATTTTAGTATACTTCCTTAGTAAAACTAATACAATGTTGAAAATAAAGGCTATTATCATTACATATCCAACAAAACTTAGAGACTTAACAACGGTTAAATACTCCGTCGCCGAAGTTTGTCCAAAGTAAGGGTCTATAACGAATGCTTCAAATCCATACTTGTCTGACAAGCTGGTAATGATTGGTCTGAATGTTTTAACTAGACCTCCTGTACCTACTTGCAAAATCTTAAAACCAACATAGGTTTTAATAAATCCTTGAAGTGCTCTATACCACTTCTTCTTCAGTAACAAATAACCAATAAAAACAACCGTACCCAATAACAACGGTGCTTGGCCTAAAAACTTATTGATAAAGGCCAGAAAAAAATCAACTAATACTTGCATAAAAAATCCTTTCATGAATAAATCATTAATATAGTTTTAACATAATGTTAAATTACGTAGTCATTATATCACCAGCCCTAACATGTGTAAATATAGATAATACTTTTTGAACATTTGTTCATTTATAAAAATATATAAAATATATTATAATTTATTATAGTATATTATAATATATAGGCTTATTGATAATCATTATTAATATAATATTTATATTTTTTTTATGCAAAATATTTTTTTTATTACTTACACTTTATAAATAGCCTCTAAAAAGCACGTTAACCCTTTATTAATATCCCTGTAGGTCTTCGCAAAATCACCACTGTACCATGGGTCATCTATGTCCCTTTTCTCCCCACAATACTCCATAAGCATTTTTACTTTGTTCTTCCTGTCGTCTACTATTCTAGTTAGGCTCCTAACATTATAAGCATCCATACAAACAATATAATCAAAGTTATCATAATCGGATTTTTTAAACCTTTTGGCTTTCCTCTTCTCATAGGGAACATTCTTTTCGTCTAGTATTCTTTTTGTGCCATAATGAATATCGTTACCTTCTTCTTCTGCACTTGTTCCACTTGACTCAATAATAAACGTTTCGTTTAAACCTTTTGTCATATCCTTTAATAGGAATTCTGCCATGGTACTTCTGCATATGTTACCATAGCACACAAACATTACTCTTATCATAATATCTCCATCTTCTAGTCACTTATTTCTTTTAACCCATTTATGCTCGGCTTTATCGTCATCGAATAATTCGTATGATATATTACAAAACCCGGCATCGCTTTATTGGGTCTTTTTATGTTTTTTAATTCTGTGTAGTCTACATCTACTTTGCTAGAGTTTCGCCCTGAAGAATGATATGCTGCAACTCCAGCAGCAATTTCATAGATTTTATCCGGTATTTCTCTACCGTTATCCACTAGTAGAACATGTGAACCTGTCGCTCCCTTGATGTGAAACCATAAGTCCTTTTTGTTACCAAACTCTGATACCAAGTAGTCATTTTGCATGTTATTCTTTCCAACATAGATATGGAATCCGTCTTCTGTTTCGTAATGAATAGGCGTTGATTTTTTCAGTGCTTTTTTACTCTTTGACTTTTTCTTTTTTACGTAACCAGACTTTATCAATTCGTTCCTTATATCTATTAAATCCTCTTCGCCTATTGCATTTTCTGTCGCGTATTTAACACTTTCCAGATACTCTATCTCATTTTTTGTCAGCCTTAACTGTTCCGTTGTCGCAACAAGAGCTCTTTTCTTTTTATTGTATTTCTTAAGATATTTGTTAGCATTTTCTGTTGGTGTAAGGTTTTCATCTAGTTGAATGTCTATCTCTTTGTCTCCATCATAGAAATTATTGAGGGTAACCTTCTTATTTCCTTTTTTTATGGCGTACAAATTCGCGAATATAAGATCGGAATAAAGCTTATACTTTTGTCTGTCCTCGCTATCTTTTATAATTTTAGATTGTATATTAAGCTTCTTATAGCATCGTTCTAAATTGGTATTAATCGTTTTCTTCAAATCAGATGATTTTTGATTTAGTCTTGATCTTAGCTCTCTATCGTCATAATAATCTTCTATCATCTGACTAATGTCCCCATAATGTCTCTTTTTATTGCCCTCTAAAAACTTTAATTTGGTTGCTGAAATAACCTGCTTTTTCCCCAGCTCATATATATTGTAATCGAATTCTTCCGCCTTTACCTTGTTAATGCTATCCGCAAAACTGACGTACAGTTTGTGAACAGATGACATATCATTTTTTTCAAGAACATCTATGCCCGCATTATTAGAAATTTCCGTAGCAAAATCATTCGATATGCCTGTAAAGTTTCCTATTAAAAAATTTGTCGCTGTTATGGTTTCATTAGCTAATCCATAAAAATCTTCTTCTTGTATTCTAAGCGGATTTATTTTCCCTTGATTAGGTGGGCTTACATACATTCTTTTAGGAAAAACTTCCCTGACGCTACTTACGTTAGCCCCTATCCTCTTCATAGAATCAATAATAATGCCCTCCTTATCGGTAAAAATGATATTAGAATGTCTCCCCATCATCTCTACTATCAAATTAACCGTTTGCAAGTCACCCAGTTCATTTGTCCCTCTAAATTTAAAGATCAGAATTCTTTCAAAATCTGGTTGTAAGATCTCTTCAAGCTCTGCACCTACAAGATGTTTTCTCAAAAGCATTAGAAACCCTTGAGCGACTAGCGGATTAACTTTATTCTTTTTCGTAAAATGAACTTTTGGCATATTTGCCATGATAGATATAAGTAGTTTATAATTTTGTCTATTGCTTCTAAAGGATAGTATCAATTCGTCTTTTTCAGGACTTCCAACTTTATTTACTTTTCCGCCTATAAGCTTTGATTTAATATCACTCGCTATGGCACTAACCATAACCCCATCAAATGCCATTTTCTACTCTTTTCTTAAAATCACTAGCCTGGTCTAACATATCTTTAGAGGCATCTAAGGTCCTTTGATTAATACTATTACCACCTATTAGTCTTGCAATCTCTAACACCGTATTCTCACCTTCTACTGTGTTAATAGTCGTTCTTACAAATTCGCCTGTGTTATCTTTGGTTATCCTATAATGATTGTCACCAAAAGCAGCAATCTGAGGCAAGTGAGTGATGGCAATAATTTGACCACCCTTGCTAAGAAGTTGCATCTTCTGCGCAACTTTCCAAGCAGTCTTGCCACTTATCCCTGAGTCTATCTCGTCAAATATAAAGGATAGGTGCCTTGAAGTTTTAAAAGTGGCTGATTTAATGGCAAGCATAACTCTGGACATCTCTCCACCTGAGGCAATATTATATATAGGTTTCATATCCTCATTCTTATTTGTTCTTATCATAATTGTCGCTTCGTTACTACCTTTGGCAGTAAATTTATCGATTTCACTTATCACTATTTCTATCTTCGCATCTTTTAAGTTGATATCTTTAAGTACGGCTTCTATTTCACTAGAGAGTCTTGAAGCTACTTCTTTCCTGGATTTCGTTATAGACTGCGCCAGCTTCGTTATTTCCTTGGTCAGCTCTTCTTTTCTTTTTAGATAAGTACTTGTAAGCCTAGATATTGAATCGATAAAATCCAGACGTTCTTTTTTTTCAGATAATGCATTCAGAATTCCATGCGTATTCGTCTTGTATTTATTTTTTAGCTTATTTATTTCAGATAGTCTATTTGTCACTTCTTTTAATCGGTATTCGTCTACGTCAAAACTATCGGCATAGGAATTAATATCCCTAGAAATATCTTGTAAAATAGTTTGAGCTTCTAACGACATACTGTGTATATTTTTTATATTTTCATCGTATAGCGATATTTCGTCAAGAGAATCCACAACGGTTGCAAAAGCATCATTAATTGACATATCATTTTCACTAAGAGCACCATAACATGCCATAAGTGTTTTTATAATATGGGCACTATTAGAAAGCTTTTTATACTCTAATTCAAGCGCCTCATCTTCACCGATTATAAGTGAAGCTCTTTCAATCTCTTCAATCTCATAGGTAAGCAGATCGGTTTCACGTTCATTTACCTGAGCATTAAGTTCTCCTGTGAGTTTTTTATCGATATCAAGTAGTTCTTTAAACGAGGCTTTATATTGCGCCAATGTTTTTCTTCCTGCTTCTTCTAAAAAACTATCTACTAGATCTATTTGATCTTTTTTGAGTAATGATTGATGTTCTCGTTGAGAATGAACATCTACAAGATATTCAAATACCTCTTTCATTAATTTTTTGGATACTTTTTCGGCGTTTACTTTATAAACACTTTTACCATTAGAATATATTTTTCTACTTAAGATTAAATCGTCACCAATTTCTACATCATTTTCCTCTAATAACTTGTTCACAAAATTATTATTGGAAAAAATCACTTCAACATAGGCAAATTCTTTCCCTAATGCTATTATATCGCTAGGTAGCCTAGTCGTGCTCAGTGCATTCATTGCATTTATGAGTATGGATTTACCCGCTCCGGTTTCGCCCGTTATTATTTGTAGTCCGAAATCAAAAGATATTCTAACTTCATCCATTAAGGCGAAGTTTTTGATGATAACTTCTTTAATCATAGTAAGTCCTTTAGATTAGTAACATTTTCTTAATGCTTGCAAGGCACTTTATTGCGTCCTCTTTTGACTTTGTCGCAATAAATATTGTGTCATCACCAGCAATTGTTCCCATAACACCATGAACCGACATATTATCGATTGCAACTGCAACCGCCATAGCCATTCCTACTGAAGTCTTAACAACTAATAGTTGTTCACAAATATAGGCTGTATCATAACTGCTTTTTAGAACATCTAAATATTTTTCACTTAGGTGCTCCGATTTGCCATCCGAAATAGAATAGGTGTTTTTTCCGTTTTCTTTGATGCTTTTATTAAGTTTTAACTCTCTAATGTCTCTACTTATTGTCGCTTGTGTTACATTATACCCCGCTAATTGAAGTTCGTTTACAAGTTCTTCTTGAGTCTCAATGTCCTTACTGTTAATAATTTCAACTATTTTTGATTGTCTTTTTAATTTCATAATAAAACCTCAATATGTTTTTAATTTGGAACGCAACGATTTATAAAAATCATGATTTTTTAAGCTTATTAATTTTGTCGATTTATCTGATTTTTTTATCTCTATGAATTGGTTGCTTTTTAGCTCTACGCCATCATCACCATCAGCCGTTATCATTATGCCTTGTTCCCAGTTTTTTCTATTGTTTTCAAAATCTATTTTTACCGTATCCGCAGCATTTAAAACTATACTCCTAGCAGCAAGTGAATGTGGACAAATGGGCGTAATCACAATCGTATTACTACCTGGCGAAAGTATAGGTCCGCCAGCTGATAGGTTATAGGCAGTTGAACCGGTTGACGTCGAAATAATAACTCCATCAGCGTTGTAGTCATTTACGAATACCTCATTTACATATACTCTATAGCCAACCATTCTCGATAAGGCAACTCTTGCTATTACGATGTCATTCAAACAACAGGCGCTATAGATAGGCTTTTTATTATCACTACGATAAACTGTGGCTTCAAGCATCGTTCTGTCTATGGTGGTATAAACCCCTTTAAATATTTGATTTAAAGAATCCTCAAAATTAGAAACTTCAATTTCTGCAAGAAATCCTAAGTTCCCAAGATTAATACCAACGACTGGTATCTCGTGAGCTGACAGTAACTTAGAAGCGTGAATAATCGTGCCATCGCCACCAATTACTATGGACATATCCATCTTGTCCATAGACTTTTCCTCGACCAGCTTTGCTCCGAGTACTACCATATCTTTTTCAGTAGCAAATACCTTTTTATCCTTCTCTTTTAAGAATTTTATTAACTTCTTTGTAAAAAGATAGTTTTTATCACGAGTTCTATTTGATATTAATAAAATATTATTCACGATAACTCCTCATGAGAAGCATTTACAACAGTTAATATCCTTTGCCTTACTTCTTCTAAATTGTTTTCTTTATCCACTTTTAGCGCATAAACTAGATACTCTATGTTGCCCGCACCTCCCTTAATAGGAGAATAAGAAAAATCTTCTATATAAAATCCACTATCCATTAAAAAAGAGGCAATCTTTTCGCACACCTCAATGTGAACTTTTTTATCTCTAACAATACCTTTCTTACCAACTTTTTCTCTTCCTGCTTCAAACTGCGGTTTTATAAGCATGACTACGCCAGCATTTTGTTTCAGTAGCATTTTTACTATTGGTATGATTAGAGTAAGGCTAATGAACGATACATCGACACTGATAAAATCAATATCTTCCGGAACTTGCTCTTTCTCAAGATATCTCACATTGGTCTTTTCCATGCAAACCACTCTATCGTCATTTCTTAAACGCCAATCGAGCTGTCCTCTTCCAACATCAATAGCATAGACCCTAGCGACTCCATTTTGTAACATACAATCCGTAAAACCACCTGTTGATGCGCCTATATCAGCGCAAATTGCGCTTTCGAGATTTATCCCAAATCGATGTATTGCTTTTTCTAGTTTATAGCCACCTCTACTAACATACTTTAAACTATTGTCTAGTAATTCTATGCTTTTGGATGTATCTATCATCGTACCTGCTTTTATCATTAATTCTGAGTCTACAAATACTACACCTGACATTATTATTCTTTTCGCTTTCTCTCTGCTCGGAGCAAGCCCTCTTTCAACTAATAATACGTCAAGTCTTTCCTTTGATACACTCATGATAGTCCTCTTATATAATCGCAGGTCGATTGCACATTAAGTCCAATATCATCTAGTATTTCTGATTTTTTACCATGCTCTAAAAACTTATCCGGTATTCCAAAAATATGTACCTTAACATCGTAGTCCGTATCATTTAGGTAGGATAAAACAGCGGTTCCATATCCACCAATGACCGCATTTTCTTCAAGAATTATAAGATGCTTATGAAGAGATGCCAGTTCATTAATTAAACAGTAATCAAGAGGTTTTACAAATACAGCATCGGCAACTGTAACACCTATCTCTTCAAGGCTTTCCGAAACTTTAAGGGCAACTTCTACCATTGACCCTACTGCCAGTATCGCAATATTCTCCCCTTTTTTCAGAAACTGTCCACAACCACAAAAACTATTTTTCACTTGATATCCTAAATCCTTTGCTTCACCTTTTGGATATCTTATTGCTACAGGACCGCGTTTAAAATTCTTGGCATAATCCAGCATCGCCTCAAACATTTTGGCGTCTCTAGGCGCAAGTATCTTTATGTTAGGAATATGACTTAGATAGGATAAGTCAAATACACCGTTATGAGTTGCCCCGTCTTCACCGACAATACCTGCCCTGTCAAGTAGAAATACCACCGGCGCCTTTTGAATACATACATCGTGAAGAACCTGGTCATAAGCCCTTTGTAAGAATGTGGAATAGATTGCTACAAAAGGCTTAACACCTGAAAGAGCAAGAGCTGCCGCAAAGGTAACCGCATGCTGTTCAGCAATTCCAACGTCAAAGAACGAATCTTCATACAGTTCAGAGAACTTTTGTAGACCGGTGCCGCTAGGCATAGCCGCCGTTATAGCCACTATGTTATCTCCTTGTTTCTTATAATCGATCAACTTGTCACCGAGTAGTGATGAGTATGTTGGGATATCCTTCTTAGCTTTTGGAACAGGTTTTATACCGTGATACTTTTGTGGGTTGTTTTCGGCCTCAATATGCCCTTTACCCTTTACGGTTTTCAGATGAACCAGCACAGGTCCATTTATTTTCTTTGCCTGCCTAAGTACCGTTATTACATGCTTTATATTGTGACCGTCTATTGGTCCAAGATATGTGTAGCCCATTTCTTCAAAGAACATTCCTGGAATCACTACTTGTTTAAAAGCATCCCTTGCTTCTTTGGCTACCTTTTTGATAGGGCTACCAACTATTGGTATTTTATCCAGTAAATGGGATATATCTCCCTTTACTTCCTGATAGGATCTATCGGTACGAATTTTATCCAGATATAATGACATTCCTCCTACATTCTGGGAAATTGACATCTGATTATCATTAAGTACAACAATAAAATTCTTTTCAAGTACAGCTGCATTATTAAGTCCTTCAAACGCCATTCCGGCAGTCATTGCACCATCTCCAATTAGCGCAACAATACTACCAGCCTCCTGTTTTATTTGCTTGGAATACAAGAAGCCAAGAGCTGCTGATATTGATGTAGACGAGTGTCCTGCACCAAAACAATCATGGACGCTTTCACACCTTTTATTAAAACCGCTTAATCCACCTTTACTTCTTATTGTTTTCAGTCTGTCTTTTCTACCAGTAAGAATCTTGTGTATATAGGACTGATGACCAACATCAAATACTAGTTTATCAACTGGAGAGTTAAATACATAGTGAAGTGCGATTGTCAGTTCAACTACCCCTAAATTTGAAGAAAGGTGTCCACCTGTTTCGCTTATCACTTCTATTAAAAACTCTCTTATCTCATCAGCTAGTATATTGAGTTCTTTTAAATTTAATCTTTTTAAATCTTGTGGTGAATTAACGCTATCTAATATCATACTTTCTTATGTTCTCCTAAATAAATGCACTAGTTTACCAACGTTGTATACTATAAAGTTTGCATGCCTTATTGCAAATTGTTTTCCCAGACCTTTTCCCCCTACAGTAATTCCCGCAATAACCGCTGTGAGTAAAATGCTTGTAACGGTAGAAGAAACCGTCGGCGGTAAGTTAATTTTTATTATTATAGCAGCTGATGCAGAACCTGAAACGATTCCCGCAATATCCCCTATAACATCATTAAAAAAATTAGCAACACTACTTGCGTTTCTAATTATAGTAATGCTTTCTTTTGCACCTGCTACTCTTCCTGCTGCCATAGAGTGAAAAGGCGTTTCATTAGCAGCCGTAACCGCTATTCCTAAGGCATCAAAAAATATACCCGCAAACACAATCAAAAAAAGTATAATGAATGCTATAAATAAATTCACTATATCCATAAGCACCAAGGAAAAATACCCGATAACTATGGCACTTAAAAATGTCACTATCGTTATAGTAATTATCCATTTATAATTCGGTTTCTTATGAATACTCTCTTGTCTAAATTTAATTCGGTAATTGTTGAATTTTTTCTTTTTATTCATAATAATACTGAAGACAATTTCTAAAGTAAATTTTGCGGCATATGGTCCGGCAGGTTTTCCCAGATAATTGCCTTTTTGTCACCAAAAAGGTGATTCCTCATTGAAACTATCTTTTAAGTGTCGCCAACAAAAAAGCCGGATCGCCTTTAACCACACTGTAATCCTTTATAATCATACAGTCTAGGGGTTTTCCCCACACAACAAAATATGTCCTAGCCTCTGTAGCAAAATCTACTTTCAACCAGAAAAGCAAAGCCTTTCTAGCATCCCCACATATCTCACGCAAGGCAGGCTACACTGTCCACAGCTTACGCCGCATGACAGGTTTAATCTGGCGTCGTAGTTGATCCACAACAACCAGTCTCCACGACGATAGGGTCAACGCCCGCATGCCATTGCGGATCGCCCTAAAGTCTTAACTCTCAGCATAAACCCCCAGCTGGGCGCAGGAAGCAAACACCAAGAACTTCATCGATATGCCCTTTTACGGATTTTTAGGCCCGTCTTAAAACATAAATATTGTGACTAGAATACTGCGTCTTCAGTACCATTATACATAATCATTTATAAAAATGCTATAAATATTAGACAACAAACAGCCCAATTACAAGTCCCAACACTCCTCCCACAAATACTTCTAAGTATGTGTGTCCGAGTAGCTCCCTTAGCTGCTCATTATAAGAAATGGATGAAATGTCCTCCGATAGATCTTTCATTAGCTTATTAAGAACCTTTGCCTGCTTACCTGCTGCCATCCTAACATTTGCTGCATCGTACATAACGATAAAAGTAATAATGCTTGCTAAAGCAAAAAGGCCGGTATCAAAACCATACATTTTACCCACAGCTACAGTAACAGCGGTCATCGAAGCAGAATGAGAACTTGGCATACCTCCAGAACCCATTATCCTCTCAAAGTTTAGCCTCTTCTCTGTAACTAACGTAGATATAACTTTGTATCCTTGAGCTGCAAACCATGCAATAACCGCACATAATAAAATTCTATTGTTCAGTAATTCGTAAAATTTTTCTATGTTCATACTATCTGCTTCTATTTCTCAGGTAATCAATTAAATCAAACAAAAAGGTTTTTTGTTCAACAATGCTACTTAATATGCTTACTGCTTTATCATATAAATCTACAACTCTTTCTTGCGATTCCTTAATCCCATATAGGCTAACGTACGTAGATTTATTATTCTTAATATCACTATTAATAGGCTTTCCTAGTGCACTAGTTGTAGACACTACGTCAAGAATATCATCTTGAATCTGAAAAGCTAGACCGATATCATGACCAATTTCTTTAAACTTCTCAATATCCTCATCCTTTGCACCACCGATTATCGCACCCACCATAAAGGCTGCTTCAATAAGAGCGCCAGTCTTATGCTCATGAATGAATAGTAATGTCTTTTCGGAAACATCTACATTCTGGCTAATGACGTCCACAAACTGTCCACCAAGCATGCCTTTTTGTCCCGCCTTTTCACTTAACACTAGCATAGCTCTCATCGCAGGCTTTTCAATGCCCATATAAAGCGCGGACTTCGCAATTATTTCAAAACTCTTGTTTAACAGATTATCTCCTGCCAAACGAGCAATGTCATCACCATAAATTTTATGAAGTGTAGGCTTATTTCTCCTTAAGTCATCGTCATCTAGTATCGGTAAATCGTCATGAATCAATGAATAATTATGTATCATTTCAATAGCCGCCATAAAGGGGTCTATCTTATCTAGTTCTTTACTAAACAGCTTAAATGTTTCTAACATAATTATAGGTCTTATTCTCTTGCCACCACTAAACAATGAGTAATTGCAAGCATCACAAAGTTGCTTAGTTGGTCCATCATCTGTGCAAAGATTAAACGCCTCTAATACTTTTTTTACATACAGTACATCTGTCTCATATTCTTTATAAAATTTATCATTCACTGGAGACTTCATTGATAATTTCCAGCTCCTTCCTCGCTTTTTCAAGTTCCTTATTACACTTGTTAATAAGAGTCATTCCTCTTTTGTATTCTTTTATCGCAATATCAAGCTCAACTTCTTCATCATTTAACTTTTTTATGATTTCATCTAATTCAACCAAGTAGCTTTCAAAACTATTTTTTTTTGGCATCTATTATTACCTCCAAAACCTTTGTATTTATCTTACCGTCGTACATGATTATGCTTAGCTCATCATCTTCTTTTGCATTCGCTGCGCTCTTCAGTGGTTTGTTATCTTTATAAACATAAGAATACCCACTTTTTAACCTACTTAACGGCGATAAGGCATCTAGCTTTTCAGTATAATTTACAAAACTCATATTTTTTTTTAATAAAATCATTTCTATAGATGATTTTATACTGCTTTCTCTTTCTATAATGGTATGCACTTTATGTTGTAATCTACTTTTAGGTGAACACAGCTCAAATTCTGACTTCACCGAATTTATCATCAAATTCTTATTGGATAAAATCTGAGAATACTTACTGACTAAGCTTGATTTATAATAATCAACCAACTCCATTAATTCACTTTTTTCTTTTATGCATATCAAAGCAGCATCCGATGGTGTCGCTGCCCTTACATCGCACACTAAATCACTTATTGAAGTATCTCTTTCATGCCCTACGGCTGATACAATAGGAATTTTGGATTCATATATTGCCCTTGCAACGTTTTCCTCGTTAAAAGGCATTAAATCAAGTTGTGAACCCCCACCCCTTGTTACTATTATGATATCTACATCACCTGTATTATTAAAATACTCTATTCCTTTAACTATTGTCTTAGCAGCTCCAGCACCTTGAACCAGAGAGCCATACAATAATAGTTGAACACTGTCGTTTCTTTCACCCGCTATCTTTGTTATATCTTTTATTGCTGCACCGCTGGGAGAAGTAACAATGCCAATTCTTGAAGGAAGAAAAGGTAGTTTTTTCTTTTTTGACGTGTCAAAAAGCCCTTCTAATTCAAGTTTTTTCTTCGTCTGTTCCAGTTTTAAAAAAAGTGCGCCGAGCCCATAAGTCATGACTTCACTCACATAAATCTGGTAGACTCCTCTAGCCTCATAAACAGATAATCTTCCCTTTACAATGATCTCGTCTCCACTGTTTAAATCGCTTTGCACTTTTTTAGCATCACTTGCGAACATGACACAACTTATGCTAGAAAACTCGTCTTTTAAATTAAAGTAATAATGCCCTGATCTATGTTTCGTTATTGTAGAAATCTCTCCATGTACTGAAACATTTCTTAGAATATAATCCTTTTCTAATAATCCTTTTAAATACTTATTCAGTTGCGACACAGTTAGTGAATTATCCATTTAATACTTTTCTCGCTACCGCATTAATAAACTTCTTAGAGTTATTTCCACTATATTTTTTGGCAAGCTCGACCCCTTCATTAACAGCAACATTCACTGGCACTTCATCCTCAAAAAGCGCTTCAAATATTATTAGTCTCAAGATTGATTTGTCAACAATACCTATCCTATCAATCGTCCAATTAGTTGAACTCTTTGCAATCATTGAGTCAATCTCATCTTTTTTTGACATAACCGAAAGTACTTTTGATTTAATTATCTCATCAAAAGGTTCTTTTATTTCCCGCTCATCGAAAAAAGAAGTAAACTGATCATCAATCTCGTTTCTTTCATGAAAGTTGACAAGATATAATAATTTAAATACCGTCTCTCTTTGTTTTCTTCTATTCATTACTGCTTATTTATCGAAACCTCTTCGATATTTATATTTACTTCTAAGACATTTAAGCCTGTCATTGTCTCTACTGCATTCACAACTTTGTCGGTAACCTTTTCGGTTAATTCGACAATATTTGCGCCGTAATCGATAACGAGAGCTAAACTAAGTTTCACATCAGTTCCTGCTGCTTCTACTTTTACACCCTTTGATAAATTCTTCTTACCTAATAGCTCCACTATATCGTCAGTAGTAGTTCCAATCATGCCCTTTACGCCGTCCACTTCTAAAGCAGCCATAGCGCTAATAATAGCAACTACTTCATCGGCGATATGAACCTCTCCAAGGTCCTTGTAGTTGTGAATTTTAAATAATTGCCTATCCATATATCCTCCTAAAACAGCCTTTTTTCAAATGCTTGTTTGTCTAAAATATGAGTAAGTGCATCAGCCTTTTCAATCTTTCCAAGTTTTACCAAGTCAAGTATTGAGTCAACCATTGTTTGCATCCCTTGATCTTTGCTAGTTTGTAAAACAGATTGTATCTGATGAGTCTTATTCTCTCTTATTAAGTTTTTAATTGCCGCATTGTTGTGCATAACTTCAAATGCTGCAACTCTACCTTTACCATTTTTCTCTTTGAATAATAGTTGTGACACCACTGAAACCAAAACTGTTGCCAGTTGAACTCTAATCTGCTGTTGGTGCTGCGATGGGAACACATCTATTATCCGTTCAACCGTACTAACCGCTCTCGTGGTATGAAGCGTCGATAGAACTAAATGCCCCGTTTCAGCAGCTGTAATAGCTGTTGATATAGTTTCGAGGTCTCTCATCTCACCTATAAGTATAACATCTGGATCCTGTCTTAGAGCCGCTCTTAATGCTAACGCATACGTAGTAGAATCAAGTCCAATCTCCCGTTGATTAACAATACAGTTCTTATGTGAATGAACATACTCTATTGGATCTTCAAGAGTTATTATATGGTCTCTCCTTTTTTCATTAATTTGATCAATAATTGAAGCAAGCGAAGTGCTTTTTCCGCTACCTGTTGGGCCCGTAATAAGTATTAACCCACTTCTTTTTTTGTGTAAATCCATAACGGATTTAGGGATACCTAAAATATCAACATCCGGTATAACGCTGGGAACGATTCTAAGGGCACAAGCAAAGGACCCCCTTTGTTTATAAACATTCGCTCTAAATCTACCTAAATCTTTTTCCCCAAAAGAAAAGTCAATTTCTCCGTATTCTTCAAAGTGATTCTTTTGTTTTTCATTCATCAAGTCTAACACTAATTTCTTAACGTCATCCGGCTTCAATTTTTCAAATTCCGAGCTAATTAGTGTGCCATTAATCCTATACATAGGTTTGGAAGCGACAGTAAGATGAATATCTGAAGCCTTTTTTTCTATTGCATCTTTTAAGAGCGTCTTTATATCCATTTTGTTGCCTAACTGTAAGCTATCCTAACAAGTTCATCAACAGTAGTCGTACCATTTAGAACAAGCCTAATAGCATTTTCCTTTATTGTTTTCATTCCTTCTCTTGAAGCGATTTCTTTTATATCATCAGAAGTGCCATTTTTATTAATAACACGTCTTATTGCCGGTGTTATCTGCATTATTTCGTATACACCTATACGACTTTTATATCCTGTATTATTACATTGATGACATCCTACAGCTTTATTAATTTTAACTTCTCTATCTTCACCTATGTTAAGAATAATTTTTTCTTTTTCGGAAGCATTCACCTCTACAGCACACTTAGGGCATACTCTTCTCACAAGCCTTTGAGCTATTACACCTACCACTGAGCTACCTAATAAAAATGGTTCAACACCCATGTCTATAAGCCTTGTAATAGAACTAGGTGCGTCATTGGTATGTAAGGTACTAACGACTAAATGTCCGGTAATAGAAGCCTTAACAGCTATTTGAGCAGTCTCTCTATCTCTAATCTCCCCTATCATTATAACATCTGGGTCCTGCCTTAGTATACTTCTTAATGCACTCGCAAAAGTAAGTCCGGCCTTTTCATGAACCTGAACTTGGTTTATCCCTTTTATTTGAGACTCCACAGGATCCTCAACCGTTACTATATTTATGTACTCATTGTTAATCTCGTTTAGGGATGTGTAAAGAGTCGTAGACTTACCACTTCCCGTAGGACCGGTAACAAGTATTATTCCGTATGGATTTTTAAGTATTTCATCAAACTTTTCTAGATCATCATCGAAGAAACCTAAGTTAGACTTGCCTAGCTTAAATCCTTCTTTCGAATTAAGACGCATAACAATTTTTTCACCATAAAATGTTGGTAAGCTTGATACACGAATATCGAATTCTCTCCCTGTTACATTTATGCTTATTCTACCGTCTTGAGGCTTCCTTTTTTCTGCTATGTCCATACCAGAGAGTATTTTTATCCTTGCAACTATTGCAGGAAGTAGTGAAATCTCGTACTCAAAGAGCTGCTTTAATCTACCGTCAATTCTATATCTAACTCTTATATTTTTCTCGTATGGCTCTATATGAATATCACTCGCTCTGTTGTGAACACCTTGTTCTAATAACGTGTTTACTAGTTTTACAATAGGCGCGTTCTTGACTGAATCATCAACCTCTTCTTCACCGAGTTTGAGCGTTGTATCATCCTCTCTTTCGAGTTTATACCTTTCAACAGCTAAGTCTGACTGTTCCTTGCTGTAGTGTATATCGATAGCTCTAGATAACTGTTCCCAATCAGCAAGCATAGGAATAACTTCTTTTCCTGTGAGTATCTTAATGTCGTCGATAGCAAATATGTTGAGAGGGTCTTCCATGGCAACATATATCTCATTTACGGTGGTTTTAATAGGGATTAAAACATGCCTTCTC
>PDWI01001752.1_pt1 | contig 33810 bp, 32 predicted proteins | sample 1430891 | NCBI WGS metagenome assembly PDWI01 (sample SAMN01162508, study PRJNA174530) | Oral metagenome, whole genome shotgun sequencing project. | biome: Marine environment; feature: Marine mammal; material: Swab sample of the gingival sulcus; isolation source: swab sample of gingival sulcus... | reverse complement strand
CTAGGTATGATGACACCCATCGAATACCTACAGAGCCTCAAAGGCTATGAACAGGCGACGGTGGATGTTGGTGTACTAGATGTTTAGTGGTTGGACCATAGCGTCGCTATGTATCCACCCACCATGAACCTCGGATACTTTCACTAAACCAGGAGGAAGTGAAGGTGAGGCGTGGAAAGAATGACAGAGAAGCAACTACTCGTGTATAGTGCGCGTGTTCGTACGAGGTAGCTTTACGGAGATGAGGCGGTCGGCAGCGTCAGTGCTGTCCGCAGGTAGTTTGTCGTCACTCGTCGTTTTTGTCGTAGTCCATGTCGTCGTAGGGGGCCAATCGTGGTCCGTAGTAGTCGACAGATGACTCGAACGGTTGATAGAGGTCGACCCAGATGTCTTCGCCGCCGCAGTAGCGACTGTCGATAAAGAATGGGTAGTCTTTTTGATCAGTCTGGTTTTTGATGGAGATTATCAGGCTCTCGCCCTGGCGAAAGGCTGATACTTGCGGCTGTTTGGCATTTTTGAAGGCGATGTATTTTAGTTCAGCTCGAAACGTATCTGACCTTGACGGCAGGATGTCCAAGCTAGATTTTGCGGATTTGCAACCGGTTGTTTCGATGTTTTTGACGCCGTCTAGGTCCTTTGGTAGGTCGATTTTTACTGTTTTTGTCAGGCGATCTTTGTCAGCGGAGAACTCATGTTTGGCCTGTATGCCAAACACAGCTATCGCTGGGATCGATAATAGGCCAACTATGAGCATAACTATACTGGCTATACCGACGGGCTTTTTGATCTTCCAGGAAAAGACCATCTGAGCGAGGAGCGCACTCAGGACAGTCAAGGCGACGCCGCCAGCTATCAGAAAAGCTAGCAGTCCGCTGGCCCATCGCTGAGCCTCAAAGCCTTCCATCCAATCGACCGAGGCTATACCCAAGACGCCGCCGACCGTGGTGCCGATAAACGCGCCGATCGATATCATTACAAGTATGACGCCGACGACGATTCGTCCGGCTTTTGCTAGGGCTTGATTGCTTCTAGCGGCTGTATTGCTGTCAAAAAACTTTTTTAGCGACTCGAGCGTAACCTCTTGGCCGCGCATGATAAGTTTGTCGGTCGAAGTCTTTGCGGCCGGCATGATGATCCATAGGATTACGTACACCAGTAGCGCCGATCCCATACTGGCTAGTAGCGAGGCGACGGCGAGTAGCCGTACCCAGATCGGATCGATTCCAAAATAGGCTGCCAAGCCAGAACAGACGCCGCCGATTATGGCGTCGTCGCTGTCGCGCATCAGGCGTTTTTTTGGTTTTTTGCTTTCTGGCATTGTGTCGTTTGTGTCTTCTGCGGCGTCTACGTGGCTATCTGAGAAGTCTTTTGGTTCGCCCATCTGCTGACGGATGGCTTCGACGTCGCTCTTGGTGATGACGCCGCCTGATTTGACCTTGCGCTCGGCCAGCAACTCGGTGACGCGAGTTTCGATTTCGCGCATGGTGTCATCCTCGACTTTCATGGTTTTCTGGATCGCCGATAGATACTTTTCGAGGCTAGTTTTGGCGTCGAGTTCGATGTCGTAGGCAGTCTTGGCTAGATGGACCCGAGTAATTTCTTTCATTTTTTGCTTCCTTTCTTGAGTGATGTTAGAGTCTTGTGTAGTTGATTGACGTGGGTTTTGAGCTTGCCGGCTACCTGCTCGCCGTATGGTGTCAGCTGGTAGTACTTTCGCGGCGGTCCTTGGCCGCTCTCTTGCCATTTGTGCTCGAGCAAACCGTCTTTTTGCAAGCGGTTAAGCAATGGGTAGATCGTGCCTTCGACGACGACTAGCTTTGAGGTGCGCAGCGTTTTTAGGATATCGCTAGTGTACTTTGGTTTGTCAGCACAAATCAACAGTACGCAGTAGGCCAAAAAGCCTTTTCTCAGCTGAGTGGCCAGATTTTCGGCGTACGTCGCGGCCGGCAGCTGATCAGTTTGTTGCGTCATAATTCTATGTTATACAAGGTAGCTTTATATGTCAAGGTTTTATGAACTCTCGCCTCGGTAAAGAGATCGTCTGAATAATATACAAGAGTTGCGTCGTTGGCGAGAAGGTGGTATGTTACACACCATGACGGAGTTTTTACACGGATACAACGATCCAGAGTCAGCACCCGAGCACAGGGCTTGGGGTGACGTCACCGATCCTCGGGAGCACGACCCGACCACATTTCGCTACCTGGTGTGTTCTCTTGATCCAGAATTGGTCAGATATGCGCTAGAAATGACAGATCGCGAAGTGCGTGATCAAAATGAGTGTCAGGTGCGCCCAGGTAATCTATATTGGCGGCCGGAAGCACTTGGTGAGTGCGGCTGTTTGCCACTCTCGCTCATAGATCCAGATCATGCGGCGTGTGACGACACCGGACTGATTGTTGAGGCGTCGGAGCAAAGTGTCGTTGCCACTACAGGAGCGTGGAATGGTCGCAGTGATGCTGGTCATTTGGACTGGCTAGTAGCTGATACGAACCGGACTATTATGGGCCCCGACGAGCTACTGGGAGCCAGCGCGCCAGATGCGCCGAATGAAGTGCTGGTGATGACTGACAGTGACAGCGAACAATCCGATACTAACCAGGTAAGCTTGAAGGGCTTTTTCTACAAGATCGATAGCGATGGCAAGCCGTACAGTCGGATCGCTGCAGAACGAATGAAGCAGCACGCCGCGCAGCTGAACCTGCCAGTTGTGCCGATAAAAGAGGAGAGTCGCTACAGTGAAAACCGCGAGGTGATAAATGATGAAACGATAGCGGTCTGCCATAGCGGGCGTCAGTATCCTATTGTTGGATTTGGAGACGAGCATCTCTTCCGCGCGTATGATAAGAAAGGCCGTTCGTACTTTCCATCGCCAGAAGAAATTGGTGGTGCTGTGAGTTTTGCGATGCAGCAAAATGTCATATCTAAAGTAGATGTTGAGGGTATGGTCAAACGGTATATTGCTATCAACAAAGATCGACAGACGCCGGTCATTGAGTTTGGGGATGACGGTAGCGTCAAAAGCATTAGGTACTACGAAGGCTACGGGGCCGACGAAAAAGTAGTCACTATAGACGGTGAAACGGCACTGGCCACTCGGATGACAGCCTCTGCTACTGCGGAACTTGTAGATCGCGAGATGCTCAGAGAGAAACGATCTGTTGATTGCGAGCTCGTAGCGCCAGACGAGACGGCTAGTATGGTAGAGCGCGCATGTGACAGGCTAGACCATGAAGGGGCGTGGGCTGTGCGAAGGTGGTATGGGCCTAAGAGAGAGGCTTCCCGGGCGCTCTGGGCGCTAGAGCAGTGATGTGCCGCTACTTGTTTTTTCGTCCCTCAACCACCAACTGCGAAATCTCAGACTCGTTCCCGAGACCTGCTATAATACATGGTTGAAAAGAGAAAGGAGTAGTTTTGCATGTTTGATACCAAACCTTATGAACAAAAAATGGACGCAGCGCTAGAGCATTTTGAGGGCGAGCTAAAAAAAGTTCGTACTGGTCGAGCACATGCGAGCATGCTCGATGGCGTCATGGTGGATGTATACGGTACCAAGCTGCCGCTCAACCAGGTCGCCAATGTCACCGCACCAGAGGCACAGATGCTGCTCGTCAGTCCGTTTGACCCTGGTCAAATCACGGCGATCACCACGGCTATTCGCGACAATCAAGGCCTCGGTTTTAATCCGTCTGACGATGGCCGCGTCGTACGCGTGCCGGTACCGGCACTGACCGAAGAACGTCGCCGCGATATGGTCAAACAAGCGAGCGAAAAGGTAGAGGAATGCCGCATCGCGCTTCGTAACGTTCGCCAGGACGCGCTCCAGGCAGCCAAAAAAATGAAGGACGACAAAAAACTCTCCGAAGACGATGTCAAAGCGATCGAACGCGGTATCGACGATGACATGAAACAGTACCAGAGCAAGATTGACGAGATTTTTGCGGCCAAAGAAAAAGACATACTGACAGTCTGATGAGCGAAACCGTTCCACTACACGAAGACGAAGAATCTTCGCGCGCGGCTTTGCTGGGGTGGGTGCGTGCGGTACTAGAGAGCGGCGCAATCGACGAGGATTTGCTCGCTGCCCGTCAAAACATTGGTCGTATCGAGCGTATACTCGCCAATGATCCTGTGCTTCGCGACAATGATGTGCACTTGGTCGATGGTCACGGCGAGCGCATTGATCTCGCCGAGGATTCGCTGTTCGCACAACGGCAGCACCAGGGCCTGGTAGAGTTGAACCGCTTGCTCGCACATCACCAGGTGTATGTTGCGGTAGGCGGTCGGCCTCATCAACTCGTGGAGTTTTGCGAGGATGCCAAAGAAGGCGGCTTGCAGCCTGTGCTTGATGACGGAGCTGACTGCCAGCGGCACGAATGCCAGTTGATTGATGACGAGGGTGATGTATGACGCGCAAAATCCCTACGCACGTCGGCTACATCCTCGACGGTAATCGCCGCTGGGCAAAAAAACACGGCCTGCCAGCGTATGAGGGGCACTTGGCGGGGTACAATGCGCTCAAAGACGTGATTGAGGCAACTGTAGATGCGGGTGTCGAGTACATTTCGTTTTATACCTTTTCGACTGAAAATTGGCAGCGGGCCGAAGACGAAGTAAAAGGCCTGATGCGGCTGATACGACGACTGTTTCGCGATGACCTCAAGCAATTGCAGCGGCAGGGCTTGCACCTAGTGGTGCTTGGCGGCAAAGAGCACGTACCCGATGACATCCGACAAATGATCGATCAGGCTGAGCAAACGAGCCGCGAGGGCACGCGGGCGACATTGGCAATGTGTTTCAACTATGGCGGCCAGCAAGAAATCGTCAGGGCTGCGCAGCGCGCGATCGCTGATGGCGTCGATCCGGCGATGCTCGACAGCCAGCAGTTTCGGCGCTATCTGGATCATCCAGAAGTGCCGGATTGTGATCTGATCGTGCGTACCAGCGGCGAGCAGCGGCTGAGCAATTTTATGCTGTGGCGCAGTGCTTACAGCGAATTCATATTCCTCGATAAGTATTGGCCGGAGATGACGCCGGACGACGTGGCTGCTATACTGGAAGAATATGCCGAACGTGATCGGCGACATGGAGGATAGACTCGCCAAAAACCTTGCAGGTCGACGCGGTCAGTTTGCTACAATGATGAGACAAGATTATATAAGAGATATGGGCGGGTAAATGCTACTACTAGGGATAATCGCTGGACTGTTGATACTGACATTTCTCGTGGTGATCCATGAGCTGGGACATGCCATCGTTGCGCGGAGGAATGGCGTGACGGTCGAGGAGTTTGGTGTTGGGTTTCCGCCGCGCGCAAAAGCCTGGAAAGTCAAAAAGAGCTTTTTGGGCCGCAATGTCGAATACTCGCTCAATTGGCTGCCGATCGGCGGCTTCGTCAAATTGCAGGGCGAGCATGACGAAGACGGCGGTCATAAGGGCGACTTTGGCCGTGCTAGTTTTTGGGCCAAAACCAAAATCATGCTCGCTGGCGTGGCGGTCAACTGGCTGGCGGCTATCATATTGCTGACAGGGCTGGCGTGGTTTGGTATTCCAAAGGTTATTGATGACCAGTTCCAGGTTGCAGGCCAGACAACGGTGACAACTGAGCCGCCGACGGTGCAGTTTATCGGTGCTGGCTCACCAGCCGAGACGGCTGGTCTGAAACTGGGGGATGAAATGATCCGAGTTGGCGGCGAAGAAGTCAGCTCAGACGCGAGGCTCAGCGAGCTGACAGAAAAAAACCGCGGCCGAGTCGTCGTGATCCAGTATGAACGTAGTGGTAGCGAGTACAGTACGTCTGTCAAACTGCGCGAATCAACCAGCGAAGGAGAGGGCTATTTGGGGGTCGGTACATTTCAGCGCGAATGGTACCGATCGTCGTGGTGGTCGGCTCCGATCGTCGGTGTCGGTTTGACCAAACAGCTGAGCTGGGAGACGTTCAAAGCCGTCGGTTCGATGGCCACAAATTTCGTCGTCGGTATCAGCCAAAAGTTGATCCCGAACGACCAAGCTCAGCGGCAGGCCGATGAGCGCATCGCAGCAGCTGGCCAAAATGTCGCCGGGCCGGTAGGGCTGGTCGGCATCATATTACCTGGTCTAATTCAGGCCGGGCCGCAGTACACCGTGCTAGTCATTGCAGTCATATCGCTGAGTCTGGCAGTGCTCAATACGTTGCCGATACCCGGACTCGATGGCGGTCGATGGGCGCTGATCGCGATCTACCGCGCCATGAACCGGCCGCTGAGCAAAGAGCGTGAAGAGCAGATCGTTGGTGCTGGCATGCTATTTCTGTTTGGAATATTTATCCTAATCACGATTGCTGATGTCGGCAAGTTTTTCTGACAAACCGCCGCTAAAGCGCTGGCTATCGCGGCTCGGGGTGATGCTTTTGCTGGTCGTTTGGTTGGTCATCGCGGGCGTTGTATCGGCATTTGTCACACAGGGTATTATCTGGCTCCTGTCGCAGCTACTCGATATGACACAGCTCACCGAAAATGCCCAGACGATGCTCAGCGGCACGGTGTACTATCTGGTTACGGCAGTTATTTTCATCACAGTGCCGGTCATACTACGGCACCAGCAGTCCGATATTCGGCGTATTTTGGGTCTGCAGCGGCTATTGAGATGGAAAGATATAGGTGTCGCGCTGTCGGGCGCCGTTATCTACATGATTGCTACAGTACTGGCGTTTTGGGCTATCGCGGCGTTGTTTCCTGAGATTGACCTGACGCAGGAGCAAGACATCGGTATTGTGCGGCCATTTGGCGTCGAACTGCTACTGGTGTGTATGCTGCTGGTAGTGATAGGGCCGTTTGTCGAAGAGCTATTGTTTCGCGGCTATCTCTATGGGATGCTGCGGCGCATCGGTATACCGTTTTGGCTGACGACAGTTGTTGTGAGCGTATTGTTTGGCGTAGCGCACGGCCAATGGAATGTTGCTATCAATGTCGCAGTGCTGAGCGTTGTGATGTGCGCTGGCCGCGAGATCACAGGGTCGCTATGGCCGGCATTTCTCATTCATGCGCTGAAAAACTTGCTGGCGTTTTACCTCCTCTTTGTCTCGTAGGGCGAGACTGCTATAATGAGCTTCGACAATGCGCCGAACACATTTTTTTACCAAGACACTCAAACAAGCACCTGCAGACGAGGTTGCGCGCAATGCGCAGCTATTGATACGGGCTGGCTTCATACACAAAGAAATGGCCGGCGTGTACGCCTATTTGCCGCTAGGGCTGCGTGTCATCGAAAAGATCAAACAGATCGTCCGTGAAGAAATGAACCGCGCTGGCAGCGAGGAGCTGCTGATGACGACGCTGCAGCCAAGTGATGTCTGGGAGAAATCCAATCGTTGGAGCGACGAGGTCGTCGACAATTGGTTCAAAACTAGATTGCTCAACGGCACTGAGCTCGGCGTCGGTCTGACGCACGAAGAGCCGATCGTTGACGCCGCCAAAAACTACATATCGTCGTACAAGGATTTGCCGCGCAGTGTTTACCAGATTGGCAACAAATTTCGCAATGAAAAACGAGCCAAATCTGGACTGTTGCGCGGCCGTGAATTTATCATGAAAGATGCCTACACATTCGCGCGCGATCAGGCTCAGCACGAACACGTCTACGAGGAACAGGCGACTGCATATGGACGAGTGTATGATCGGCTCGGGATCGGTGATATCACATATCGGGTCAAGGCTGACGGCGGTATCTTTACGCCGCGCTATAGTGATGAATTCCAGACCCGCAGCGAGATCGGAGAGGACACGATCTATCATGTGCCAAATAGTACGATATATTTCAATCAGGAGGTAGCACCATCGCAAGCGCCCGAGACGCCGCAGCCAACGGAGCAATTGCCGATGGAAGAACGGTTCACGCCAGGTGTAGTAGGCGTCGAGCAGCTTGCCCGCGAGCTCGATGTACCTGTCGCACGTACGGTCAAAACCATGCTGTATGTGATCGACGGTGTTGTCACTGCTGTGGCGGTACGCGGAGATTATAGTATCAATGAAGTCAAACTACGGATGACATTGGGGGCTACGTCAGTAGTCCTCGCCGACGAAGCGACTATTCGCAGCGTGACTGGTGCGGAGGTCGGCTATGCCGGTCTACTCGGTTTGGCAGATGAAATACGTGTCGTGATCGACGACTCCGTCGAGCCGTTGGTCAACTTTGAGCTCGGCGCCAACAAAACCGACTACCATGTCGTCAACGTCAATTGGGAGCGCGATATTGCTCGCCCTGAAAAATACTATGACGTCAAAGAGGCCAAAGAGGGTGATATGTACCCTGAGTCTGGCGAGGTGTATGAGGTGTTTCGCGCTGTCGAGGTCGGCAACATCTTTCCGCTGGAAACTAAATATACTGACGCGCTCGACATGTACTACACCGACGAGCATGGCGAGCGCCAATCGCTCATCATGGGGTGCTATGGGATCGGCGTGAGCCGACTGATGGGCGTCATTGCCGAGCATTTTAGCGATGAACGCGGACTCGTGTGGCCAGAGGCGATCGCGCCATACGACGTCTATTTGATCTCGATCGGCGACGGGGGTGCGGCGCGCGCAGATAGTTTGTACGACGAGCTGACGGCTCGAGGTGTGGAAGTACTGTATGACGACCGCGAGGCGCGGCCAGGCGAGAAGTTTGCTGACGCCGAGCTCATGGGCATACCCTGGCGCGTGACGGCGAGTGATCGCCTGGGCGAAATGTATGAGCTGACCGAACGAAAAACAGGCGAGGTTCGCACGTTGACAGGCACAGAGTTGCTTGCTAAGCTAAAATAAATTTTTGTTACTTCCAAAAGGGCACATGGCGTTGTTTTGCGTTTGTCCCTGGGGTGTTGACATCAACAGGAAAGGAGCGCATATCGTGAAAAAAACCTATCAGATTACTGCCGATGGGAGGAAGGAACTCGAGTCTGAGCTAGAGGATCTAAAAGACCGCCGCGGCAGTATTGCCGAAAAGATCGCTGCTGCGCGAGACTATGGCGATCTTTCTGAAAATGCCGAATACGATACTGCTCGTGAGGAGCAGGGCATCGTCGAGACTCGTATTGCCGAGATCGAAGATATTCTCATGAACGCCGAAGAGATCAAAGCCAGCCGTGCAAAAAGTGTCCATCTCGGCAGCACAATCACGCTCAAAAACAGCGACAAAGAAGTCACATATACGATAGTAGGTGCCGTAGAAGCCAATCCGATCGAAGGCAAAATCAGTGATCAGTCGCCGATCGGCCAGCAGCTCATGGGCAAAAAAGTCGACGAGCAGGTCACCATCGTCACGCCAAAAGGCGAGACGACGTACACGATCAAATCAATCGGCTGACAGTATCGTGCCTCGGCACGAGAATGACGAATGAGGAATGGCGAATGACGCGTCAATCGCCATTCGCCAACCGCCAAATTCCAGCCGCCAAACTTACACTCTGCTATACTAGACAGGACTATGGCGACATTACAAGATTATCGAAATGAGCGATTGAAGAAACTAGAAGCACTGCGGGAGCTGGGCGTTGATCCGTATCCGGCTAGTTCGACGCGGACGCACACGTGCAGGCAAGTGATCGATGACTATGATTCGCTGGCTGCTCAGACAGTGACAGTGGTGGGTCGCATCGCGTCGATCCGTAGTTTTGGCAAGCTGGCTTTTATCAAACTGCGCGACCGCACAGGCGAGGTGCAGCTGTACCTACAAAAAGACGATGTCAGCGAACTCGATGCGGCGCAGGGTGTGCTCGGCATGAAGCAGCTCAAACTGCTCGATACCGGTGATTTTGTCCAGGCTACAGGGCCGATGGTGACGACGCAAACAGGCGAAAAATCGGTGGGTGTGCGTACGCTGCGCCTGCTGACGAAGGCGCTACGGCCAATGCCAGAAAAGCTTGAGAGCAAAGAGGAGCGTTTTCGCCGCCGCTATGTCGATATGAATGTCAATCCAGAGGTGCGTGAGCGCTTCGTGCGCCGCTCGACATTCTGGCGGGCGACTCGCGCCTATCTCGACCAACACGGCTTCACCGAAGTCAATACGCCTGTGCTCGAGCATACAACGGGCGGTGCCGATGCGACACCGTTTGTGACGCACATGGACGCGCTGGATCAGGATTTCTATCTGCGTATATCACAAGAATTACCGCTCAAACGCCTACTTGGTGCGGGGTTCGAGCGAGTCTACGATATCGGGCCGCGGTTTCGCAATGAAAACTATTCCGATGAGCATTTGCCAGAGCACATCGCGCTGGAGTGGTATGCCGCCTACTGGAATTGGCGCGACGGCATGGCATTTATGGAGTCGATGTATAGGCACGTACTGCAGGCAACGTTTGGCACGCTGCAGTTTCGGCTGGGTGAATTTGATATCGATATGAGCGGCGACTGGCAGGTGTGGGACTATCGTGACGTGATCCGCCAGCAGTATGGTATCGATGTCTATGACACGACGATTGAGGAAGTGGCAGCCAAACTGCGAGAATATGGCCTAGAGGTGGAAAAGACCGATAGCGTACCGCGCGGCATCGACAAACTATGGAAGAGGGTACGGGCCAGCGTCGCCGGCCCCGTCTGGCTCATAAATACGCCGAAGTTCATCTCGCCGCTCAGCAAGTCAAATCCTGATGAACCGCGCGCGACAGAGCGTTTCCAGCCAGTGATCGCTGGTAGTGAGCTCGGTAACGGTTTTTCGGAACTCAACGACCCGATCGATCAGCTCGATCGGTTTGTCGAGCAACAACGCATGCGCGACCAGGGAGATAGTGAGGCGATGATGCTCGATATCGACTACGTCGAAATGCTCGAATATGGTATGCCGCCGGCCTGCGGGTGGGGCTTTAGCGAGCGGGTATTTTGGATCTTTGAGGGTGTGACTGCTCGCGAGGGAGTGCCATTTCCGCAGCTCAGGCATGAAATTGACGAGACGACCAGAACGATATATGCGGATACCGCGCTAGACACAAGCAGCACCAAAATAACTGATGAGTAGTCTTGAAATAACATTATAATGCTGGTATAGTGTGACCATGACACTCATAACTACGCAAAAGGTAATCAAGATTGGCAGCAGCCGAGGAGTCACGTTGCCAGCGAAAGAGCTGGCTCGCCTCGGGATCAAGGAAGGCGACAAACTGCAGATCTCTTGCGAGCTCGTCAAATCAACGCCGAAAGCCAAGGCGCTCAAGCAGTACAAATCGCTGAAAAAACAGTGCAACAAAGCACTGAAAAACCTCGCTAATCGATAAACCACCTCTCGTAGACAACGTATTCTCGCAGGCAAGTGCTCATGCGGTCTGTTTTGCGTCGACGAGGTTGTTGCAGCAAATACGTGCGTCGTAGGCTATAATTGGTACTATGAAACGGTTCATATCCATAGCTATAGTTGTGCTCTGCGCAGTGATGTGCATAAGCGTATCGACCGCCAATGCGGCAAAAAATGTCAATTTGTTTACGATATCGAGCTTCACGAGCGATCTAGAGATCGGCCGCGATGCGCAGGGGCGTTCGACACTCATCACGACAGAGACGATCACAGCGGAATTTCCGTTCAAAGACCAGAATCATGGTCTAGAGCGAGCGATTCCCACTCGTTACGACGGCCACACGACCAATTTGCAGGTGCGATCTGTGACTGACGCTAGCGGCTCGCCGCGCACGTACGAGACGTACAAAGACGACAACAACAATCTCGTCGTTCGCATGGCCGATATGGATCGCTACGTGCACGGCACGCAGGTCTATGTGCTGACGTATGTCCAGCGTGATGTTACGCGCTATTTTGAAGATACGGCGCGCGATGAGTTTTATTGGGATATCAACGGTACGGACTGGCGTGTGCCAATTGAGCGGCTCGACGCCACGATTCGGCTGTCTGATGAGATCAAGCACCGCTTTACAAACGATGCGGCGTGCTATCAGGGCGAGGCCGGCTCGACTGATCGCTGTGAGATTGAAACAAATATTGATGGCGATACGCTAACCGCATCTGCGACAAATCTAGGCCTGGGCAAGAATATGACAGTCGCGATCGGCTTTCAGCCAAGTACATTTGAGCCATATGAGATGACGCTATTTGAGCAAGTTGTGAAGTGGTGGAATATCGCGCAAGTATTTTTGCTCGCCGTTGCGATCCCTGTGTCGGTTTGGGCTATATACCGCTGGTACCGGGTGACAAATCGTACGGTCGATCAAAAACCGATCGTACCAGAGTATATACCGCCAAAGAACATAAGCGTGCCGGTGGCTGCAGATATTGCACGCGGCAATGTACAGGGATCGACGATGGCTGCGCAACTGCTCGACCTCGCCGTGCGGCATTACATCAGGATTTATGAGGCAAGCGAGAAAAAATGGTACAAGTCTGCAGAGTACGAAGTCGAGATCGCAAAGAAACTGGACAAGCTGCTACCGATGGAGCGTGAAATGTTGGCGGATATGTTCGGAGGCGGACTGCCAGCTGTTGGCGCCAGGCTCAATCTCAAAACGCTTCGGAATAATCGTGCGTACTATCTCCGTACGAGTGATGATGACAAAAAGATTCGCAAACTTGTTCGAGGCAAATATAGCCTACGTTTTGAAGACGTCGCGCTGGCAAAATGGCTGCGCAAGGTTGCATTTGTAGTGTTCGTTGCGGCGTTGTTGTCGGTGTCTCCGGTCCTTGGGCTGGCGGCTTTGGTGATTGTGTATTTCTCCTTCCACGCCTGGACATACACTGACAAGGGCATGGCATTGAGGCAATATCTAGACGGACTACGCTTGTACATTCGTGCAGCTGAGGCAGATCGTTTGCGGATGCTGCAAAGCCCTAGCGGGGTAGAAAAAACCAAACGGCTAGTGGGGAGCAAAGGAAACGAGCAGGCTGCGCTCATCAAGCTATACGAGCGCACGCTGCCCTACGCAGTATTGTTTGGCCAGGAAAAGGAATGGACAAAACAATTAGGCGTCTACTATGAGCAGTCGCAGACAGCACCTGACTGGTACGTTGGACGGCGTGGTTTCAACGCGGCTATGTTGTATACGGGGATCAGGGGCTTTTCGCGAGCGAGCAGCTATGTGAACTCAGCAAGCTCATCGACTGGCGGTTCGAGCGGCGGCGGCTCGTCAGGCGGCGGCGGTGGCGGCGGCGGTGGCGGCGGCGTCTAGACGCTGTCACTCGCTCGCGCGTGTCAGAATACCTTTTTCGTAATAGACGGACCGTCTCGAAAGCTCCGCGTTGAGGTCGTCGAGATTGCCAAATTTCTCAAGCAGGGTCGGCTCTGTCGAAAAGAGATTGGTGCCGAGCGCGAGTCGTTCGCCATCGATTGCGACGCCGAGCGCGGCGAGAGTTGTCGGGTACATATCAAACGAGCTAAACAGCCGCTCGCTGCGTTTCGACGGTTTGGCGGATGGGTTGATAAACACATTGTAGATCGTACGAGTGTAGTCGTCGTCACCGATGAGTGCTCTATAGTAGTCTGTCTGCATACCGAGATGGTCGCCGCTAATGATGATAGCGGTGTCGTCGGCGAAGGGCTGGGAGCGTACCCAATCGATAAACCGATTGATCTGAGCTGACGAGCAGGCGTGGACGTTGTCATACTGGGCTGCGTAGGGAGTCGGGCAGGTCTCGTCGAGATAACCGTCCGTGAAGTGCGTATCAGCCGTCAGCAGCTGAAGGTTGAACGGCTGTTCGAGCGTAGCCAAACGCGTCGCCTCGGCTCGCGCGTACTCAAACATCTTTTTGTCTTCATAGCCCCACCAAACATCGTAGCTGGGGTCGAGCAATCCGTTTTCGTGCGCGTACGGTAGGTCGATGACACGGTAGTCGCCGTGCTGTGCCAGCATTTTGTCGCGGCCGCCAAACGACGCGCGCGATCCCATCACGAATGACTGGTTGTAGCCTTGGCTCGCTAGGATGTCACTGAGCATGTAAGAGCCGGGCAAAAACTCGTCGAACTTTTCGCCCATGGAATTGCCGTCGCCGCCGATCAGATTTTGTTTGAGCGGTACGCCGCCAGCCTGGGCGCTCATCGCGGCGACCGTCCATGTTGTACCAGCTGCCGGGAGGGCGCCGCCGAGTTTACCTTGTGGGCCGTTGGTGAAATTGACGTTGGCTGGATCGAGCGCCAGGGCCTCGAGCTCAGGTATGCGGCTCTTATCAAAACGGCCGCCAACGTCGCGCGAGGCGACGGTGTTTTCTACTGACTCGAGATAGATATAGATCAGATTTCGTTTTTTTGCAGGAAATGTCAGCGTCACGCTACTGGGCTCGACGTAGTGTTGTTCGAACAGCTGGCTGGTCTCGTTCTGTAGCTGCAAGTATTCGCGGATGCCAAAGGCATGAACGCCGTGTCCGATCGCGATAACAAATATACTGACGCAGTAGAGAGCTTTGTATTTCAGCGGTACATGTGCTGGGCTGAGCCAAATGCGTCGTTGGCGGGGTAGAGGGATATGAAGTTTAAAACGCCCCCTCGATATATCGACGATAGGCAATAGCAGTAGTACAAAGATAACGCCCGCCAGTAGGAAATTTTGCTGCAAGGCCGCGAAGCTTGTCGTGTTGCCTTGACTCAGTCCGTTCGTGAGATAAAACAACATCTCGTCTAGCTTGTTGTCGCTAAAATACGTCGTTTTGTAGCGTGCAGCCACAAACACCACGACGCTGATTGCTAACAGCGAATACATAACCACACGTGCGACCAAGCGCATCACTCTACGATATTTCATGCGTGTCTGTAGTATAGCAAACTATGAATTGGCCGCTTTTCACGGTAGGCGGCTATGATATACTGAGCAGCAGACAATGATGAGAGGCGACAAGTGCTAGAATTGGCAGGGACAATCGCACTGGCGAGCGGTCTTTTGTTTTTGAGCGCTGCGTTTTCGGGCCTCAATATCGGGCTCATGATGGTACGCCCCGAAGAGCTCAGCCGCAAAGCCGCACGCGGCGATGAAATCGCTCAAAAAGTCTACCACTACAGAAAAAACGGCAATTTTTTGATCGTCTGTGTACTACTCGGTAACGTATCGGTGATCTCGATGCTGACGCTGGTGCTCGATAGTATCGCGGGCGGCGTCATTGCGGGTATCATGACGACGCTGTTGGTAACAGCGTTTGGCGAGATATTGCCGCAGTCGCTGTTCAGCCGGCGCGGCTATCGGTTGACCCGATACTTTTTTTGGCTGCTGGACTTTATGTTCGTTGTATTGTGGCCGATAGCGTATCCAGTATCGAAGCTGCTCGACCGCTGGATCGGCGAGGACTTGCCGGCGCTCTATAGCCACGAGGAGCTCGCCCATATGGTGCAGGACCATGCGCGGCACTCTATGAGTACGATTGATCAGGATGAGTCGCGTATCATCAGCGGCGCACTGCAATTTAGCCGCAAGATTGCCGGCGATATCGCAACACCACTCGAATATGTGACAGCTGTTGCGCTCGACGATGAAATCGACGCGGCTATGCTCAGCAGGATCAAACGCGAGGGCCACTCGCGTCTGCCTGTGTATCGCAAGGGCGGCCAGTTTGTCGGTATCCTCTACGTCAAAGACATCTTGGGTCGCGAATTGCCTGCGCCGGTCAGTCATGTCTATCGAGACAAACTCTATGATATACCGGCGAGTGCGTGCCTCGATACGGCGCTGAGTCGTTTTATCCAGACGAGATCGCACTTATTTCTCGTCAAAGACGCCGACGATCACACGATCGGCGTGTTGACACTTGAGGACGTGATAGAGGAGATTATCAAGCGCGAGATTGAAGATGAGCATGATGAGGAGGTAGCCATATGAAACTAGCCATAATTGTTGGTAGTATTCGCAAGCAATCATACAACAAAAAACTAGCCGAGCGTATCGCTGATCGCTTGCCGGCCGGAAGCGACGTCGAATGGGTTGACCCGAATGTGCCGCTGATGTCGGAAGATCTAGAGCCAGATCAGGTGCCGGTGGAGGTGCGTCGTGCGGCTGAGCAGGTCGAGGCGAGCGACGCGGTCTTGTTTGTCAGTCCAGAATACAACAGGAGCTTTTCGGGTATCATCAAAAACGTGATCGACTGGCTCGGCCGCGAGTCTACGGGTCGATCGTTGCGAGGCAAACCAGCAGCTATCGCCGGCGCGACCACGGGGCCGATCGGTACAGCTGTTATGCAATCGCAGCTACGGCCTGTGCTCGCACACGTCGGCGTAGACGTTGTGCCCTCGCCGGCCGTATTGGTGACGGTGCCAGACCGAATGAACGAAAATGGCGAGCTGAGCGAACAGACTACAGCTCAAGTCGATGCACTCATCGCGGCGCTAATGCAGCGCGCAATCAATCGCACGAAACCATAAATTTCGGCAAATCTCTGAGAATAGCGTATACTAGACCATATCATGAGTTGGTTTGACGCAATACTACTCGGCGTTGTCGAAGGCATCACTGAATTTTTGCCGATATCGAGTACTGGTCATTTGACTATTGTCGAGAAGCTACTGGGCTATCAGATCGATGATCCAGCAATTACGGCGTTTACTGCCATCATCCAGATCGGAGCGATTGCAGCGGCAGTGGTGTATTTTCGCCATGATATTTGGCGAGTAGCGACGGCCTGGCTGGCCGGTCTCGTCGACAAAACCGCACGTCGTAAGGCAGATTATCATTACGGCTGGGCGATACTGGTCGGGTCAGTACCAATCGCGGTGGTGGGGTTGACGTTTCAAGATACTATCGAGACTACGCTGAGGAGTCTTTGGTGGGTGGCAGCAGGCCTGTTGGTGTGGAGTGCGGTGCTCTGGTATGCGGATCGCTCGGCGACGCAGCGACGCGTCGAACGCGACGTCACGTGGCGCGATACGCTGCTGATCGGTACCGTGCAGTGCCTGGCGTTGATACCGGGTGTGTCTCGGAGCGGGGCAACTATGTCGGCAGGTCTGATGGCAGGATTTGATCGAGTGACAGTGACACGATTGAGCTTTTTTCTGGGGATTCCAGCGCTTGTAGCAGCTGGTATCCTCCAGGCAGTGACGCGTTTTGATGATATCACTGCCGAGGGTGTCGGCTGGGGGCCGACCTTGCTCGCGACGGCAGTTTCTTTTGCGGTCGGGTATATTGCGATTGCCTGGCTGCTCAAATTTGTGCAGTCGCATACGTTCTCGGCGTTTATCACATATCGAGTCGTGCTCGGCGCGGCGATTGTGGCGCTTTTGCTCGCGGGCGTACTCCAGGCGGTTTGATAGCGGCGGTCGGCGTTGATTTCGTGCGACAGGGGCGATATACTAGGGATAGTAATAAAAGTGGAGGTGAGGTGATGAAACTACGAACCATGCTGATATCAGCACTCGTACTGCTCGGAGTGGCGAGTACGGCTATGACGACGAACGCATATGCGACGCCGCTGTTCAAGATGGATGATGACGTGTCGATACAGGCTGGCGCAGGCGAGGGCAGCACGGTCGATGGTGTGGCGTTTTTGGCTGGCAACTCGGTGACGATTGACGGTACGGTCAATGGGGACGTATTTTGCGCGGCCAATTCGATCGTCGTGACAGGTACGATCAATGGCGATCTGCTCTGTTCTGGCAACTCGATCACGGTCAACGGTGACGTTACGGGCGATGTCAGGCTGGCTGCGTCATCGGTCACTATCAATGGCACGATTGGTGGTGACGCGACTATATTCGCTGGCAGTGTGACGTTGGGCAACGATGCGACGATAGCGCGCGACCTGACAGGCGCCAGTGCAACTTTTGTACTCAACGGCACTATCAAACGCGACGCGATACTCGGTGCTGAGCAAGTAACGATCGGAGGTATGGTTGGCGGCGATGTTGACACAGACGTGAGTCTTTTGACGCTGAGCAAAAACAGCGAAGTCAAGGGCGATATACGCTACACTAGCGAAAAAGATGCAACTATCAACGGGACAGTTGGCGGTGAAACGACGCGCACACCGGTCAACGAGCATGCAGCGAAAAACCATCACAACGCGTCACCGTTGGCCTTGCTAGCGGGCGCCCTGATGGGAGCGTTGACGATTGGCCTGCTGGTGGTACTGGGTGCAGTGTTGCTGCCGCGGGCAGTCGAGGCATACGCAAATGTGTCGTGGGGTCGGGTCGGTATCGCGGCTGTTGTCGGCCTGACGGTGGTAGTTGTGATGCCAATCGTGGCGCTGTTGTTGTTGGCGACGCTCGTCGGGGTGGTGCTGAGCTATGTCGTCGTGCTCGTTTGGTTGCTTTTGATGGCGTTGTCGCCGATCTGGGCTGGTTATTTTGTCGGTAGCAAACTAATGGCTGGTCGTAGCACGCACGTACTGTTGCGCGCAACAGTCGGGGCGCTCGTGTTGATGGTGCTGTTGATGATACCTGTCGTTAATATTCTGACGATGGTTGTGGTGGTGCTCGTCGGAACTGGTCTGCCGCTCCTTGTCGTGCCGCGGCTGTTTGACAACAAGCCGTATGTCGTCAAGGCGTCTCGTACACACGCAAAGAAAAAGGCACGCGCATGATTGAGCTTAGTGCGGTCGCAAAAACCTATGGCAAACGCGAACATGAGTTTCGTGCCCTCGACAACATCAATCTAGAGATCGCGCGGGGTAGTAGTGTCGCTATCATCGGCAAGTCCGGCTCCGGCAAGAGTACGCTGATGCATATCATGAGCGGACTCGACAGAGCGACTGCTGGAGATGTGATAGTTGATGGCCAGACAATTGGTGCTATGAAGCAAAAAACGCTCGATGCGTTTCGCGCCGATACGATCGGCTTTATATTCCAAGCGTTTTTTGTGCAGGCAAATGAGACCTGCATCCAGAATGTTTCGCTGCCGCTCGAGATCGCCAAAATCAAGCCGAGTGAACGAAAAGAACGTGTCAATAGGGCACTCAACATGGTCGGACTGAGCGACAAAGCGAATCAAAAAGCCAAAAACCTATCTGGCGGCCAGAAGCAACGCTTGGCGATTGCGCGAGCAGTTGTCGGTGATCCGAAGATTGTATTTGCGGACGAACCGACCGGAAACCTCGATTCTACGACCGGCGCGCAGGTCGAAGATCTCTTGTTTGAGCTGAACAAAAAAACTGACACGACGCTAATTATCGTCACGCACGACGAAGATTTGGCAAAACGCTGCGATCGTCAGATCACAATACGCGATGGGCGCATCATTGCTGATACAGCAGACGAAACACGTTTTGCGCGAAGTAAAAAATCGCGAGCACACAAAAAAACTGGAGGTGCATCATGAAATATGTTGATAGTATTCGCCGAGCAGGACGCAGCCTGCGTAACGCCAAGGGCCGTACTATACTCACTGCGCTCGCGATTGCGGTCGGGGCCTTTACGTTGACTATGGCGATCGCTGCTGGCACAGGTGCGCGCCAGTACGCTGACAGATTGATTGAGAGCAATATAGATCCGCAGTCGGTGTTCGCTACCAAAGACGAGACATTGTTTGGTGGCAATGGCGGCCGGCCTGGCAGCTTGCGTGAATACAGCCCCGACTCGACTCAGTACGAGGGGATGACGTTCAAAAGTCTGAACCAAGACGATATTCGCACTATCGAAGCAGTTGATCACGTCGAATCAGTCGAACCGACATATATCGTCCCCGTGCAATTCTATACTTTTGAGGGTAGCGACACTCGCTATGCTAGCGATGTGACGGTATATGACAGCAACGTTCTCGCCGAGACGGCGGCCGGTAAACTACCGGCGCTCGGCCAGCAGATTGGACGAGAGGAGGTTGTATTGCCCGAATCATTTGCCAAGCAACTGAATAAGTCGCCGGCCGATATGATCGGCACGACCATCAAACTGCACGTCGTTAAATCGACAGAGATACCTGATGAGTCAGAGATTCAAACAGCTCTGCTCACAGGAGGGCCAGAGGCGGTCAAACAATTGTTGGCTGTTGAATCTCGCGATGTCGAGCTGACAGTCAGTGCCGTGAGCGCTCAGTCGAGTACGTCGTTTTCCGCGAGCTCAGCGCTGTTTGTCTCGCAGGATATGGCCAAGGAATTGTCGGAATACGCTACCGAGGGCACCGACAAATACCAGAAATACATCAGCGCTGTCGTACATGTCGCCGACGGCATCGACCCTGAGACGGTCAAAGACGCACTCTCCAAAAAAGGTATCGAAGCGCGCACCGCGAGCGATTTACAGGAGCTGTTGTTTACCATCGTCAACGTTATTCAGAATATCGTGTTTGTATTTGGCCTTTTGGCGTTGATTGCGAGCGTATTTGGCATCATCAATACGCAGTACATTTCAGTGTTGGAGCGTACACGCGAGATCGGGCTCATGAAAGCGCTTGGTATGCGCGGTCGGCACGTCCGGCGTTTGTTCCAGCTCGAGGCTGCGTGGATCGGGCTGCTCGGCGGCGTACTCGGTGCACTACTGGCGTGGGGTGTCGGTACAGCGGTCAATCCGTGGCTCTCAGAGCGGATAAACCTCGGAGAGAACCATCTGTTGGTGTTTGAGCTACTGCCTATCATTGCTCTGATCGCTGCATTGATCGCGGTTGCGATGCTCGCTGGCTGGTTTCCGGCTCGCAAGGCAGCCAAGCTCGATCCTATCGAAGCGTTGCGTACCGAATAGTGCCGCATGCCTGTACCAGGCATCGAAAGGGTAATGAATATTCACATGGTAGGTTGAGTGTATTGATGGAGTGATATAGAGATGTGTATATTTGACATAAATCACAAAAAGTGCTACAATAGAATTATGGGGCGACGCACACATTCTCTCGATCTATATAATAATCTGCCTGTGCAAAACGAGGTATTGGCTCATCAAATCCGTGCAGAAGAGGCCGAGAAGGCTGTTGATGAGATCGCGGAGCGTCTCGTTGACGGTGATTTTAGCGTCGACAGAGCTGATGGCGAAGCTGACTATCACAGTACTCAAATGGACTATGCAGAGAGGCGAGAGCGAGGTTTGAGGCGCAGGCTTTTTTACAGGCGTGTTGGCGGGGCAGTGCTCGAGGCGCTAGGCATCAGTTTCTACAAGTAGTAGGACGTGCTATTTGTAGAGGGTATGAGATAGTCAAAGGTCAGCGTCATCACCGCTGGTCAAACGTACGCTGCTCTACGCTGCACACAGTCGCAAACAGGTAATTGTTCACGCCTCTCGGGGGTGAACTTTTTGTACACTGAGAGCCAGAAACCTAATGGCGACGAGCGAAGGCACGGGCGAGTTCGCCAGGCGTGTGCGTGCTACAATGGTCATATGTTAGATATCCGCTTCATCCGTGAAAATGCCCAAAAAGTCCAAAAAAACGCCAACGACAAAGGCTACAAGGTTTCGATTGATGAGCTGCTAGTGCATGACGACGACCGGCGCACATTGCAGCAGCAGGTCGATGAGCTACGCACGCGGCGCAACGAGATCGCAGCAAAGATGAAGGGCGGACAGCCAGATCAGGCGCTGATCAACGAAGGCAAGCAGATTAAGATCGAATTAGCTGATCGCGAAGAGTTGCTGCGTCAGACCGAAGACACGTTTTTTGCACTTCTAAAGGCCGTACCCAATATGTCGCTCGATGAAGTCCCGGTCGGCATGAGTGAAAATGACAATGTCGAGATTCGCGTGTGGGGCGACAAGCCGCAGTTTGATTTCGCGCCGAAAAATCACGCTGAAATCGCCGAGGCCAAAGGCTGGCTCGACAAAGAACGCGGCGCGAAGATTGCCGGCTCGAGATTTGTCTATACGATGGGCGACTTGGTGCTGCTAGAGATGGCGTTGTGGCAATTTGGCATGAATGTTTTGACCGACGCGGCTCGTTTGCAGCAGATCATCGACGAGCACGGACTTCGCGTGGTTGCGACGCCATTTACTCCCATTTTGCCGCCGGCGGTCGCCAAACAAGCGGTGTTTGAGGCTACTGGCCGGCTCAACCGGCAGGAGCAGACGTACAAAATCGAGGATGAGGATCTGTGGCTCAACGCGAGTGCCGAACATACCATTTCGCCGATATATCTCGATGAAATCCTCGATGAGGCGGCATTGCCGATACGCTACGTGGGCTACACGACAGCGTTTCGACGCGAGGCAGGGACGTATGGCAAAGACACCGAGGGGATATTTCGGCTGCACCAATTCAACAAGCTCGAGATGGAGTGTTTTACGACGGCCGAGACGTCATACGACGAACATCTGTTTTTGGTAGCCATCCAAGAGTATTTGATGCAACAGCTCGGTTTGCCATATCACGTGCTCGAGAAATGTACGGCTGATATCGGGCGACCCAATGCCAAGGGTGTCGATGTCGAGGTGTGGCTACCTAGCCAGGACGCGTATCGCGAGACTCACACCGCGGACTATATCGGCGACTACCAGACGCGCGCCATGAAAACGCGTGTGCGGCGAGCTGATGGCAGTATCGAGCTGGCGCACACCAACGACGCAACTGCGTTTAGCCAGCGTCCACTGGTAGGGATCCTGGAAAATTACCAGACTGCCGATGGCGATGTGGTCATTCCCGAGGCGCTTCGTCCGTATATGGGCGGCCGCCAAAAAATCTAGCAGCGTGATGGATTTTACGGTATCATGGAAACATGAGCCTGACGAGTGATGACAAGCAGTGGATCGCAACGACTATCGGCGATGCTATTACTGAGCTTGTGCTACCTCGTTTTGACGAGCATGACAGACGGTTTGATGAACACGACAAACGTTTTGAGGCACTCGAAAACGATGTCAGCCTCATGAAACGCGATTTACAAGAAGTCAAGGAAGACGTCCGTGTTCTCAAAGACGACATGCGCTCAGTCAAGCAACGGCTAGACTCGCTCGAAGGAACGGTTAAAGCGCTCGAAAACGACATCAAAGAAATCTATCGCATGATCGAGGGCGTCGATAATCCGCGGTTTTTTACCAAACAATTTGCCAAGTTGCCCGACAAAGAAAAAATCTTGGTCTTCAACGAAGAGTTGCTCAAGCTGGCCAAAAAAGTCGGCGTTGAATTGCCACGATGAGACAAATGATCCGAGCGCTGACGCACTGGTTGTACGCGCATGTCGTCAAGCCGATTTTGTTTCGATTTCGCCCAGATGGCGTGCATCATGGTATGGTTGCGATGACGAGGTTTGTACAGCGCCTGCCGCTCGTACGCTCGCTACCTCGCTTGTGGAGTTTTCATGACCCGCGGTTAGAGACGGAAGTCGCCGGTGTACGGTTCGACAATCCAATTGGCCTGAGTGCGGGATTTGACAAAGAAATCAGTTTGCCGCGGATGATGCGTACGGTTGGGTTCGGCTGGATGACTGGTGGTAGCGTGACATGGGGCGAGTACGAGGGCAATGATGGCGCGTGGTTTTATCGGCTGCCTCGTACAAAAGCACTCGTCGTCAATGCCGGTTTGCCTAGCGAAGGCACCGAGGTAGTTGCGAATCGGGTAGCGCACCACGACAGGCGACTGTTTGCTGATTTTCCGCTCAGCGTATCGGTCGCCAAGACCAACACCAAGGCATGCGTCGATGACGAGACGGCCATTCAGGATTATTGTGCCAGCTTGACGCGCTTTGACGCGCTCGAACAAGTGAAACTACTCGAAATCAACATCAGCTGTCCAAACACATTTGGCGGCGAGCCGTTTACGACACCCGAACGTCTCGAAGCGCTACTAGGCGCTGTTGATGCGCTCGCGCTGACAAAGCCCGTTTGTATCAAGATGCCGATCAATCTGCCATTTGATGAGTTTGACGCGTTGCTCGATACGATCGTAGCGCACAACGTGCAGATCGTTGCGATCGGCAACCTGCATAAAGATCGGCGCAGCGTCGATCTCAAAGATGTGTTGCCAGAGGGGCTCAAAGGCAACCTCAGCGGCGCGCCTGCAAAACGTATCACCACCGAGCTGATCCGCCACACCTATCAGCGCTACGGCGACAAGCTCAGTATCATTGGTATCGGCGGTGTTTTTTCGGCTGACGATGCGTATGAAAAGATCCAAGCTGGTGCGAGTCTAGTCGCACTCATCACTGGTATGATTTTTGAGGGTCCCAGTCTGATCGGGACGATCAATCATGATCTCGTCGAGCTGTTGGAACGCGACGGACATCAATCGATCGCTGATGCGGTCGGTCAGAAAGCCTAAAAATATGCTATACTAGTAGTATCAAGCGGTAATCGAAAGGAGGATCATATGATCGCGCATATCGATATAACCGGAGTTGGCAACTATTCGCCAGACGAGTCTAGCAAAAAATACATTCGCAAAAAAATCGGCTCGCTTAGTCGATTGGCGCCGCGCCACGCGCGCAAGTCGATGCGTGCTGAAGTCAAGCTAGCCGAAGTCAATCGTGCTCATGGCAACAAGTACGAAGTCGAGGTGCTGCTCCAGGTTCCTGACAAGACACTGACCGCCAAGGATTCTACGCTCAATATTCTCGCAGCTACAGATATCGTCGAAGCCAAATTGGCAGCTCAACTGCGCCGCTACAAGGCAGAACGTATCCCGCACGTTGGCCGCCGCAAGCTGCTAAATCACTTCAAACGCAGCTTCGCACGCGAACAGCAGGCCTAGTGCGCCCAGCTTGGCGCAAAGCCTTTATCTCTGTCGATGAAACAGGTATACTGGTACGAGAATCTATTGGTATTGACGGTCTAATCGACAGAGGAATAAAAATATATGGTTAGTAGACAAGCTGCACTGACAAAAGTTTTTGGTGATCCGCAGAAGCGCGCTGTCAAGCGTTTGCAAAAACGTGTGGACGGCGTCAATGCGCTGAGCGACAAGTATCAGGCGATGAGCAAGACTCAGCTGCGCAAGCAGACGGCTGTGCTGCGTGAGCGCCTCAGCAAAAAAGGCACGAATCTCGACGATATTTTGCCGGATGCATTTGCTGTTGTGCGTGAAATGGCGAGCCGAGTGATCGGCGAGCGCCACTATGACGTCCAGTTGATGGGCGGCATGGTACTGCACGACGGCAACGTTGCCGAGCTCAAGACTGGCGAGGGCAAAACGTTGATGTCGACTCTAGCTGCTTACCTCAATGCGCTCGAGGGCAAGGGCGTGCATATTGTCACGGTCAACGATTACCTCGCACAGCGTGATGCTGGTTGGATGGGGCAGGTATTTGATGCTCTCGATATTACGACAGGTGTGATTATCAACGAAGCGAGCTTTGTGTTTGACAAAGATTACGACAACGAAGCGCACACCGATCCCAGGATGCGCAAACTGCGGCCGGCGACGCGCAAAGAAGCCTACCAAACAGACATCACGTACGGCACCAACAACGAATTCGGTTTTGACTATCTGCGCGACAATATGGCCAACGAGGCCCGTCTTCTCGTGCAGCGCGAGCTCAACTTTGCGATCGTCGACGAAGTCGACTCTATCCTCATCGACGAGGCCAGAACGCCGCTCATCATTAGTGCGCCGGCCGCCGAGAATCCTGACAGCTATTACCAGTTCGCTCGCATCGCTAGCAAGTTGGTACCGAGCGACTACGTACTCGACGAGAAGCGCCGCAGCGTCGCTCTCACTGACGAGGGCGTCGAAAAAGTCGAAAAAATGCTCGGCATCAAAAATCTCTACACGCCGGACTACGTTCGCAGTGTCTATCACATCGACCAAGCACTGCGTGCGCAGACATTGTTCAAACGTGACAAGGATTACGTCGTCACCAATGGCGGTGAAGTTATCATCGTTGATGAACACACCGGTCGACTCAAGCAAGGCAACCGCTACAACGAAGGTCTGCACCAGGCGATCGAAGCCAAAGAAGGCGTGCCGGTACTGCAGGAGTCGATGACGCTCGCGACGATCTCATTCCAAAATTATTTCCGCCTCTATCACAAACTCTCGGGCATGACAGGCACAGCTTACACCGAGGCAGAGGAGTTTCAGCAGATCTACGAGCTCGATGTTGTCGTCGTGCCGCCAAACAAGCCGCTGGTACGCGTCGATCATCCAGACTTGATATTCAAGACAGAAAAGGGCAAGCTCAAGGCTGTCGCCGACGCGATCAAAGAATACCACAAGGCCGGTCGTCCAGTGCTCGTCGGCTCGGGCAGTATCAGTAAAAACGAGCTGATCGCCGACTGGCTCGACAAAGAAGGCATCAAATACGAGCTTCTCAATGCCAAAAACAACGAGCGCGAGGCAGCTATCATCGAAAAAGCTGGTGAAAAGGGCGCCATCACGCTCGCAACCAACATCGCCGGCCGCGGTACCGACATCAAGCTCGGCAAGGGTGTGCGCGAGCTGGGCGGGCTGGTAGTGATCGGGAGCGAACGCCACGAATCGCGGCGCATCGACAATCAGCTGCGCGGCCGCGGCGGGCGGCAGGGCGATCCAGGCGACAGCCAGTTTTATGTATCGACCGAAGACGATCTGATGCGTATTTTCCAGGGCGAACGTATCGCTGCGCTGATGGAACGCCTCGGCGTCGACGAGGAAACACCGATCCAAAATCGTGCCGTGTCCAAAACACTCGAAGCTGCACAAAAGCGTGTCGAAGGCTACAACTTCGATATTCGCAAACAGGTCGTCCAATACGACAATGTCATCAATCGGCATCGCAAAGTCGTCTACACGATGCGGCGAAAAATTCTCGACGGCGATACGATCAAACCCGAGATCGAGCGCTTGCTCACCAACAAAGTCGTCGATCTCACACAATTGCCGATCAAAAACAACCCTCGTTTTGTCGAGGAGTTTACGGCCGTACTACCGGTCGACGAGCAGCAGCTCGAGACTATCGGCGGCATCAAAAAAGACAAGCAGCGTCGCGAACAGGCGCTCGAGCTGGCCCGTGCACTGTACCAAGCAAAGGAACAGGAGCTTGGCGAAGAGGCGATGCGCGGAGTTGAACGCGAGGTTTATCTGCAGGTGCTCGATACACTCTGGATGCAGCACCTCGAAAATATGCAACATCTACGCCAAGGCATTCAGTGGCGTAGCGTCGGCCAGCGTGATCCACTCGTCGAATATCGCTCAGAGTCGCAAAAGCTATTTGATAGTCTGCAGGCTACATTGACAGAAGAAGTACTGCGGGCCGTGATGCATGTGCACAGAACTGATGCCGTCGTCACGCAGTCGTCAGATGATGAATACGATACAGAGCTCACCAAGCTCGCTGAGCATGCTGTCGAGCGCGGTGTCGACGAGATTACGGGCGGCGAGCTGCAGCGCGACAAGGACTTTCGCGATGCCAAAGTCAAAAAAGGCTCAGCTGCCTCAGACGCTGCTCGCCGCAAAAACGCTACGCGCAAAAAGCGAAAGAGCCAACGCCAAAACAAACGCAAGAGCCGCTCATGAAACACAGTGTCCACCATCTAAAGCTCGCCAACGGCGCTAAAGGTCTTCTTGTCGACGTGCCAGGTGCGACGGTGATGAGTTTTCAGTTTCATTTCCGCGCGGGCAATCGTTTTGTAGCTGATACATCGATCTATGAGACGGCACACATCATGGAACATATGGCGTTTGGCGCAAACGCCAAGTACAAATCCGAACACGCCTACGAGGCTGAGTTTACCAAGAACGGCGCCTATCACAACGCATGGACGTCTGATACAGCAATGTGTTACGTCGCGGACTGCGCTGACTTTGAGTGGGAGCGTATCCTCGAATTGCAGCGCGTCGCGATTTGCCAGCCGCGTTTCAACAACGCGGAGCTTCGAGCCGAGAAGGGCAATGTCAAAAGCGAACTCACCGGCTATCTCAACAATCACAACCGAGTGCTTTGGCCAAAGATTCAACAGCTGCTCGGCGAAGATATCTATAGCTACTGGCAGCGTCTACAGACGATTCCCAATGTCAAACTCGCAGATATCGTCGAACATCATAGTCGAACGCACACCAGCGATAATCTGCGATTTGTGATCGCGGGCAAAATCGAAGGCCGCAAAGCACGCATCAAAGAGCTACTCGAGCGCTGGGAGCTGCCGCATGGCGAGCGTTTCGCTGTGCCAAAAGACGAGCTCTCGAGCGATGGACCGGCGTTGATCCGCCGCAAAGAAGCTTCGAACCTGACGTTTGGCTGGTCGATGGTGCTGCCGCGCGAGCTGAGCGACGAAGAAGACGATGCGATGGGCTGCCTCAATCATTTACTGACTGGTACGATGCACTCGCGCATTTATGGCGCGGCGCGCAAGCGTGGTTTGGCCTACGGCGTATTTAGTGATTTGAGCGTTGGCACGCATGACAGCAGCTGGGATTTTGGCGGACAGGTCAATCTCGAGACGGCGAACCGATTATTCGATATCATCGTGCATGAAGTGCAGGCAGTCAACGACGGCCGTATCACCGAGGAGGAGCTCGAGTCGGCCAAAAGCTATGCACTCGGCCGGCACCAGATGGGCGCGCAAACTGTGGCGCAGATCAGCAATTTTTATGCCGGCCGGTATTTTGCCGATGACATCGTGCGCGAGTATGATCGCACGCCGGAGGCTATACAGAGTATTACATTGGAGCGTATGATCGCGACGGCGCGCGAGTTTATCGCGCATAATGTCTGGGCGTTTGCTGGTGTTAGCTGCGGCGAAAAGAGCCAGCTCGAGGTGCTGCATGCAAAACTCGAAAAGATTTTTGAGCTCAAAAGGTGACAAAATATGAAGGTCGCAATTGCAGGCTACGGAGTTGAGGGCAGAGCCAGCCTGAGCTATTGGCGTGCTCGAGGCCACGATGTGACAGTTGCTGATGAGCGTGATCGACTCGATGATATACCAGACGGCACGCCGACGATTCTCGGTGCTGGTGCGTTTGGCTGGCTCGATGAGTTTGATATGGTCGTTCGCACAGCGAGCCTGCGGCCCGATAGGATCCAGACGCAGGGTCGAGTCTGGAGTGCAACCAACGAATTTTTTGAACAATGCTGTGCGCCAATTATCGGCGTAACTGGTACGAAAGGCAAAGGGACGACCTGTTCGCTCATCGCGAGTATTCTGCGAGCAGCAGGCCGGACAGTGCATGTGGTCGGCAATATTGGACAGCCGGCACTTGCAGAGATAGACGACATTCAGCCAGACGACATCGTCGTTTACGAACTCAGCAGTTTTCAGCTCTGGGATTTGGAGCGATCGCCGCATATTGCGGTAGTGTTGCCGATTGAGCGCGATCATCTCGACGTGCACGCTGATATGCATGAATATGTCGAGGCCAAAGCCAATATCGCCCGCCATCAAACGGCGGACGACGTGATCGTCTATCACGCAGGCAACGACTACACGCGTCGTATCGCTGCGTATTCGCCGGCTACAACGCGCATAGAGTACCCGTTTGCGATCGATCAGTTCGAAGCGAGTCTGCAGCTGCCCGGCAGGCACAATGTCGAGAACGCTGCAGCTGCTATCGCCGCTACGCGCGAGTATGTCAGCGATGATGACGCGATCAAACGTGGTCTGGCAGCTTGCGAGGGGCTGCCGCATCGCCTGAAATTTGTCGCGGAAGTAGACGGCGTGCGCTACTACGATGACAGCATCAGTACGACGCCAGGCAGCGCGATCGCTGCACTGAATTCATTTGATCAACCAAAAATCCTGATACTTGGCGGCTCGGACAAAGGCGCCGACTATACTGCAATCGTTGAGCGGTGTGTAGCGACTCGTACTACGATCATTGCCATCGGCCAGACGGGTGAGACGATCAGCGCAATAGGCGAGAGGCGTGGTGCGCTATGCCATCGGGTGGATGGACGTATGGATCAGGTCGTCGCCGAGGCCAAACAGCTTGCGCAGAGCGGCGATGTTGTCATTCTCAGCCCTGCGAGCGCGAGTTTTGACCAGTACAAAAACTACGCCGATCGCGGCGAACAATTTATCGCAGCCGTCAAAGCGCTTGCTGGTTGATTTGTCGAGCGACTGCTTCGGTCGGCTCGAGCACAATGCGGGAGAGCTGCTCGAGGCGCGGCTGGAGAGCGATATAGTGCGTGCAGCCGATAATGATGACGTCGCTGCCTTGTGCGACGCTTTGCACTACATCGCGCAGATCGATATCGTCAGCCTTGCCGGCATCAATAGCTGTCGCCCAGCCGGACGTATCGGGCATGTCGATACGTATGTCAGCTGCGTACTGTTCGATGAGCGTCTTGGTGCGCGGTGCGCGGGCAGTGGCGCTCGTGGCGAGCAGGGTGATGTGGCGGTTTGTTGAGCAGTCTGCCGCTGGTCTTATCATCGGCTCAAAGCCAACAAACACGCGGTCGGGATATTTGAGGCGCAGCGTCTCAATCGCTGCTGTCGTGGCGGTATTGCAGGCGATAACGATGACGTCGCAGTCAAGCAGCGGCTGGATTGCTGTCTCTGTCAGGCGCGTGATCTCATCATACGTTTTGGTGCCATACGGCGCGTGGTCGAGGTCATCAATTACCGTGTAGTGGTGCTCGGGCATGAGACGGCGCAGTTTTGCTGCGACAAACCGTCCACCGAGTCCTGAGTCAAAAATGCCGATTCTCATATCTGCTCTAGTATAGCCTGCTATACTAGAAAAGTAATGCAACCACTCAAAAAACGAGCCGAAACGCTCACGAGCCAGATTGTCGACGCGTGTGAGCGGCTTGCTATCGCTGCAAAGGCAGAAGAACTCGCGGCCATCGACGAACAGTTGGCGGATAGCGGGGTGTGGAACAATGTCGAGCGAGCGCAGGCACTCAGCAAGCAGTCGGCTAGCTTGCGTGCACAGATTGAGCCATGGCAGACGCTAAAAACGCAGACGGCTGACATCATCGAGCTGCTCACGATCGGCGATAGCTCGATGCTTGACGAATTTGACCAACAAATCAGTGCACTCGAACAGCAATACCGCGCATTGAAAAAACAACTGCTGTTTGGCGGCGAATATGACGATCACAATGCGATTGTGCGTATCACGGCTGGGGTCGGCGGTACGGATGCACAGGATTGGGCTGAAATGCTCGAGCGGATGTATCTGCGCTGGGCAGAAAAGACAGGCCTAGAGGCAAGCAATGTCGAGCGCCGCGCCGGCGAAGAAGCCGGCATCAAAACGAGCGTTATAGAAGTATCAGGGGCCTACGCGTACGGCAGGCTGCGTAGCGAACACGGCGTCCATCGTTTGGTTCGGCTGAGTCCGTTCAATAGCGACAATCTCCGCCAGACGAGTTTTGCGCTGGTCGAGGTGCTGCCAAGTATTGATGCACCTGACGAGGTCGAGATTGCGCAAAGCGACCTCAAAATCGACGTCTATCGGTCAGGCGGCCACGGCGGCCAAAGCGTCAATACGACCGACAGCGCCGTCCGTGTGACGCATATTCCGACCGGTATCGTTGTCGCGATCCAAAACGAGCGCTCACAGATCCAGAACCGCGAAATGGCGCTCAAAATCCTGCGCTCCAAGCTCGCGCAGCTGCAGATCGAGCAACACGTCGAGCGATTGTCTGACCTGCAAGCGGGCGAAAGCGCCTCGTGGGGCGCCCAGATCCGCAACTATGTTTTGCACCCCTACCAGATCGTCAAAGACACGCGCACCAAACATGAGGACAAAGACACCAAGGCCGTGCTTGATGGCAAGCTCGATGGTTTCATGACGGCATATCTGGAATCTGACCATGGCGCAAACCAGTCAGAATAGTGTATACTAAGCAAAAGCATGATTTTATTAGACAGGGTCACGAAGTCATACGGCAGGCACAACGAAAAACCGGCGCTCAACCGAGTCAGTCTTCATATTGAGCCCAAGGAGTTTGTCATACTCGTCGGCACGAGCGGGGCAGGCAAGAGTACGCTGCTCAAGCTGCTGACGCGCGAAGAAAAACCGACCAGCGGCAAAATCGTCGTCGGCGGTATCGACTACGATACGCTCAAGGACAAGCACATCCCGCTGCTCAGGCGCAAAATCGGCGTGGTGTTTCAGGATTTCAAACTGCTGCCGCAGCGCACTGTCTTTGAAAATGTGGCGTTTGCGCTCGAAATCGCCGGTATGACCAATCGCGAGATCAAAAACACCGTGCCAAAAGTCATCGAGCTCGTCGGCCTCAAAGGCAAAGAATCGCAGTTTCCGCATCAGTTATCCGGCGGCGAGCGGCAGCGTGTCGCGATTGCTCGGGCAGTGGTGCGCCAGCCAAAAATCCTCATCGCCGACGAACCGACTGGCAACCTCGACCCGCGGCATAGCTGGGATATCGTTCGTTTGCTCGAAAAAATCAACAAATACGGCACGACCGTGCTACTGACAACGCACAACGCCGACATCGTCAATCGTCTCAAACGACGCGTTATCACAATTGACCACGGCAAGATCACTAGCGACCAAGCCCAGGGGAGCTATCGCCAATGATAGCCACGGTGACAACAAGGAGGCGGCTATGACCAAAAAAGCCAAGCAAAGCACCAAGGTTTTGCAGCAAAAACGCCGCAAACGCCGGCAGTGGCTGACATTTATGCGAATGGTGCGCTATGGCGTCAACAACTTTACGCGCAACGCCTGGCTGACGATTGCAGCAACTGCTGTGATGACGATCACGCTGCTGATTATCTTTCTCTCGCTCGCAGCGCAGAATATCCTAGCTGATTCGGTCAAATCGATCAGCGACAGCGTCGGTATGTCTATCTATCTCAAAACCGATACGACGCGCGAGCAAGCACAGCCGTTGATCGACGAATTGAATGCGAAATCAAACGTCAAAAGTGTTGAGTTCATTGATTCCGAAGAAGCGAGACAGTCAGATGTCGAGGCCAACAAATCTGATACAAAATACATCGACGCGGTTGGCGAAGCGCCCAACCGCTTGCCAGCGACCCTGCGCATCGGTCTCGAGGATATCAATGACACGTCGCAGCTTGACGATTTTGTCGCCAATAGCGAGGCGCTCAAGGAGTACATCGACCCCGAGCGAGATCCATCATTTGCAGGCGAGCGGCGCGAGGCGATTCAGGCTATTGGGCGCTGGACGGTACTCGCGCAGCGCATCGGTATTGTCGCTAGTGTGACGTTTGTGGCGATTTCGTCGCTCATCATTTTCAATACCATCCGTATGGCGATTTTTAGCCGCAAGGAAGAGATCCAGATGATGAAACTCATCGGCGCCGACAAACAGTTTATTCGCGGGCCGTTTGTTGTCGAAGCGGTGGTGTATGGGTTTATTGCTGCGCTGATTGCATCAGGACTTGGCACGCTGCTACTGATCGGTGTACGCGACAAACTCAATGAGAGCGGCGTCGATGTGCAGACGACGCTCGATCTTGTGGCGACGTATGGCGGTTTCATTATGGCTGGGATGATTTTGCTCGGCGCCCTGATAGGGACGGTGTCGTCGCTGCTTGCGACACGACGATACCTTAATATCTGAGGCATATATCACATCACTATATTGACAGAATGCTTATGCCTATGCTAGTGTAGTTACAGTATGAAACTGCGGCCCACCACACCGGTTTCGAAAAGCTTTGTGGCGAAATCACTCCTCGTCACCAGTGCTGTGTTGCTCGCTGCAGCTTCGCCGATGCAGATGTTATCGCGGCCGGTGTATGCTGACGAATACGACGAAAAAATCGCCGCCATTCAGCGGCAGATTGACGGCTACAACGCAGAGGCCAGCCGTCTCGCATCTGAGGCAGACAACCTCAAAAACCAGCTCGCCATACTCTACAACCAAAAAGCGGCCATCCAAGCGCAGATCAACGAAAGCCAGGCAAAATACGACAAGCTCACTGCTCGCATCAAAGAAAACACGCAGCGCATCGCGACCAACCAAGAAGTACTAGGCGAGACTATTGCCGATATGTACGTTGATGACGGCATCTCGCCGCTCGAAATGCTCGCGAGCAGCAAAAACATTGCCGACTATATCGACAAACAGGAATACCGGGCCGCGCTACGCGACAATCTCACCAAGCGCATCGAAGAAATCAAAAAACTCAAAAAACAGCTCGAGCAAGACAAACTAGCTGTCGAGCAAACCCTCAAAGAT
>PDWI01001751.1_pt1 | contig 33828 bp, 30 predicted proteins | sample 1430891 | NCBI WGS metagenome assembly PDWI01 (sample SAMN01162508, study PRJNA174530) | Oral metagenome, whole genome shotgun sequencing project. | biome: Marine environment; feature: Marine mammal; material: Swab sample of the gingival sulcus; isolation source: swab sample of gingival sulcus... | reverse complement strand
CCACTATGAATACGATAGCTTAGGGCGATTAAGTCTTTTAAAACAAGATGCTTTAAGTTATCAATTCACTTATGACGAACAAAACCGTTTACTTTCTCGCACGTTAACCGATGCCGCGATAATCAAGGTCAAATCGGCGAGGGCAGGGGGCCCACTGCCCTCGCTATAAACGGTTTTAATTTTTCTAGTTAACGCGTTTGAGTAGTCGCACCAAAGCATGTTCCATACTGATGATTTGCGATTTGTTTTGAATAGATTATCTTTATAGAAGAAACAATGAGATAAATGACTATTTCGCTTTTTCCCCACCAAATTCTTCGTAAGCCATCAGCGCTTCCGCAGCGGTCATCACTGAGGGGCCACCCCCCATATACATGGCGATTTGTAACATTTCCATAAATTCAACGCGCGTACAACCTAATTTCACCAAGGCTTTAGCGTGAAAACCCAAACAGCCCTGACAGCGCATGGCAATGCCAATACCCATAGCGATAAGCTCTTTTTGCTTAGTTGATAAGCTTGCCTCTTTTAATGCCGACTGCGCCATTTGACTGAACCCATTCATAGAATCAGGTACTTCCTTGCGGATTTCTGCCAATTTTGCGTTAAGTTCTTTAGTGATTTCTGTATAAGACATAGTGTTCTCCGTTAGAGTAATGAATAAGTCGGGGCATTATAAAACATTTACCTATCTATTCATATTCTTTTAATGTCATAAGAAACAAATATGAAGACAGGAACACCCCGTAAACTATAGATATTAGTTTGATTTCTAGCACAAAAAAAGCCTGATATCGAGCATTGACAACATGCAGAGCCAGATATTCAGGCTAACTTTTTAGCGTTTAGTCATCTAGTAGCATAGAAGGCTTCATGGTCAAGCGCACCTTGCCCTGACGGTCAACTTCTAACAACTTAACGCGAACTTTTTCGCCTTCTTTGACAATATCCGCGGTATTCTCGACACGGTGGTCTCTCAGCTGAGAAATATGCACCAAGCCATCGCGTCCGGGCATAAAGGTTACAAAAGCGCCAAAGTCCATGATTTTGGCAACCACGCCGTCGTAAATGCGGCCAATTTCTGGCTCGGCAGTGATGTCTTTAATCATCTGCTTGGCTTTTTCGGCTTGGTCTTTGTCCACCGCAGCGATAGTGATTTTGCCGTCGTTATCAATATCGACGCTAGCGCCCGACTCTTCAGTGATTTGGCGAATAGTTGCACCACCCTTACCAATCACGTCTTTAATCTTATCCGAATCAATCTTCATATTAGCATAGCGCGGTGCAAATTCTGAAACATCGTCGCTAGGCTCAGCAAGTACTTTGCCCATTTCGTTGAGGATGTGGATGCGCGCTTCTTTGGCTTGCTCCAAGGCAATTTCCATAATTTCCTTGGTGATACCTTGTATTTTGATGTCCATTTGTAAAGCGGTAATACCCGTTTCACTACCTGCGACTTTAAAGTCCATATCACCCAAGTGATCCTCGTCACCCAAGATATCCGTGAGTACGGCAAACTGCTCTTGGTCTTTGATAAGTCCCATGGCAATACCCGCGACAGGCGCTTTGATGGGTACGCCGGCATCCATTAATGCCAAACTAGAACCACAAACCGAAGCCATTGAGCTTGAGCCATTGGATTCGGTGATTTCAGATACCACGCGCACGGTGTAAGGAAATTCATCAGTATTAGGCATAACGGCTAACACACCGCGTTTGGCGAGACGGCCGTGGCCGATTTCACGACGCTTGGGCGAACCAACCATACCCGTTTCACCAACAGAGAACGGCGGGAAGTTGTAATGGAACAAGAAGCTGTCTTTGCGCTCACCCGCCAAGGCATCAATAATTTGCGCATCGCGCGCCGTACCCAAAGTGGCAACCACCAAAGCTTGCGTTTCACCGCGGGTAAAAATGGCCGAGCCGTGCGTGCGCGGCAACACGCTCGTTTTTACATCAATGCCGCGAACCGTTTTGGTGTCGCGACCGTCAATGCGCGGCTGTCCATCCAAAATGCGTTGGCGAACGATGGCTTTTTCTAAATCGTGGGCGTATTCACGAATCCGTTTTTCTTCCCAGCGCGGTGCTTCGGTATCGCCAATTAGCTGTTCGACTACGCTGTCGGTAATGGCGTGTACGCGGTCATAACGCTTTAATTTTTCCGAAATTTGGTAGGCGGCGGTAAAGTCTTCAAAAGCAAGGCGTTTGATTTCATCCATTAACTCGCCATCTTTTGCTGGCGCTACCCAGTCCCACGCCTCAACGCCGACTTTTGCCACAAGCTCATCAATGGCAGTAATGGCGGCTTGGCTAGCCTCGTGACCAAAGACAACTGCCCCTAGCATCACTTCTTCCGACAACAAGTTGGCTTCTGATTCGACCATCAATACCGCGTCTTTAGTACCGGCAACTACTAATTCTAAATCGGAAGTCTCTAACTCAGCTTGCGAAGGGTTAAGCAAGTATTCACCCTCGCGATAGCCAACTTTTGCTGCCCCTAAAGGCCCTTGGAAAGGCGCGCCTGACAAAGCAAGGGCTGCCGAAGCGCCGATAATAGCAGGAATTTCTGTGGAGATTTCAGGATTAACCGAAATCACGGTGATAATAATTTGAACTTCGTTGGTAAAGCCCTCTGGGAATAAGGGGCGAATAGGGCGGTCGATAAGACGCGCCGTTAGCGTTTCTTCTTCGGAAGGACGGCCTTCACGACGGAAAAAGCCCCCCGGGATTTTTCCCGCGGCATAGGATTTTTCTTGGTAATTAACGGTTAACGGGAAAAAGTCACGCCCTTCTTCGGCTTCTTTTTTGGCTACCGCGGTCACTAACAAAGTGGTACCCTCGACATCAATGACAACCGCGCCGCTGGCTTGTCTAGCGACATCGCCCGTTGATAGGGTGACAGTGCGATTGCCGAATTGGAAAGTTTGAGTGATTTTTTGTAAATCTAGCATGTTTGCTCCTAGTCGTTTTAATTTAGTTTTTTATTTGAATCATAGCGTCAAACTAGCGTGCAAATTCTCTCTCTTTACATTTTACTCGTGCGTTCAAAGCCGACAAATGCTTGAGAGGAATAAAAGTTAAAGACAGGGAACTCACACAACTGTTCTTTGCGCTTACGCAAAAAAGGGGCAAAAATGCCCCTTTTTAACCCTTGGATTACTTGCGCAATCCCAATTTTTTGATGAGCGCCAAATAGCCATCAAGATTCGTCTTTTTCAAATAATTTAGATGATTGCGACGCGCATTAACCAGTGACAACAAGCCGCGACGCGAGTGGTGGTCTTTTTGGTGCGTTTTGAAGTGATTTTGCAAATCATTGATACGATAAGTCAAGAGCGCAATCTGCACCTCAGTAGAACCCGTATCTTTGTCGTTTTTACCGAATTCTTTGATGATTTCGGCTTTTTTTTCAGTAGTAATCATAATAATAAACCTTTATTAAATTATGTAAATGTTAAAAAAGTCAAAGCGTTTCTAGCGCTTACCCGTCAGGCAAACGCCAAAACGACCGCCATTTTAGCAGTAATTGACGAAATAGCAACACGCTAAGCTCACTTTCCCCTGCGCTTTTGTCCAATACGCCGTATAATGGCTCGCCGATTATTATCATAAAACCTCCAAGGAGAATAAATATGCGAAAATTAATCAGTCAGTGGTTTGTCTTACTCACCTTATTTAGCACTTTTGTTGTTTATAGTGCCGAGCGCGTCAGCGCGCATACGCGCGACAAATTGCATCGGCAGTTGCCTATGCTCTCGCTATCGGTGGGCTCGCCTGTGCTCATTCGCACGTTTAAACAAGAGTCACAATTAGAATTATGGGTAAAACAGGACAACAGCGAGCAATACTTCCTCTTTCGCAGTTATCCCATCTGTTTTTATTCTGGCGGATTAGGCCCTAAACAGCGACAAGGCGACAAGATGACTCCCGAAGGTTTTTACGCCGTTACACGTCGAGGATTACAACCCAACAGTCGCTTCCACTTGGCGCTCAATATTGGTTATCCCAATCGCTATGACCGCCACCATGGGCGTACGGGTAGTTTGTTGATGATTCACGGCGCTTGTGATGCCATCGGCTGTTTTGCCATGACCAATGAACAAATTGAAGAGATTTACTATCTAGTGGAACAAGCCTTATTGAACGGACAAGCCGCGGTACCCGTACACGCTTTCCCGTTCCGGCTCAATGCAGGCAATATGATGTTGCATAAGGGGCATAGATGGTTTGATTTTTGGCAACAGCTTAAACAAGGTTATGATTATTTTAATCAAAATCATACACCACCAACGATTGATGTCGTCGATGGACGATATGTTATCAGCGGGCTTTGAGAAAGCTGCCGAACGAATTTACTTTTTGTGCACAAGCCCCCACCAGAGACACATGCTGGCGCGCTTCTCTGGTGGGGGCTTACCTTATTACTGTTGCCTTAATCGTGGGTATGAAAAGCGCGGTCGCCTGCATCACCTAGTCCGGGGCGGATGTACTTATTCTCATCTAAACGCGGGTCAATTTGGGCGATATACATTTTTATGTCGGGATGGGCATTATTGACGATATCCACACCCTCTTGTGCGCCTAAAATGTTTAGGGCGAAGACTTGTTTAGGTGATTCTTTTTTAATCAAGCTAATCGCATCGACCAGAGAGCCGCCCGTTGCCACCATAGGGTCGAGCAAAAACACCGTTTTGCCTTGTACATTGGGTATAGATTGGTAAAACAATAGCGATTCCGCCGTTTCTTCATCGCGTTTCATCGCCAAAAACCCACTGCGCGCATTGGGTAATGACTTTAAGATGCCTGTTAGCATAGGCTCACCCGCCCGCAAAATGGGAACAAAGACCAAAGACTGCTCTTCAATCATTGGCACATCTAAATCACCTTGCCAAGTGCTGATATTGACCGTAATGGTTTCATGATTTGCCAGCGCCTCAGATAACAAGATACGAGAAATTTCCTCGATAGTAGTGCGGAATTCAAAAGAGTCGGTGCGAATGTCGCGCAAGCGATTGACCAGATGCTTAACAACAATATTTTTACTTTCTATAATCATGACGATTCCCTGACTGTAAAGGATGAATAAAGGAGACTCAATGCGCTAGCGAGCCCGTAGCCAGCTCATTGAGAAGTCGCGCTATTTTAACATAAGCAGCGTACATTGACTTCACATAACACCCAAGACAGCACAAAAAACCATTTAAAATGGCAATCACTAGCAATATTTTTAATCGCTGGTTTTTTCTTAGAAAGGGTTTGAATTCAGATAAAATACATGTATAATGCCCGCCTTATTTTTAATTTACCTTAATTTTAGTTTATGGAGTTGATTCTTTATGCCAGCAGTTAAAGTTCGAGATAACGAACCCTTTGATATTGCCTTACGCCGTTTTAAACGTTCTTGTGAAAAAGCAGGCGTTCTAGCTGAAGTGCGTTCGCGCGAGTTTTTTGAGAAGCCGACGCAAGAAAGAAAGCGCAAAAAAGCAGCCGCTGTTAAGCGCAATCAGCGCCGTTTACGTAACGAAAAAAGAAGATTTGAGCGTTTGTACTAATCGCTGGATTAGCGTGAGCGCAACTAATTAGTTGATAGAGAGTTAGAAAATGTCGTTAAAATCTGACGTATTAAATGCTACTAAGATAGCCATGAAGAAAAAAGATAAGGCGCGCCTGACGGTATTGCGCAGTTTTTCCGCGGCTGTTAAGCAACGTGAGATTGACGAACAGCTTAGTTTGGACGATGCGGAGCAACTTGCCGTATTGGACAAACTCATTAAACAACGCAAAGATTCAGAAAGTCAATTTCGCGATGCAGGACGCGAAGATTTGGCGGACAAAGAAGCTTATGAGCTTGAGGTCTTATGTGAATTTTTGCCTAAGCAACTAGATGAGCAGGAAATCGCCGACATTGTTGACAAGGCTATCGCCGAGGTGGATAAAGTTGGCATGGCAGCAATGGGTGACGTAATGGCTATCGTTAAGCCTCAGGTTCAAGGTCGAGCCGATGTGGGAGGCGTCAGTCAGTTAGTGAAGTCTAAGTTGCAGAAATAAAATCGTTTTAATTCATGATATTCTCCTTGTGTTGTGATGGGGGTTAGGTGCGAAAGCGCTTAATCCCCAATTTTTTTGTTTGTAACTCCAGTGCTCCGCTTTCCTCTCTGCATTCAAAATATAGTCATGCCAAAAATTTTCTGTTACAGCGTTGCATCCTCTTGCCGTACTAATTGTACTGTCTGCGATGATGCGCCTTGTACCAAAAAATTTTGTCACAACTATACTCAGAAAAAGCTCTAAACGATTCGGTTGTATGTCAATTTTTAGTGACACAGCGTATTGGTTTCACCCATAACGATTTGCGCGGGCTCAGAGATTTTTAGAGGTAATTCTTTGCTAACCGCTTGCTCACGCATATCGAAAAACGTCAGTATTGGCTGTTTGGCGCGCGTCAGCAACAACGTTTTGCTATCAGACTGCACCAACATATCCTTGACGCGGGCGTGGTTGCTGTCTACCTTTAGGGCATCGGGTTTGGCAAAAGCCAAGCTGTACAATCGCTTATCATCGGCGAGTACCGCGACTTGTTCCAGCCACCCCGTAATCATAAAGTCGTGGTCGCTGTCTTCTGTTCGTTGCCAGTGTGGTAGGGGATAGCCTTGCTTAAGTCGATAAGTATAGGCGCTGACGGCCAGCAGACTGGTGGGTTGCTCGGCACTGAGGGCGAGAATCAGTCGGCTGTCACTGCTCATATAAGGGCGCAGAGGGGCAACGGGCACATCCATGCCGATGGGCGTTAGGGCTTCATCGAGTAGCGAATAGCGTTGCAACTGAGCGTTGGCGACAAAAAATAGGGCAATGCCGTTAGGCATAATGCTGATGGGCGACATGGGTTTTCCCAAATCGAACAGCGTTGTTAGCTCCCCGCTGCTGAGAGTAAAGCGCTGTAAGCGGCCGCGCGCCAATTCGGCGATAAACAGTTGCTTGGTAATGACGTGAAAAACCAAAGACACCGCGCCCTGTGTGGCTATAGGCGTTTCTTTTCCCGTGCTGACATCGACCAAGCCCGCTCCTGATGGGCCTGCATAGGCCACCCAGTTGCCATCGTTGTAGACGGCCAGCGTTTCTATGGGCTCGCGCGTGTCAATAAGCTGTTGTTGCTGTGTTTTTAAATCCAAGCGATAAAAGCCGCGCATCCCGCGCTTGCCGTAGGCGATAAAGCCGCCTTTTTTGCTAATACTTATCAGCTGGGCAGGCGATTGCAAGGCAATATTGCCCAGCGATTGTTGTTCCAAAGCATCGACAACCGCTAACTGGGGGGCAGCGGCATCACTGATAAAAGCATAGCGGGCGGCATCGTTTAATGCCGGCAAGCTATTGTCCTTGGCTTGTCCGTTTGACAGTGCCAACAAGCCGGAAAGCACTAGCGTTTTCAGAATTCTTTTCATAATAATAGCTGTTTGTTAGGAAGAGGAAAGACCAAAATCGCCATTTTCTGCTTCGTCAAAAATATTTTGATTCATATCGTTACACGGTTGTTGGCTTTTGGTTGCCCCCACGCGCACCGCGGGCACGCCAACAACGGTGGTGTGCGCAGCGACATCGCGCAAGACCACGCTGCCCGCGCCCACGCGTGCGCCTTCGCCAATATCAATATTGCCGAGGATTTTCGCCCCCGAGCCAATCATCACGCCTTTGCGGACTTTGGGGTGGCGGTCGCCACTTTCTTTACCCGTGCCGCCCAGTGTCACGCCTTGTAGTAGCGAGACATTGTCTTCAATGACCGCGGTCTCGCCGACGACAATGCCGGTGGCGTGGTCAAACATCACCCCCTGACCGATGCAGGCCGCGGGATGAATGTCTACCCCGCTGACGATGGAGTTGCGACTTTGAATGTACAGGGCAATACTACGCCGTCCATGATGCCACAAATAGTGGGCGATGCGATGGATTTGGATGGCATGAAAGCCCTTGAAGTACAATAAAATGGTTAAATGGTCATCTGCCGCGGGATCGCGGTCAAACACCGCTTTGATGTCGTTGGCGAGGCTACAAACCATTTGCGGTTCGCGCGCATAGGCCGTTAAAAACAATTCGTACAGCGTCATGGCGGGCATCACGCCATCGGCGAGTTTATTAGACAAAATAAATGCCATAGCCGCGCCTAAGTCTTCGTGCTTGAGCACGCAAGAATGGACGAAGCTCGCCAATAGGGGTTCGGCAGTGGCAAGCGCTTCTGCCTCGGCGCGCAGGTCACGCCAAACCAGCGGCGTTAAGTCTTGGCAGTGCTCTGGGGTTAAAGATGTGTTCACAGTGATTTTTGAGTAGTGAATAAGTGATAGGCGATTCTATCATAATAATGTGAGGGTGCAATTGCCTTAAAGATAAAAATGAAGATAAAAAAAGTGTTTATTGCCAATGGATAGCATGTTAAAATCACGAGAATGAACAGCAATTCACTGAGTGCGAAGCAAGCACGCAGGCGACAGAGAATTATTAATGTTGCCACCAAGCTTTTTGTCAAATTCGGCATCCAAGGAACCTCCATGCAACTGTTGGCCAAGCGTGCCGATGTGGCAACGGGGAGCATTTACCACTACTTTCACAACAAAGACGCGTTGATTCGTGAAATTTTTCACCTCATTACGAAAGAAGAGGGGGAATATTTGTTGGTTGATTACGATGATAGTCTCGACGTCAGAGCGCGCTTTGAACATCTCATTCGACGCTCTATTCTTTACAAAGTCAATCACCCTGAGAAATTTCGCTTCCGCACGCAATATGCCTATCTTTCTGACATTATGGATGAATTACCGCGTAGCGACACATTTGCCGACCACCCGCTGACGCATGTAGGCAGAGCGGGACAGGAACAGGGAATCTTTAAACCGCTGTCATTGGAGCAACTTTTCTATTTTTCGCTGGGTGGCATGTCAGGCGTTATTTCGTGGAAATTGTTTGAAAATAAAGCCATTGGGGAAAAAGATATCCAAGATATTACCCAATTGGTTTGGGATGCCATTAAGGCGGAGTAATTGTAGTGATTTCGATGAACAATAAAAAGTTGCCTTTATTGCTAGCAATCAGCCTGTCTCTGGCGAGCTGTACGAATTTGGCACCTGACTACCAACGTCCCGCGGTTGACTTGTCGGAGCGCTGGGTGGGCGTGGCGCTACAAGCACAGCAGAGCAACGACCTCGTGGCGCACGAGCTTGGCTGGCGAGAATTTTTCCGCGACCCGCGCTTGCAATTACTGATAGAAACCGCGCTAACTCACAACCACGATTTGCGCAAGGCCGCACTCAACGTCGAGCTCACCGAGCAAAAATACGGCATTCAGCGCAGTGATCGCTTGCCCATGGTTGGCCTCAGTGCCAGCGCTAAGCGTCAACATAACTTTGGCGGCCGCATTAGCGAGCAATATCAAGTCGGCGTAGGTTTGAGCAATTTTGAGCTAGATTTCTTTGGGCGCGTCAAAAATCAGTCCGAGGCCGCACTTAACCAATACCTACAAACGCAAGAAGCGCGGGATGCCGCGCAACTCAGCATCATCAATGCCGTTGCCAAACTGTATTACCGCTGGCGAGTTGCCAGCGATTTGCGCGATTGGGCGCAGCGCACTTTGCAATCGCGGCGCAAGAGTTTACAGCTGATTCAATTGCGCTTTCGCGAGGGGTTGGCTTCGGGCACGGATGTCAGCGTAGCGCGTTCGCTCATTGCCACGGCAATGTCTAGCTACCAAGAGCAAGTCCGCGGTGTACAACAAGCAGAAAACGCCATGGCAACCCTTATCGGTCAGCCCATTGAGCGTCTGAGCCTGCCCCCCGCGCTGCCACTGTCACAGCAATTTCCCGCGCAGTCGCTATTTGCCGAACTGCCGTCTGAAGTGTTGCTCCACCGCCCCGACATTCGCCAAGCGGAATACGGTCTCAAAGCCGCCAACGCCAATATCGGCGCGGCGCGTGCCAGTTTATATCCGCGCATTACCTTGACGGGCAATTTGGGCTATGTCAGCCCTGAGCTAAAGCATTTATTTGACAGTCCGACTCGCATGTGGTCGATAGGCCCCGCGCTAGAGTTGCCGATTTTTGATGCAGGAAAACGCAAATCACATATCAAAATCACCGAATTACAGCAAAAAATCGCCGTGGAAAGCTATCAAAGCGCGGTACAGTCGGCTTTTCAAGAAATTGCCGACGCGTTGATTGCCCGACAAACGCTGGATAAGCAATACCAAGCCGAAGCCCAAGGCCTGAAAGCCAGCAACAACACCCTGCGCATGGTCAAAGTGCAAGTGCGCGAAGGTCTGGCCAATGGACTGAATTTATTAGAGGTTGAGCGCAATGACTTCGGCATGCGGCAAAAACTACTGGCAACGCAGTTGCAATGCTTGAGCAACCAAGTGACGCTGTATACCGCGTTGGGTGGCGGTTTAAGTGAGACAAATGCGGCGAGTGTGGCAAATACGGCGGTAGAAGCGGAAAAATAAAACCAACAGTGCCGTTTTTCTCCAAGCCGTAGGGTGCGTTAGCGACAGCGTAACGCACCAAATAGCCCTGTTTTTCAAAAAGGCTCTCCCGCGCAAATCCAATCAACAACAGTCAAACACCAATCTTAATTACCATGAAAAACCAACTGACTTTCCTAACCTTTTTCTCATTATTAACACTGGTCGCCTGCGAGCAAATCAGCATTACTAAGCGCCAAAAAGCCGACACGACAGAGACGGCAGAAGCCGAAAATCCCCCACCCCGCGCTAAAACCGTGGCGTGGCTAACACTGGATGACGGTAGCGATAGCGAATACCGCTTGCTCTCCGGGCAAGTCAGCCCCGCGGAAGCAACGCGCTTATCCTTTGAAAGCAGTGGCAAAATCAAACAAATCAACGTCAAGCTAGGCGATCACTTTAAGCGCGGGCAGCGCTTGGCACTTTTGGATACCACCAACTATCAACTGCAATTACAACAAGCCAAAGCCGCCTACGCCACCGCGGTCGCCAACCGCAATCAAGCGCGTAAAGAAGTCAAACGCTTTCAGCGCTTGGTGCGCGCTAACGCCGCTTCGGGCATTCAACTCGACCAATATCAATTACAGTACAAAACCGCGCAAGAGGCGATTAACAGTGCTCAAGCGCAAATTGACCTCGCTAAAAAACAGTTGGTTGACACTAGCCTGCACGCACCTTTTGACGGCGTAGTTACCGCGCAGTTGGGCGAAGTGGGACAACTCGCCAGCCCCAGCGTGCCCATCTTTACGGTTGAGGCGGATGCCTTACCCGAAGTGAGTTTAAGTGTCCCCGAAAACCTGATTGCCAACATCCACCACAACCAACAGCTGATGGTACGCATTCCCGCGCAACCACGCTTCGGGCGTTTATCCGCGCTAGTGACAGAAATTTCCACGCAGGCCATGTACGGCGCTTTTACCGTCAAAATGGTGTTGCAACAAGCCCCTAAAGGCATTCGCGCAGGTATGACTGCCGAAGTTCAGCTACCGCTGCCGCGCACCGTGGGTGGTTTTAGCATTCCGCCCAGTGCCTTGGGCGCCGGCGAAAACAATCAGCACTTTGTCTATCGCATCGTCAAAAAACCGCAAACGGATAGCTATCAGCTAGAGCGCCTTGCGGTGACTGTCGAGTCCTTAACGGACAATCGCGTCGTTATCCGCGGCGATCTGCACCGCGGCGACACCTTAGTGCGGGCGGGCTGGAGCTTTCTCACCCCCAAACAGTCGGTTGCCCTGATGGGCGTTGGCGTACAAACCGTTAACCCCTAGGAGGCTGTGATGAACTTATCGCTTATCGGCTTTCGCTATGCGCGGGTGATTTTTGCTACCATTATTGCCTTGATGCTTTACGGGGTGGCCAGCTATTTTAAAATGCCCACCAACGAAGATCCCGCCATTATTATTCGCCAAGCCATTATTGTCACCAATAATCCCGGTCTGCCTGCCAGCAAGGTGGAAATGCTGATTACCAAGCCTTTGGAGCTGGCCATTCGCACCCGTCCCGAAGTCAAAACCATCAAATCCACCTCGGTGCAGGGGCAATCCACCATTATTATCGAAGTCTACGACCGCTATTTCCAGCTCGACCAGATTTGGGACGATATACGCGACGAAATCGAACAAGTACGCATGCCAACAGGCACGTATCCGCCCTATATGAATGACAGTTTTGGCGATGTCTCGGTGGTCACTATGGCGATGACCGCGGACGACGGCTTTACACAAAACGAGCGCACCACGCTGGCACAAGACATCCGCGACCGCCTCTATGGCATTAAAGGCACGCAAAAAGTCAGCTTGCTAGGCGTGCAGTCCGAGCGCGTCAACATCGAAATCGACAACGCTAAAATGGCAGAGCTGGGTTATTCACCCAAGCGCTTGGCGGGCTTAATCGCCTCGCAAAACATCATTCAATCGGGCGGTGAAATCGATATTGATGGCACGAGTCTCAGCCTGTTGCCCACAGGAGATTTTAAGACGCTAGCCGCCATTAAAGACTTGTTGATTCCGCTGCCCAATGCCAAGGGCATGATTGCCTTGGGCGACATCGCCCGCATTACCCGCACCGCTGTCGATCCGCCCGTTCAGCCTGCCTACTTTAACGGCAAGCCCGCCATCGTCTTCGCTATCAATATGGATGCTCGCGCCAATATTTTGCAGTACACACCGCGCTTAGAAGCGGCCATTGCCGACATCGAACGCGCCTTGCCCGCGGGTATTCAACTGCATATCGCCACCAAGCAAGCGGAACAAGTCGCCAAAGCCGTTTACGGCGTCACGCAAAACGTCTTGCAGACGCTATTGATTGTGCTGGTGGTCGTTATGCTCTTTTTGGGCGTGCGTACGGGGCTGATTGTCGGCTCTGTCGTGCCCGCGGTAATGTTGCTGTCCTTGGCCGTTATGAATTTCAGCGGTATTACCCTACAGCGCATGAGCTTGGCTACGCTGATGATTGCCCTAGGGCTGCTGGTGGAAAACGGCATCGTCATTGCCGAAGACTTTCGCCAGCGCCTAGAGCGCGGCGAAACGCGCGACCAAGCCTTGGCCGAGGGCGGTAAGTCGCTGGCTATGCCACTGCTTACCTCGTCATTGACCACGGTGTTGGTGTTTTTGCCGCTGATGCTGGCCGAACACGTGGCGGGCGAATACACGCGCTCCATTTCCATTGTTATCACCATCGTTTTGCTGATTTCGTGGTTGCTGGCGATGATGGTCACGCCAACGCTGTGCTACTACTTTATGAAAATCAAACCGCCGCAAGCCGGTAAACAGCCCTTTTCTATTTTTGACCCCATTAAGGTGGTTTACGGTTTTTGCTTGCGGATTTTCCTGCGCTTTCGCTGGCTATTTTTGCTGGCGGTGTTTGCTCTGTTGGCCGTGTCGATGAAGCAGATGACCACCGTGCCGAAAAAGTTCTTTCCCGACTCTGACCGCTTGCAAGCCTTGGTGTATTTGACCGCACCACCGCAGACTTCCATGCGCGAAACCGCTGCGCTGGTGGAATCGGTGTCGCAAGCCTTATTGGATAAAAAGCGCTTCGCGCATATTAACCACATCGCCGCCTATGCGGGCTTTGGCGGGCCGCGCTTTGTGTTGTCGCTCACGCCAGTGTTACCCGCCACGAACAAAGGCTTTTTGATGCTGAGTGTCGATGATTCCGAACACATGGACGACACCATTGCCGCGGCACAGCAGTTGCTGGAACAGCAATTTCCCGCGGTACAGAGCAAAGTGGTACGCATGTTCTTAGGCCCCAGCGATGCCAATACCTTGCAAATTCGCGTCAACGGCCCTGATGCCGACGTGCTGTACGCGACGGCGAAAAAGTTGGAGGCCTTGTTGCATAAACAAGCTAACACCGTCGATATCAACAACAACTGGGAAGGGCGTTTGCTGGAATTGCGCATCAAAGTCAATCAGCAGCAAGCCAAATCGGTAGGCATTACCTCCGCCGACATTGCCAATTCGCTGAAAATGTATTACTCGGGGACGATGATTTCCGCGCTACGCGACGGCGATGAAACCATTCCCATTCAGTTGCGCGCGCCGCAAATTGAGCGCGATAATCTCAGCCGCTTGTACAGCACACAAATTTACTCTTCGCATACGCAGTTGAGCGTGCCGCTGTCGCAAATTGCCACCATTGAACCCGTCAATACTTACGCTAAAATCCAGCGCCAAGATTTAACCCGCAGCATTTTGATTGAAGCGCGCAACACGCAATTGTCTTCTGAAGAGTTTAAGCCAAAAATTGATGCCGAAGTGCAAAAAATTGCCGCGCAGTTGCCGCCCAACCACCACATTGTTTACGATGGCGCCATTCGCCAATCCAAAGAGGCACAAGCCGCGCTGGGTGCCAATTTCCCCTTGGTATTGGCGATTATTGTGATTTTGTTGATTATTCAGTTTAACAGCTATCGACGTGCCTTTATGGTAATGTTGGCCATTCCACTGATGATGATAGGCGCGGTCACGGGCTTTAAAGTGATGGGGGCGGAATTTGGCTTTATGGCAACCTTGGGGTTGTATTCGCTGGCGGGCATTATTGTCAACAATGCCATTGTGCTGATTGACCGCATCGACTTGGCATTGGCCAATGAAAAACCGGGCGATGACGAATACGAGTTGCTGGTGGATGCCGCTATGCGCCGCTTGCGCCCCATTCTCATGAGCACGGTGACCACCATGTTTGGCTTATTGCCGCTAATACTTAGTCGCGACCCGCTGTTTTTTCCTATGGCAACGGTGATTGCCTTTGGCTTGGGGATTGGGGCGTTGCTGACGCTGGGCTTTACGCCGGTGGTTTATACGTTGTTCTTTAAAGTGCGTCATAAGGCGCTGAAGCGTTAAGTCTGGGGTGTGCCGCTTTTTTATTTACAAATGAGTTGGTTGTTTGTACACTCTCACTGTATTTTTATGACTTTTACGCCCCGAGAACAATGAACAAGAAGACTTTACCCACCGGTATTCAAACCTTTTCCAAATTGAGAAAAAAGGATTGCTATTATGTTGACAAAACCCAATACCTGATTGAATTAAGCAAGGAAACAGCGGTATTTCTGTCGCGACCGCGTCGTTTCGGCAAAAGCCTCACCATTGACACCTTGGCCGAGTTGTTTAGCGGCAACAAAGCCTTATTTACTGGCTTGTACGCCGAAAAACATTGGGATTGGGAGACGGTTTATCCCGTTATTCGTCTCGGATTTGCTGCTGGGCAAATGACTGATGCCGCTAAACTCACGCGCGATATTCATGACCAACTGTCAAGCAATGAACACCAGTATCAAGTAGCCACTGGTGACAGCAAAGACTTGCATCGGCGTTTTCGTGCCTTAATTAAAAATATTGCCCAAAAACACAACAGCCTCGTTGTTATTCTTATCGACGAATACGATAAGCCAATGGTCGATAATATCAACCAACCCCATATTGTGGACATTCGCAACGCATTGCGCGATTTGTACTCAGTCATTAAAGACCAAGATGAACATATCCGCTTTTCTATGCTTACTGGTGTGTCAAAATTTAGTCGTGTCAATATCTTTTCGGGACTGAATAGCCTCACGGATATCAGTTTGATGTCGCGCTATTCCGCCATTTGCGGCTACACACAAGAAGAATTAGAAAGCGTTTTCGCCCCCGAATTAGTCGGTGTTGACAGGGAAAAAATGAGAGACTGGTACAACGGCTACAATTGGTCGGGTGATAGCGTTTATAATCCTTATGACGCCCTGTTATTCTTCAAAGAGAAAGAGTATGAACCGCATTGGTTTAAGACTGGCTCGTCGGCTTGGTTGATTGACAATCTTGCCACCGATGAATTGGATATGCACAGCATCGAGCAAAACACTTATAGCAGCATGGAGTTAGAAAAATTCGATATTGATGAAACCAACCCGATTGCGGTGTTATTTCAAGCCGGATATTTGACTATTAAGAACGTCATTAAGAAACGCGGCACGCGCTACACTTTAAAATACCCCAATATTGAGGTACAACAAAGCCTTAACCAAATACTGTTGCAAAAATATCTCCATCCCAAATATTCACTTGATACCAGTCAAGACAAACTCTACGATTATTTACAGGTCTGCGACTACGACAAAGTCGCGCAACTGTTTCATTCACTCTACGCTAGCATTCCGCATCAATGGTACACTAGCCGAGGCGACAACATCAGCCACTACGAAGGTCACTATGCCAGCGTCTTTTACAGCTTTTTGACTGGTCTGGGCGTGCGTGTGCACTGCGAAGACAGCACTAACCAAGGCCGTATGGACGCGTGGTTTGACTTTGATGGTAGAATTTATTTGATTGAGTTTAAGCTCACCGACAGTGAAAAAATACTAAAAGACCAATGTATTAAAGCCATTGAACAAATCAAAGACAGAAATTATGTCGATAAATTCAAAGCCCAACAAGCCGAACGCAATCAGCCTATCGTTATGATGGGCGTAGTCTTTGGGCGCGAGGAGCGCAACATTATTGACTTTCAGATTGAGGTGCTAGAGGAGACGGTGCTAAGTGGGTTAACGGACTAAGCAATTTCACTTGTTTTCCCAAACGAAGCAAAATTTATGATATAAAAATATTCATCATTGGAGTCTATAAATGTATATTCGCTTATTTAATAAGTTATTGCGCGAATCATTTCGCGATTTATTGCCCATTATTGCCGTCATTGTTTTCTTTCAGTTAGCGGTTATTCAATCATTCCCCGAAAACTGGATTAACGCGGTCATTGGCATGTTAATCGTTGGTGTGGGTTTGGCTGTTTTTTTGCTGGGTTTAGAAATTGGCATTTTCCCGATTGGCGATGATTTAGCCAAAAATTTTGCCAACTCCCGCCGACTCTCTTGGCTATTGCTGTTCGGCTTTATGATTGGTTTTGGCACAACAATTGCCGAGCCTTCACTGATTATTATTGCTGAAAAAGCCACTGTAATTAGCCAAGGGCGCATTGATGCCAACATCTTGCGGCTTATTGTGGCTTGCTCTGTGGGCTTTGCCATCTTCTTAGGCGTTTGGCGTATTATCAAAGGCCACGCCATTCACTATTACATCATCTCAGGCTATGTTGCCGTGGTGAGTACGACATTCTTTGCGCCGCCTGAAATTATTGGCTTGGCGTATGACTTGGGGGGTGTGACGACCTCGACTGTTACCGTGCCCTTAGTTGCCGCGCTGGGGATTGGACTGGCATCGAGTATTAAAGGACGCAATCCAATCATCGATGGTTTTGGCTTGATTGCGCTTGCGTCACTGACTCCTATGGTTTTCGTGCAAATTTATGGTATCGCTGTTTACCAGCTGATTGAAGCACAATCCATTGTTGCTAGCCTGCCTGAATCGATAGCTTCGGGTACTGTTGACCTTTCGCTCCGCTATTTATTTGATGGCATTGTTGCAACCATCATTGATGTCATACCGATTGTCGGTATTATTTTGTTCTTCCAATTGGGCGTGTTAAAAAATCCACTGAGCAATTGGAAGCAAGCAGTTGCAGGGTTTGTGTTGGTCATTATTGGCTTGCAAGCTTTTATTGTCGGTTTGGAAATGGGGCTGTTCAATTTGGGCGAGACCTTAGCCTTTGAACTCACCAGCCTCAACTCGGTGTGGATAATTTACGCCTTTTCTCTGCTAATTGGCATTTCGACAACATTCGCTGAGCCCGCGCTCATTGCGATTAGCAAAAAATCAGTGGAAATCAGCGATGGGCGAATTAATGACTTATGGCTGCGGATGTTCGTTGCTTTAGGCGTAGGTGTTGGCGTTATGCTTGGCGCATTTCGCATTATTACTGGTGAGCATATTCACTATTATCTTATTGTAGGCTATGCCATTGTCATTGTGCTGACGTGTTTTGCACCGCGCTACATTATTCCCATTGCCTATGACAGTGGCGGTGTCACGACTTCGACGATTACCGTACCGTTGGTGACCGCGCTTGGCATAGGGCTTGCCAGTAATATTGAGGGACGCAGTCCGCTGATTGACGGTTTTGGTTTAATTGCTTTTGCCTCGTTATTTCCAATTATCACGGTGATGGTTTACGGCATCGTGCTTAAATACACAGGCGTAAAAACAGATACAGAAATCGGAATACAAGAAAAAGTTGTGGCGAGCTCTGCCGATTTGACTAACCCTTTCCACCATGTAGGCGAACACTCTATACTTATTGTTGATGCTACACACAAAGCGACGCTAACCAAAGAAGTACAACTCAACTTTGTTGCTCTCGTCGTCATCATCCCCAAAGACAAAAAAGAAATTGCCGTTGCTGCTGCCAAAAATGCAGGTGCATCGGGTGTGACCATACTGGATGCCGAGGGCATGGGGCTCAGCAAATTCGACAACCTTTTCCGCGTTAACCACGAAGTGAGCGATTCACTATTACTATTCATCCTGCCTAACCACATGATTGACGATATATTACATGCCATCATTCAGCGGTTACACATTAATTCAGAGGGCGAAGACGGAATTGCTTTCACTTTCCCAATCAATCAGTTGAATGGGATCTCACTGCGTCAGGCGGACATCTTTAGGGAAGAAAAGATTTTAACGCCCTAGTTACTTATTATAAGGCGACATCTGTTCCGGCAACCACAAAGAAATTTGCGGAATGTAAGTAATCATCACCAAGAACAGTAGCAACAGCATCAACCAAGGCAGACAGGCTTTAATCACCCAGCCCATGCTTCTACCCGTAATCCCCGAAGCCACAAACAGGTTCAACCCCACTGGCGGTGTCAACATGCCGATTTCCATATTCACGACCATAATAATGCCGAGGTGAATCGGGTCTATGCCTAGCTGTTTAGCAATCGGCAACAAAATCGGTGCCATAATGAGGATAATCGCCGACGGCTCCATAAAGTTACCGGCAATCAGCAACAGGATATTGACGATAATTAAAAATACCCAGGGCGACAAATCCATGCCAGTAATGGCTTCGGCGATGTTGTGCGGGATTTTTTCCGTGGTCAAAACGTGGGCGAAAATCATGGCGTTAGCGATGATAAACAATAGCATGGCCGAAACTTTAACGGAATTGATAACCACTTGGCGGACTTCGTCGTCAAAAGGCGCTTTTAAGGTAGAAGTGAAAAATTGCACCAAGGCACGAGCCATTGCCGCGCCGATGTTTTCGCCGTCTTTTTTCCATGGCACACCTTTGAGCGGCCCCATATCGCGATAGCCATAAACCACGACAAAAAAAGCGTAAATGGCGGCTACTGAAGCGGCTTCAGTAGGCGAAGCCACACCTAAATAAATCGACCCCAATACCAAGGCAATGAGCATCAGCCCGCCCAACGCTTTAAAGAAAGTAAGAAAAACGTACCCAAAGCCAGCAAAAGGCTCAGTCGGATACTTTTTGACGATGGCGACAATATAAATCGCCAGCATTAACAGGCCGCCCATCAGCAAACCGGGAATGACGCCGGCCATAAACATTTTCGAGGCCGACTCCTCGGTAGCTGCCGAATACACCAACATGACAATTGAGGGCGGAATAAGAATGCCCAAGGTACCAGCGTTGGCAATCACGCCGGTGGCAAAGGCCTCGGAATAGCCAGCGCGCACCATACCAGCGATAACTATCGTGCCGATAGCGGCAACTGTCGCGGGGCTAGAGCCAGAAATGGCGGCAAAAATCATACACGCCACCACCGATGCCATCGCCAAACCGCCACGAATGTGGCCAATCGTGGCAATGGCGAAGTCGATAATGCGCTTGGCAACGCCACCTGTGGATAAAAAGCCCGATGACAGAATAAAAAACGGAATGGCGAGCAAAGTGTAGTGTTCGGTGGTAGCTTCTAAAAATTTCAAGGCGATAGAGCCCAACGAGTCGTTGGAGAAACACAAAATGGTTACAATGCTGGACAGCCCCAAGGCAAACGCCACCGGTACGCCAATCAGCATCAAGAAAAACAGCAAAAAGAATAAAACAAAAATGGTCATGGCGGTCTCCTATAGTTCTTCTTTGAGTTTGTTGGCTAGCTCCATCGAGTCTTCGACTTCGCCAACTTGTTGCAAGACGTGAATATTGTTGTGAGCTAGCACTTGGTAAAACGCGTGCAAAAAGCGCAGGGCAATCAAAACAAAACCAATCACCAATATCGAAGCAGGTATCCATGTCGGAATGTATTCGTCTTCAAAGCTGATGCCTATGCTTTCGCTCCACTTCATTATTAATTCGGGAATAACGACGTCGTCTAGGCCGATATTCATTTGATAATCCTCCCAAACGTAAATGTAAGCACCGTATAAATAAATGCCTGCATAGACCAAACACGCCAATAACGCCGTCAAAGCCGCCACGCGTGCGGCTGTGCCATTGAGTTTATCGACCAAAAATTCTACGCCGATATGGGCTTTTTCACGAATACAATACGATGCGCCAATCAACACCATCCACGAATTCATAATCAGCGTCAGCTCCTGCGCCCAACTGATGCCTTGGTTGAAAACAAAACGCGCAACGACTTCGGCAAATACCAAAATCGTCATCGCCACCAGTAAAATAGAAAGCACACTTTCTTCAAATTTATGCAGAAATTTCATCAGACTACCACACTCCAATCAACAAAAGGGTGAACTGCCGTTCACCCTTTTGTTATTGATTTACATTAATTATTGCCTATTTGTTACTATCGACAGCGGCTTGAATGACATCAGCGCCGACATCTTTTTCAAACTTTTTCCACACTGGCTTCATGGCATCTACCCATTGTTGGCGTTGCTCGTCAGTAATGGTGTGAATTTTCGACACGCCAGAGTCGGCGATTTTTTTCTTGTCGCCTTCAGCTTTTTCAGCAGAGAGTTTGTTGCCTAGCGCCAAAGATTCTTTCGCCGCGTCTCTGATAATGGCTTTTTGCTCGTCACTCAAGCTACTCATGAATTTTTTCGAGGTCACTAACATGTAATCAAGCAAACCGTGGTTGGTTTCGGTGATGTCGCTTTGCACCTCGAAGAACTTTTTAGAGTAGGTGTTAGACCACGTGTTTTCTTGGCCGTCAATGGCTTTGGTTTGTAGCAAGGTGAACACTTCTGAGAACGGCTTTTTCAACGGGATTGCGCCAACGGCTTCAAATTGCGCTTCTAAAACGTCAGAAGTCATGATGCGGAATTTTTTGCCTTTGGCATCGGTTGGCACGAGTAGCGGCTCATTCGCCGATAATTGCTTCAAACCGTTGTGCAAGTAACCTAGACCGATAATGCCTTTTTTCTCAACGGCTTTGAGTAATTCTTGGCCTTTTTCACCCTGCTGGAATTTCTCCACAGCCGCCATGTCTTTGAAAAGGAAAGGGAGGTCGAAAACTTGTAGCTTTTTGGTAAAGCGAGAAAACTTAGACAACGCTGGCGCGGCAATTTGTACATCGCCCAATAGCATGGCTTTTAGCACTTTGCCATCGGTGAACAGTTGCGAGTTGGGATAAACCTCAACTTTCATTTTTCCACCAGATTTTTTCTCGACCAGCTCTTTGAATTTCAGTGCCATTTGGCCTTTGGGGGTATCCTCGGCAACCACGTGCGAGAATTTAATGGTAATATCCTGTGCCAAGGCCGAGCCAGCAAATAGGGCAAGGGCAAGTAAGCTGTGTTTCATTTTCATCATAAACTCCAATTTAGATTATATAAAATAGTAAAACAATAATTATAATAAAAATAACTTGATATTTCAAGATAAAAATAGCCATCCCTATCCATCATTATACAAATCTGCGATTGTGGTTGGCTTAGTTATTACTTTTTTAACAGTTAGTTTGATGATTTGAATAAATTTAATTTATTTGGCGGTTGCTATGCGTGTCATTCGTTGCTATGATTAGGCAACTTTTTTAACCATTAATTTAGAGAGGAAACACTTATGGATGCTATTGATATTAACTCTGGGCACGTTATTGCCGAAGCAGATGGAGAAACGCGCCAACGCTTTATCCGCAAAACGTATTTACACTTGGCGGCGGCCATTGCCCTATTTGCCATTTTAGAAACTATTATGGTGCAAATGGGGCTACACATTAAGGCAGTGGAATTGCTGAGCGCCATTGGTCAATGGGGCTGGTTGGGCGTTTTGTTTGTCTATGGATTTGCTTCCAACGTCATGCACCGCAAAGCCTTAACTAGCTATTCGTTATCCAGTCAATATATGGCGTGGGGCGTGGGTATCTTTTTAGAGGCACTGATTTTCTTGCCCCTAATTGGTATGGCCTTAATCTTTTCAGTCGTTAAAGGCGGTGATGTCAACTTACTTGAACAAGCGGCCATTATAACCTTGGCATTGGTTGTTGGCTTGACCGCGGTAGTCTTTACGACGGGCAAAGACTTTTCGTTCTTGCGTCCCATGCTAACTATTGGCTTTTTTGTCGCTATTGGCATTATCGTTGTTGCCACTATTTTTGGTATTCAATTGGGTATGCTATTCTCAGGTGGCATGATTATTTTTGCCGCGGCTTCCATTTTGTATGAAACGTCGCAAATTCAATATCAATACCATGAAAGCCAATATGTGGGGGCTTCGTTAAGCCTATTTGCCTCAGTAGGTATGCTGTTCTGGTATGTGCTCCAATTTTTGATGGCATTTATGGGCGATGATTAATATAGCTGATTCATTTAATAGCTAACTTACGGTGGGCATGTCATTATTGACATGCCCTTTGTTTTTTCTCACTGTCTCACACATCCTCTTTGGAGCGCTTATCTGCGTCTTTCTACGACAGTTTTGAACACCTCAACAATACCGCCCAACTTATTTCCCCTTTGCCATTAAGTTTATGCTAGAATCGCGTTTTTGTTGGAAAAGGTAGACTTACCATGACTCAGATTCTCTATATACATCCTGACAACCCGCAAAAACGCCTGATTCGACAGGCGGCAGACGCGCTAAACAACCAAGGCGTTATCGTATTGCCCACGGATTCAGGCTACGCGCTTGCCACCAAAATTGACAACAAAAAGGGGCAAGACCGCATGGCGCAAATTCGCCAATTAGAAAAAGGTCACTATTTTTCTTTATTATGCGCGGATTTGTCGGATATTGCCCAATTTGCCCGTGTGGACAATGTCCAGTATCGCTTGCTGAAATCGGCGACACCTGATGCTTTTACCTTTATTTTGACTGCCAGCCAAGAACTACCCAAACGCATTTTTGGTAACAAACGCAAAACCATCGGCATTCGCGTTCCTAATCACGCCATTGTCCAAGCCTTATTGGCTGAGTTGGGTGAACCGCTGTTGACCACGACGTTGCTGTTCCCCGATGACGAAATTGCCCAACTCGACATCGAAGACATTTCAACGCGCCTGAAATCACAAGTTGAGTGCATTATTGACGGTGGCGGCAGTTGCTTTGAGCCCACCACGGTGCTGGACTTGTCACAGGGTGCGCCTATTTTACTGCGTGCGGGACAGGCGGACGCCAGTCCGTATTTATAAATACAGAACAATCATTTAATTATAAATTAATAATTTAATCAATAAATTACACCATGAAAAAAACACGCACACTAACCGGTATTACCACCACGGGCACTCCCCACCTTGGCAACTATGTGGGCGCGATTCGCCCCGCCATCCAAGCCGTGAATGACGGTAGCGAGTCCTTTTATTTTCTCGCCGACTATCACGGCATTATCAAGTGCCACGACCCCGCGCGCATCCATCGCTCGACGCTGGAAATTGCAGCGACTTGGCTTGCCTGCGGCTTAGACCCTGACAAAGCCCATTTCTATCGCCAGTCCGACATCCCCGAAATCATGGAATTGACGTGGATTTTAAATTGCCTATGTACCAAAGGCCTGATGAACCGCGCCCACGCCTATAAAGGCGCAGTCGCAGAAAACGAAGCCAAGGGACAAGCCGATATCGACCACGGCATCACCATGGGTTTGTTCAGTTACCCCGTATTGATGAGCGCCGATATTTTGATGTTCAACGCCAACAAAGTACCCGTCGGCAAAGACCAAATTCAGCACTTAGAAATGGCGCGGGACGTGGCGCAAAAGTTTAACCACACGTTTAAACCGCTGTTTGCCCTGCCCGAAGCGGTGGTCAGCGAAGAAACCGAACTTCTGCAAGGCCTAGATGGGCGGAAAATGTCAAAAAGCTACAATAATACCATCCCCTTGTTCGAGCCCGAGAAAAAGCTACGCAAGCTGATTATGAAAATCCAAACCAATTCACAAGAACCCAGTGAACCTAAGGATACGCAAAACTCAACGCTCTACCACCTGTACAAAGCCTTTGCCACGCCCGCGGCAGTCGCCGACATTGAGCGGCGCTATGCCGAAGGCATTGCTTGGGGAGAAATGAAACAGCTGTTATTTGAAACCATCAATGCCGAAATCGCCCCCATGCGCGACAGGTATAACAACTTGATGGCCAATCCCGCGCATATCGAAGCCATACTACAAGCAGGCGCGCAACGCCTACGCCCCATGAGCCAAGCGCTGCTCAACGACGTGCGCCAAGCGGTCGGTATTTATGCCCTCAGCTAACTTGACCACTGTAGATTCAACCTCTTGCGGAGTACCTAAGTGATGGAAATCTTTCGACAGTTTATTCGTTCAGCGACTCGCTTAGTGATTCGCTTGTTCATTATGGGCTTTTTGCTTACCCTCGCGGTGGGCGGCTTTTTAATCTATGATTATCAACGCTTTTTAAAAACCCCCGTAGTCACCGATGCCAGCCCCGCGGTGTATCGCATTCAGTCGGGAGATTCCATCGCCAGTCTCGCACGCAAACTGCCCCAGCAGCATTTGCCGTTGGCCAAGGACTCGCCCTTATCGTCCTATATTGCTCCCTACTATTTTCGCTATTTAGCCAAACAAACACATACCGCGCACCGCCTAAAAATGGGTGACTACCGTTTGCAAAAAGGCATGACTGCCTCTGAGTTATTGCAATTATTTACTCAAGGCAAAACCATCGTCTATAAAGTACAATTTATTGAAGGTAAGACTTTTAAACAGTTGCGCCAAACACTGGCAGATAACGCGCATTTACAGCATCGCTCGGCGCTGATGTCGGCACAGGAGATTCTCAAAGCCGTTGGAGAGAAAAACCTCACCCACCCCGAAGGCCTATTCTTTCCCGATACTTATCAATTTCACAACGGCAGTCAAGATATTACGGTATTGAAACAAGCCTACACGCTGATGCAACAGCAACTCGCTAGCGCGTGGGTAGCACGCGACCCCGATAACCAGTTAAAAACGCCGTACGAGCTGCTCATTTTGGCCTCCATTATCGAAAAGGAGACAGGGGTAAACAGTGAGCGCAACAAAGTCTCAGGCGTTTTCCACCGCCGTTTGGCAAAAAATATGCTATTGCAAACTGACCCCACGGTCATTTATGGCTTGGGGGATAAGTATGACGGCAGCATTTACAAGACGGATTTGCAACTGGATACGCCGTACAACACTTACTTGCACAAAGGCTTACCACCCACCCCTATCGCCATGCCCAGCATGGCATCGCTGATGGCCGCGGGACAACCTGACAAGGGCAACGCGTTGTTTTTTGTTGCCGATGGCAACGGTGGCCACCTGTTTAGCGACACTTACGAGGCGCACAAAAAAGCCGTAAAAATCTACCGAGACCGCCTCAAAGCACGCAATCAGCAGCCTGAGGTCAACTCTAAAAAAGACCAAGTGCGCCCAGAAAATTAGCCCGCGCTGTAGGGCAACCCATAATTCATTAATGGAAAATACGATGATAGACAATGAAATAACAAACCATGAAATGACCGCGCCTAGCAAAATTTATTTAGACTACGCCGCCACCACCCCCGTAGACCCGCGGGTGGCGGAAAAAATGACCCACTATTTAACCATTGATGGCGTTTTTGGCAATCCTGCCTCCAGCGCACACGCTTTTGGTCAAGCCGCGGCAAAGGCTGTCGACAACGCCAGAGCCGCAGTTGCCAGCCTGATAGGTGCAGACCCCAGAGAAATCATCTGGACTTCAGGCGCTACCGAGTCCGATAACCTCGCCATCAAAGGGGTGGCGCAACAACAACATAAAAAAGGCAAGCACATTATCACCGCCAAAACCGAGCACAAAGCCGTTTTGGATGCCTGCGCTTACTTAGCGCGGCAAGGCTTCGACATTACCTATCTAAGCCCCGACAGCCAAGGCTGTATTACCGCGGAAAAGGTGGCATCCGCCCTGCGCGATGAGACGATTTTAGTCTCTTTGATGTATGTTAACAACGAAACGGGCAGCATTAATGACATCGCCGCTATCGGTCAACTGACGCGCGCGCGCGGAATCACTTTTCACGTAGATGGCGCACAAGCCACGGGAAAAATCGCTATTGATGTCAATGCCGACAACATCGACTTACTGAGCTTAACCGCGCACAAAACCTATGGTCCCAAAGGCATTGGCGCGTTGTACGTTCGCCGCAAGCCGCGCGTGCGACTAAGCGCCCAAATGCACGGTGGCGGTCACGAAAGAGGTATGCGCTCAGGTACACTGCCCACGCACCAAATCGTTGGCATGGGTGAAGCCTACCATCTTGCACAGGAAGAGTTGGAGCGCGACAGCCTACACATTAAAGTGCTGTCGGATCGGTTTTGGGCAGGCATTAAAGACTTACCTGATGTCAGTATTAACGGCGAATCAGGGTCACGTCTCAGTAATATTTTAAATATTCAGTTCGGCGCATTGGATGCCCAAGCTTTGATGAGGGAATTAAATGCGCTGGCGATTTCCTCAGGGTCGGCTTGCATTTCAGCGACTAGCGACCCCTCGCACGTATTGACTGCCATGGGTTTGAGCCGCCAACAAGCCGCGGCCTCCCTGCGTTTTAGCTTTGGGCGCATGACTACGACGGATGACGTTGACCGCGCCGTAGCGCTGATTTGTCAGGCTGTGCGCGCTGCTTAACCTGCCCTTGCAATGCCCTTCGCCCGTTATTAACAACGCACTGCCTCCCCCTTTTTAAAAGGGGGAATGAGGGGGATTTGACGATGGTTGGAGAAAAACGAAAATTGTCGTTAAGAATCAAATTCCCTCAAATCCCCCCTAACCCCCCTTTTGGAAAGGGGGGAACAGTTTGTATTTTTTACGAGATAAAATAAACAATTATAAAATGAGAATTACTGCCGCATTATTCAGCGGAAAAGGCATTGTAATTTGTATGCTAAAATAAGTAACCATTCTCAATCTTAACGGAGTTTTCCATGCGATTATCACTGACATCTTTTCTATGGGTTTTATGTGCGCTCTTTCCTGTTATCACTTCAGCACAAGGGCGACTTGATAACTATGTTCGTGCAGAGACAACCTGGGGAGATACACTCAACCCCGCGCACAGCCTCCCTGAAACAGGATTTCAAGCCTTTTATATCAACATCAATAATCCCAAAAAAGTGATTGCTTCTGAAACGGTGAACCGCCCAGCCATCCGCCACGGTTATCGCAAGTTTCACGCCATTGAACCCGATGAATTAGGTATTTATTGGGTGGGGAAAATTCACATTCCTCAAGATGGCCTATACCAATTGACGGTCAACAAAAGTACATCCGATGGTAAAATGCGCGTACTGCTAGACCGCCATATCGTCTTCTCAGAAATCGATAGAGAAACAGATAGCAAAGTGATGCGCTTAAACAAAGGCGACTATACCTTGGAAGCAGAATATATTAACGGGCATCACGGACTGAATGTTTCAGTCATCTTACAGCCTTTGGTTAAAATGGTTGATCAAATAGACTTAAGACGGCGTGTCAATGCGCTAAAACTCCCCAAAGAAACTGTCGTTCAGGTTGTTAGTGGCAACAACAGAAAAAGACCCGATAACAGCGTCAAAATTCAAGTCCCCCAACCAGCAAACCCTTATATCCTCATCTTATCAGATGATGATGGAACGCATTGGGACGTGAGAGGCAACCAACCCGAACTGATTCTTTATAGTGGATTTGACAAGGGCAATACCGTCGAGGCGGATGCGGGCATTCCCGTTTGGGCTTGGCGCGGAAAAATACCCTACAGCATAGGTAGAAGTGGGAGTTATCGCTGCCAATGCAACGCTCAGGGGCTTTATAACTGTGGCGATATCCGTAGCTTAAAGGATTTTATGCAACAGATAAAGGCCTTAACGGGTTTCCCATTGCGCGGGATTACGGGGAAATACGCGGCAAAACGCGCGAAAAAGCAGACAGAAAAGCAGGCACAAAAGCCGCTGGGCAAGCGCGCGGATAAAGTCGTGGTGGTTCCCGATATCGTTATGAATGCCCAGCTACTGCAGGAAGACCAAAAATTTCGCCAATATTACAAACAGATGAAAGAACGCTGCGAGACAACGGGCGGAACACAGATAGAAAACCTCATGAAACAATAATTTAAATAAGTCGTTATCACCAAAACGCATTAACCCTTTATAACGGAGTCCAGCATGCAACAAACTATTAAAGCTTTTACACTAATATTACTCATTTTTTCCTCATTGGCCAACGCGCTGTCGCCCAAAATTGTGACACCCTCTACCAATGGGCGGTTAGAAGACTATCCTAAAGCGACAAGTACGTGGGGAGATGTGTTAAATCCAACGCAAACGGTTCCCGATGAAGGATTTCAGGCATACTACATCAACACAAATCGCCCCAAAACGGTAATCGCTTCGGAAAAAACCAAAAATGTGGCCATAGACTACGCTTTTAATGGCTTTCACAATATCAAGGCCGATGACTTCGGCGGCTACTGGGTGGGGAAAATCAACATCCCCGAAGATGGGCTTTATCGCCTCAGTGCTAGACAAAGTCACTCTCAAACGCGGATACTTATCGACAAGCACATCGTTTTTTCCAGCGATGACAAAGACAGTAGTGTAGTGCGCTTGCAAAAAGGCAGCTACACGCTAGAAGTTGAATATATTAATAATTGGCACACCATGCACTTTGTGGCCAGCATAGCCCCTGTCGTTAAAGAAATTGATAAAAACAATCTCAAACAAGCTATTGAAAAACTCAATCTCCCCAAAGAAACGGTTGTTTATACTGTGGGCATTTACGGTAGCGACAGTGTTACCAATAACGTTTTTGTCCAAGTCCTAGAGACTGCAAAGCCCTACATTATCATTTTGAATAGTCGCCGCGGTGTAACTTGGGATATTCTAGATAATCAGCCCGCGCTGATTATTTACAATAACGCCAGCAAGGGCAGTGTCGTCAAGGCCGAGGCTGATGTCCCCGTTCTGGCGTGGAAAGGAGAAATCTCCTACCGAATTGCCAACAGAGGCGACATACAATGTCGCTGTAGTGATGAGGAGGGCGGTAAAATCATCGGTTGTCGCCAGCCCTATCCTTTAGAACCCGCCATGGACTATATTCAGCAAGTAACAGGGTTTCCCTTGAAAGGTGTCAGCGGTGAAGATAGCACCCAAGCCGTTCTGGTTCCCGATTTTGTCATCGACGAAAACCTGTTACAAGATAACAATAAACGCAGACAGCAATTTGAAAAAATTAAGAAAGAGGGCTGTAAAAAAGCCCCCGTGAAAAAGCAAACGATTGAAGGCTTAATTGCCTCCTAGTCCGTATATTTGGATTAACCTAAAAAACGCAGTTGGACATCGGTTTTCAAAAAAAGTTAAGTTTTACAATGAATTATTCCCTCTCCCCGCGGGGGAGAGGGTTAGGGGCAATTGTTTGGAAGAGCAACTAACAAATCGAGTTTCACAATACTTTATTACGCCTTGTTTTACTTATGATTTCATTGCTTTTCCAACCTGTTCACCCTCACCCCAGCCCTCTCCCTGAGGGAGAGGGAGTCGTTCAACTGCCGTTTTTAGGATTAAAGAGACCGAGATGGCGCGCAGAAGGTCATTGGGCATTTTTTTCGAAGTATTAAAAATAAGAATGGATTCTATGTTTAGAGTTACTGGTGGATTTTATAATTAATGGATGATTTGGACAGCACACTGCCATTTAAGCTACCGCCCGCGGGGCTGGGTACGGTCAAGTGGGGGCGCAATCAAGGCGTGAAGTATCCGCGCGCTTTTGCCTTGCCCAGCGATAAGACTTTGCGCGAGCTATTGGCGCAGGCCAAGGCCTTGGGCATTAACTTACTGGATACCGCGCCCGCCTACGGCAGTAGCGAGTCACGCCTAGGGCAATTGTTAAAGCACCGCCACGACTGGCTGATTGCGAGCAAAGTCGGGGAGACCTTTGTCAATGGTCAGTCAGTGTTTGATTTTTCCGCGCCAGCGGTGCGCGCTAGCGTGTATCGTTCGCTCAAGCGCCTGCGTTGTGAGTATTTGGATATCGTCTTGATTCATTCGGATGGCAATGACTTGCAGATTTTGCAGAACGGCGAAACGGTTGAGGCTTTGCACCACCTGCGACAAGCTGGCGTTGTTCGCGCCATAGGACTGTCGGGGAAAACGGTTGTCGGCGGCCAAGCGGCGCTACGCGATTACGATTTGGACATTGCCATGATTACTTACAATCCGCTGGCTCGCGCTGAGTCGGCGGTCATCGACACCGCGCGTCAGCTGGGCAAAGGCATTTTGGTGAAAAAAGCCTTTGCTAGCGGTCAGTTAGCCATACAGGGTGAGCAATCTATTCAACACAGTATGGATGTTATTTTCGCCCAACGCTACGCCGCGCTGTCGGTGATTTTAGGGACGATTAATCCCGCGCATTTGCGCGACAATGCTTTAGCGATTGAGCGCGCTATTGCCAAATGTCAATACGACTCATCTATTAACCCAAAAACCGCAGTTGGACATCAATTTTCAAAAAAAAGTTAAATTGGTTAAATTTTTACAATGAATTATTCCCTCTCCCCGCGGGGGAGAGGGAATCGTTCAACTGCCGTTCTTAGGTTTAAGGTTTACGTGTATGCCAGAAAGACCTAAAAAAATTTCACGCATAGCGGGGAAATGTGTACAATGGCCGCGGTCAGGCATTTTCTCGCTTGATTTTATAACTAACATTAACTTTATGAGATTTATTTAATGAAAATTCAAAAAACACTCTTGATTTTAGCACTTTCAGGCACTTTGGTTGCTTGTGGTAGCAGCAGTAGCCAAGGTAGTCACGCACCTAAGCCGAACAACCAAGGCACGCAAAAGGATACCAATAAGAAAAACGACAAAAACGATAAAAAGGACGAGAAAGACCAAGGCGATACGCACAATCCAACCCCTGAACATGGCATCCTAAATGATAAAGCTGGAAAGCACCTTGTTTTAGTCGATAAACCTACCCAAAATATCAACAAGTTTGTGCTAGATGGACAAGAAATTGATTTGATTCCCAACGGCTTTACCGTGGGCGGGATTCACAAACAAGTGGGTAGCAGTATTAACGGCGACACCCTAGACAGAGCCGTTAGTGGTACGAGATACCAAGTTTCTCGATTTGGTATTATTGCGCCTGCGGGTAAAGATGCCTTTGCCTTTAGCCAAGGAATGCACACAGCTGTTGGTGATTTGCCCAGCGGTACTGCGGTTAAGTATAAAGGGGATTACGTTGCCTATAGTTTGAAAAACAAAACGTTTTTAAACAACGGTACGTTTGATGCCACAGTTAATTTTGCGGATAAGACTTTGAAACTCAAACCTGACCATGACGACAGCGATGGATTGCCTGCACATATTACGGGAAATACATTTACTTTCGATGATGGCAAAGGAAAAGGTCGCTTTTATGGTAGCCAAGCCGCTGAATTAGGTGGCGTTTATCAAGATGACCAAATCGTTGCCTTTGGTGGTAAAAAACAGTAGTTTTTCCCGCGGATTATCGTTAAAATTAGGGCTTGTGGAGCATTGGCTGTCGTCGATGTTTCACAAGCCCTAATACTTTGTACGACAATCGTATTAGTATTGTCAAAAGCAGCACTTCGGTGCTGTTTTTCGACTTAGTGTGTTCAAAAAATCTAAAAAGGGAGAAAGACATGACCTTAAATACTTTAGAAAGCATCCGTGCCCGCCGCACCATGAAGGCGTTTAGTGACTCGCCACTACCCGCTACGCCCGCCGACCGCGATTTTATTGAAACGCTGATAGAGTCGGCTTACTGGGCGCCTTTTCACTACAATGCCCATGCTGACCACAAAGATGGTTTAAGTAGTGACTTGCCTTACCGCTTTTACGTTCTAGATAGCCAAGCCTGTCGCGCCTTGGCAAAACGCCTGATTGACGCGGGGCTAGATGTCAGCAAACCTGAAGTCAGCAAACCGTTGAGCATGTTACATACCGCGGACTATTTAATTCAGACAACGTGGACGCCACATCCCTGCGAGGGCGAAGCCTTGTTTGAACCTTCTCTCACCAATATGGAGCACATCGCTGCCGCGGGCGCGGGCATTCAGAACTTACTGCTCGCGGCAACCGCGCTGGGGCGAGAAAACTATTGGGGTAGCGGCGGCGTTTTGCGCCAAGCACAGGCTTTTGACTGGCTACAAATCCCTCAGACAGAAATTTTGTTGGGTGCGCTGTTTATTTTCCCCGACCCCAATAAACTTCCTAATAACGTAACGTTTGAAACCAGCCCTAAACGTCAGAAGCGCGGTGCGCTAACCGATTGTTACCGTTGGGTTAGTTTGTGAGTGCAGTGATTGAGCGTCTCGCCCTAATCGGCGTAGGCATGATTGGCGGTTCGTTGATTTGGTCGCTTAAACGCGCGGGCGTGGTCAAGCATGTTGTCGGTGTCGATAAGCAGGTCGCTAACTTAAACCGCGCGGTTGAGTTGGGGATTATCGACAGCAAGTCGCATTTGGATGCCTTGCACGATATTGATGCCGTGGTGCTCGCTACGCCCGTGGGGGCGATGCAGTCCATTTTTGCCGCGCTAAAAGACAAGCCTTTTATGCAAGCGGCCATCCTCACCGATGTCGGCAGTACCAAACAATCGGTGATTGCCGCCGCGCAGGCGGGGTTAGGCTATTTGCCACCGCGTTTTGTACCCGGACATCCGATTGCAGGGCGCGAGCACATTGGCGTAGGACACGCCGAGGAAATGATGTTTTACGGCCACCGCGCTATTTTAACGCCGCATGTTGGCTGTGACGAGCAGGCCGTGGCTACGGTGAAATCGTGGTGGGAGGCTTGTGGCGCGCGCGTGGACACCATGTCGCCCGCGCACCACGACCGCATTTTGGCGGCGACTTCTCACTTGCCTCACGTGTTGGCCTACGGCATTATGGAGAGCTTGGCAACCACCGAATACGAAGAGCCGATTTTCAGCTATGCCGCGGGTGGATTTAAGTCGTTTACCCGCACCGCCTCCTCTAATCCCGTCATGTGGCGCGATGTCTGTTTAAACAATAAGGAAGATATTTTGTACTGGCTTGACCGCTATCAGCAAACCCTGCTGGACTTGCGCGACAAGATTGCCGATGGCGATGCTGAGGCTTTGATGGAGGTTTTTGCGCGCGCCAAACGCGAGCGTGACGCGCATTTAGTTACCCCTGAAGTATAAGTGGAAAACGCAGCTAACTGTCGTTTTTAGATTTATTTGTCCACCTGATTGAGCTTTGCAAGACAGGCTTCTATGGAGCGTTCTTGCATGTCTTCGTACCACTGCATCAAGTCGTTGACTTTCTGCCCTAAGTGTTGCTCGAATAGAGCTTGATTGGAGGTTTCGCTGTAGGTTTTTTTGTCGTCGTCGCCAAGATTGGAGGCAAAAATTCCCGCGGCACTGACGGGCAGAAAATCTTCATATACCATGGGTTCAATCGTTAAATAGCCTTCAGTTAGCAAGGTATCCACATCGGCGCGGCTGAGCGTTTTTCCCGCGGGAAGCGCTTTGTCGGTGGTGTAGTAGTGAAAATACGCCAATGCTTGTGCTTGCATTTGTCGATAGTCATCGGGA
>PDWI01001749.1_pt1 | contig 33848 bp, 24 predicted proteins | sample 1430891 | NCBI WGS metagenome assembly PDWI01 (sample SAMN01162508, study PRJNA174530) | Oral metagenome, whole genome shotgun sequencing project. | biome: Marine environment; feature: Marine mammal; material: Swab sample of the gingival sulcus; isolation source: swab sample of gingival sulcus... | reverse complement strand
TTATATCGATCAGGGAAAAAGTGCCGCCTGGGCGTGGAAAGAGAGCTACCGGACACAGGCGGAGCAGCTTGCCGGGCTGTCGAATCCGGTGATCGCCGGCAGGGCAGCAGATCTGCTTGATGTCGGCAGGCGGGTACTGGCTTTGCTCACCGGCTATCCGATGGAGGCTCCCGATCTTCCCGATAATGCCATTCTGGTGGCCAAGGAGTTGACGCCGTCTGATACTGCCGGATTTAACCCGAAAAAGATTGCCGGTTTTTGTACTCTGGGCAGCGGTGCGACCTCTCATGTGGCAATTATTGCCCGCAGTCTTGGGATTCCTTCGGTGGCAGGGATCGATCAGCGTATCTTCGATATTGCGGACGGCACTGCGGCTATTCTTGACGGCAATGCCGGGACTGTACGGATTAACCCTGATGCACAGGAGATCGAGCGTATAAAAGAGATTTGCGAGAGGAATGCCGCTCGTGAGAAAAAATATCTTGCCTCTGCTGCTGATCCGGCCGTTACGACCGATGGCCATCGAGTGGAAGTCCTGGCTAATATTACCAGTATTGAAGAGGCTGCACGCAGTGTTGAGCTTGGCGGAGAGGGGGTTGGCTTGATGCGTAGCGAATTCCTCTTTCTTGACCGTGCCGAAGCACCCGGTGAAGAGGAGCAGAAGGAGAGCTATTCTGCCGTTCTTGCTCAGCTAAAGGGGCGGCCGATCATTATCCGCACCCTTGATGTGGGGGGAGATAAGCCGCTGTCATACTTACCCATTGCGCCAGAGGAAAACCCCTTTCTCGGCATCAGGGGAATTCGCGCCCAGCTCGCCTTTCCTGACCTGCTCCGTACCCAGATACGGGCGATAATCGGTGCAGTAAAAGATGATTCTGTGCGTATTATGCTGCCGATGGTCTCAAGTCTTGATGAGCTGCGCAGGGTTCGTGCTGTTTTTGATGAGGAGAACCGTGAAGGCAAAAAAATAGAGCTGGGGATTATGGTAGAGGTTCCGGCCACGGCGGTGATGGCAGAACAGTTTGCCCGGGAGGTCGATTTCTTTTCCATTGGCACCAATGACCTTACCCAGTATACATTGGCGATTGATCGGGGACATCCGCTGCTTGCCGGCCAGCAGGATGCTCTTCATCCGGCGGTTTTGCAGCTTATCGCCCGTACCGTAGAGGGCGGCCACCAGCATAACTGTATGGTCGGCATTTGTGGTGGTGTTGCCGGTGATCCCCAGGCGGTGCCGATTCTGCTGGGGCTTGGGCTTGATGAACTCTCCGTCAGTATCCCCGTTATTCCTGCAGTGAAAGCGTGGATACGTAACTATAGCTTTGCTGATTGTCAGCAGCTTGCACAAAAGGCATTAACCCTTGATACTGCGGCGGAGGTTCGTGCTCTGGTACCGCTGGAGGAGCAGGAATAACTTTTCGGGACTGTCTTTTTACGTCAGAATCCCTAAAATATATTTGAGGAATGCGTATGAAAAATACACTCTGGAGCAGCAGTTTCGGCGTGCTGCAAAAAGTTGGAAAATCATTGATGCTGCCGGTTTCTGTCCTGCCGGTTGCTGGTATTCTGCTGGGAGTAGGAGCTTCTCTTGCAAATGCCACAGAGATTGCTCCATGGCTGATTGAGATGGGGCGGATTATGCAGGCGGCAGGAGGGGCTATCTTCACCATTTTGCCCTTGATCTTTGCCATTGGTGTTGCCCTTGGCTTTACCGGGAATGATGGGGTGGCGGCTCTTGCTGCAACGGTCGGCTATTTTGTGCTGGTTGCCGCTTTAGGGGTGATTGGTTCCCTTCTTATCTCGCAGTTTCAGCCTCCTCAGGCCCTGCAGATGACGGCACCGGGAGGAGCTCAGGTTTTTGTTGAACAGGATAGCAGTCGGCAACGGCTTGTCTGTCTTGATAGCAGGGGGCAAACAACAAAGATGTATAGAATTGGTGAAATTAAAGGCAGCTCTATACGCTGTGAAACCAGCGGCGGAGCAGCTTTGACCATCCCCTTCACCTTGAAAGAGAGCGGCCATCTGGCCTACTATACGACTGACGATGGTTCCGTTCAGCCCTTTCCCAAGGCGCAGGGCAGGGCAAAAATCACAAAAATTTTTGGTTTTGATTCCATTGATACTGGAGTCTTTGGCGGTATTCTTGCCGGTTTGATGGCGGCGGTACTATTTAATCGTTTTTACCGTATTCGCCTGCCGCAATATCTCGGTTTCTTTGCCGGAAAACGGTTTGTGCCGATAATCGTCTCTTTTGCAGCTATTGGACTTGCAGCGATACTGGCATTGGTGTGGCCGCCCATCGGCTCGGCCATTCGCGACTTTGGAGATTGGGCAGCCTATGGTAATCCGGCGGCGGCAGTGACTATTTATGGTGTGGTAGAGCGTCTGCTGCTCCCCTTTGGCCTGCATCATATATGGAATGTACCCTTCTTCTTTGAGGTTGGGAACTATGTTGATCCGAAGAGCGGCGAAGTGGTACACGGTATTGTCAGCCGCTTTTTTGCAGGAGATTACCAGGCGGCAATTCTTGGCGGCGGTTTTGTCTTTAAGATGTGTGCTCTGCCAGGTGCGGCACTTGCCATTTATCATTGTGCAAAGCCCGAACATAAAAAACGGGTGGCGGGGATTATGGGTTCCGCCGCGCTTACGTCCTTTCTGACGGGAATTACCGAGCCGCTGGAGTTCAGCTTTTTATTTGTTGCTCCAATGCTGTACGGCGTACATGCACTCCTTGTCGGTGCGGCCTATTTTGTCACCTATATTTTGGGTGCAAGGCTTGGCTACTCCTTTTCACAAGGATTTATCGATTATATCCTTTTCTATAACCATGATATCCGGCCTTGGTTAATTTTGATTCTTGGCCCTATCTTTGCGGCGATCTATTACTTTGTCTTCCGTATTCTTCTTCTCAAGTTTAATTTTCCTACTCCTGGCAGAGAAGAAGAGGAAACCTCAGTGGCGGTTACCGGCGGTGGTAATGACTTTTCCCGCCAACTGGTGCTGGCTTTTGGCGGCAGGGAGAATATCAAGGCGGTGGATGCCTGTATTACCCGGTTGCGTATTGAACTGCATAAGCTGGAGTTGGCATCCCAAGAGCGGTTAAAAGAGCTTGGAGCCTCCGGTGTGATTACGGTGGGGAATAATATGCAGGCAATCTTTGGCCCGCGTTCGGAAAATTTGATGACAGATATGAATGAATATCTGAAAACGGCTGGTTCAGAGGCGGATGTCAACGAGATGGAAGCGGCATCAGTAGCGCAGTCGTCTTCTGCTGCAGCAGATGAGGTACCTGCCGTTGAGGTGACGCCGGCAATATTGGAGAAGAGTATGCAGATATTAAAGGCGCTTGGCGGCAGTAAAAATATCGTTGCTGCCTCTGCCGCGGCGGAAACGAGAATCCGGGTGGAGATGGTTGATACCTCGACTGTTCTTACTGGGGAACTGCAGGCTCTTGGGGTGGAGGTAATGGTGCTTGACGAAGGTGTTGTTCATCTGGTCAGCGGCGTTGATGCTCCGGCGGTGGCAAAGGCTTTACAGGAGGTTCTCTCCTGATTGAGGCTGCGTTTTTGCGATGAGAGAAGAACCTCCTTATGCTTTCTTTTTCGCATATGGAGGTTCTTTTTTGGGGAATGTGCGCTCTTCGATTTATTTACGAACACTTGTTTTGAACGCTATGGCAATTAGACTTCTTGCCGTTGATATGGACGGCACCTTTCTTGATGACAATAAATGTTATGATAGGCTGCGTTTTCTACGTCAGTATGAGCAGCTTGCCATGCGGGGGATATATTTTGTTGCCGCCAGTGGTAACCAGTATGCAACACTATGCCGTTATCTGCCCGAACTGGTGGGGCGTGCGGCCTTTGTGGCGGAGAATGGGGCTCTGGTGGTTGATTGCGGTAAAGTAATTTTTCGTGCAGCCATTGACCGTTTGAATCTGGAACCCGTTTTTGCCGCTCTCCCACGCTTTTCTCATTTGTTAAGCATTGTCTGTACCGAGGATAAATGCTATTGTCATCGGCAGATGAGCAGTGAGGGGGCGGCTTTTCTCACCCCTTATTACCGCAATCAGATTCGAGTGCCGGACTACGCCTGTATTGAAGACCCGATAGTAAAACTCGCATTTTATATCCCTCCCCAGGAGATGGACACCTTTATTGCTACTATAACACCGCTGCTCGGCAGCAGCCTCCGTTTAGTGGTTAGTGGTAACGGCTTTCTTGATCTGCTGCGCAGCGATGTGAACAAAGCGGTGGGACTAGGCTATCTGCAGCGGCAGTGGCAGGTTGCCGATCAGGAGATTGCTGCTTTTGGTGATAATGACAATGATATGGAGATGCTTCAACGTACTCCTTTCAGTTTTGCACCCGTTACTGCCAGTGTCAGAGCAAGAGAGAGAGCAGCATTCATTATTGGCAGCAATAATGATGGCGGAGTTCTGGATATCATTGACGATATTCTTGCCGGGGTTTATGATGAGCAGTTTGGGTAAGGGGAATCCTTGTTTGCAATAGCGTTGTTTTTTGGGTATATCAGACTCTTTGACGTTATGGCGGCAGGGAATATAAGAGGATTGTGACGTTTTATCTGCCTGCCTGCGGATTGGAGAGGTTTGCCGGGACGGTTGAGAAGTCACCTGTAGTTATCAGCTTCTAAGAGAATATCAATAATGGAAAATGCCCTTTTTGTTCAAGGTTTATATAAAAGTTTTGGTACACAGAATGTCTTGAAAGGAATTGATGTTGCTGCCGATAAGGGAGAGGTTATCTCTGTTCTTGGTTCTTCCGGTTCCGGGAAAAGTACGTTGCTGCGCTGTATTAATCTGTTGGAGATTCCTGATGCCGGTGTCATTCGGGTTGCGGGAGAGGATGTCTTGCTGGAAAAGGACCGAAAGGGGCATAATCGTCCGGCGGATATACGGCAGGTGGCGCGGATTCGCTCCAGACTTGCAATGGTCTTTCAGCAATTTAATCTTTGGGCGCATATGACCATCCTGGAAAATGTGATGGAGGCACCGGTTCATGTCCTGGGCGAAAAGAAGGAGGAGGTTCGGGAGCGGGCAATACACTATCTGGAAAAGGTAGGGATCGGCGACAAGCTTGATGTTTATCCGGTGCATCTTTCCGGCGGCCAGCAGCAACGGGCCGCTATTGCCAGGGCACTCTGTATGGAGCCTGAGGTTATTTTATTCGATGAGCCGACATCTGCGCTCGACCCTGAGTTGGTGGGTGAGGTGCTGCAGGTAATGCGCGATCTGGCGGAAGAGGGGCGGACAATGATTGTTGTCACTCATGAGCTTGGATTTGCGCGGGAAGTGAGCTCTCGGGTTATTTTCCTTGAGCAGGGAGTAATTCTTGAAAACGGCAGTCCTGCGGAGTTGTTTGAACAGCCCAAAACCAATCGATTCAAAAACTTTATTGCAGCCATGATGTAATCGCGGTTTTTCTGAAGAAGGTTGTGAATAAGAGGATTGTTGCTACTGAGCAGTTATACTGAAAACATACATTGGAAAAGGAGGGGAAATGAAGTCGTTGAAAATTTTGTCATTGGCAGTGCTTGTTTGTCTGTTTGCTGGAACTCTGCAGGCAAAAGAGTGGAAAAAGGTGCGTATTGCTGTTGAAGGAGCGTATCCTCCATTTTCCTATGTACAGCCGGATGGAACTCTTGCCGGATTTGATATTGATATGGCAAAGGCGCTTTGTGCTGCCATGGAAGTGAAATGTAAACTGGTGCAGCAGGATTGGGACGGTATGATTCCTGGGCTTCTTGCCAGAAAATATGATGCGATCATTGCGTCAATGTCGATTACCGAAGAGAGAAAGAAAAAGGTTGATTTTACGAATAAATATTATCAGACTCCGGCAAAATTTATCGCCAGAAAGGGGAGCTTTCCTCATTTTTCCGATGAAGCCCTGAAAGGGAAGACCGTTGGTGTTCAACGGGAAACCATTCACGACAAGTATCTTTCGGCCCGTTATGGTGATACCATATCCATTAAACGTTATGGAAATCTTGATGAAGGCTATCTTGACCTGGTTTCCGGGCGGCTGGATCTTATTATTGCTGATAGTGCGGCCCTTTATGATGGTTTTCTAACCAAAGAGGCAGGGGCTGAGTATGAGTTTGTCGGCCCTGATCTGGTAGATAGGAAATGGTTTGGCGAGGGTGTGGGTGTTGTCGTTCGCAAAGGAGAAAAAGAGCTCGCCGATAAGATCAATGGGGCTATTGATGCCGTCAGGGCAAGTGGAGAGTATAAAAAGATTCAGGATAAATACTTTAACTTTAACGTATACGGTGAATAACAGATACGTTTTATAATTTTGTTAATGTTTATGGGGGGTGGCTGTAGCTGATGTTCTCTTTATATGGGTATGGAACGACTATTTTCGAGGGTGTTATTCTTACCCTCGAAGTTTCGTTTGTTTCTCTCGCAATAGCGGTGCTTCTTGGTATTTTTGGTGCGTTGGCGAAGCTGTCCCGTTTTCCTCTACTGGTGATGATCGGCAAATTGTACACCACCATCATTAGGGGTATTCCCGATCTGGTATTGATGCTGCTTGTCTTTTATGGAGGGCAGGTACTGGTAAACCAGATCGCCTACTCTCTTGGTTGTGAGGACTATATTGATATTAACCCCTTTCTTGCCGGGGTGTTGACCATTGGTTTTATCTTTGGCGCTTATATGGCGGAAACCTTTCGCGGGGCGATTCTTGCCGTGAATCGAGGACAGCTTGAGGCCGGTTATGCTTATGGAATGACGGGCTTTCAGGTTTTTCACCGGATTCTTTTGCCGCAGATGATGCGCCATGCCCTGCCTGGTTTTGGTAATAACTGGCTGGTGCTGACGAAAGCGACGGCACTGGTCAGTATTATAGGGCTTGATGATATGGTGAAGAAAGCAGCGATGGCCTCTGGGGCAACAAGGAAACCCTTTATCTTTTATGGTGTTGTTGCAGTGAATTATCTTCTGCTTACTTCCGTCTCCATTGCCTTGTTGAAGTATATGGAAAAACGATATTCTGTCGGCTTTAAAAGGGAGATGTAATGGATTTCTCAATTATTGCCAGTAATATTGATTTCTACATTGAAGGGATAAAAAATACCGTTATCCTTACCTCTCTTGCCTTGATCTTTGGGCTGCTGCTTGCGGTGCCTCTTGCTGTATTGCGGACGAGTAGCATGACCTTGATTCAACTGCCGATTCGGGCTTTTGTCTACTTTTTTCGAGGAACACCGCTGCTGGTTCAGATGTACCTTATTTACTATGGTCTGGGGCAGTTTGCACTTATGCGGGAGAGTTTTCTCTGGCCATTATTCAAGGAGGCATATTTCTGTGCTCTGCTTGCCTTTGCCCTGAATACTTGTGCCTATACCATAGAAATTATCCGTGGGGCGATTGTCGCAACCCCTGAAGGGGAGATTGAAGCGGCAAAGGCCTGCGGGATGTCCTATTTCCTGATGCTGCGCCGGGTTATTCTCCCGAGTGCTTTCCGCAGGGCTTTACCTGCGTACTCCAATGAGATGATTTTTATGCTGCATGGAACAGCACTTGCTAGTGTGATTACCATTGTTGATATTACTGGTGCTGCCCGTATTGTAAATTCTCGTAATTATAGTCCTTATGAAGCCTTTCTCACGGCTGCAGCACTTTATATGGTATTGACTTTTACCATTATCTTTCTGGTAAGAAAACTTGAGAAACGTTGGCATGCTCACCTGCTTCCGGCGGAATATAAAGAGCCGGAGATTGAGGCTCCGGTACTTGATGATTGAAGAAGAGATGTGAATGTTGTTTGGAAAATTGGATGAAAATGAACTCAACAGAAGAGAAGGAATTGCAGACTCCTGAACATAAGACGGGCAAATCTTCGGGGAAAATATCTCTGACAAAGCAGTTATATGATGAAAACGTCCCGATTTTACGCCGTTACTGCCTGAAGGCTGTAGGCCGGGATTCCTTATGGAGTCTGTTTGTCTATGAAAGTATTGTAACTCTGTTTAGTGATCTTGGCGGAGGGCTTGGCTATATTGCAAGACGGATATTTTATCGTTTCCTTTTTAAGCGGTTGGGGCGAGGGCTTATTCTCGGAAGGGGAGGGATCGTTCGGCATCCCTGGAATGTATCGGTTGGCGAACGGGTTGCAATTGATGATAACGTTATGATTGATGCCAGTGGCTCGGGGAATGGCGGGATTGTCTTGGGTGATGATGTCGTTATTTCCCGCAACTGTGTCCTATTAGGAAAAACGGGGGCCATTTCTATCGGAAATAGAGCAGATTTTGGTAATAATGTCGTAATTTCTGCTGTTGGAGATGTTGTTATTGAGGATTCTGTATTAATTGCCGGGAGCTGTTATATTGGTGGTGGACGTTATAATACGGATCGGCATGATCTGGCTATTATGGATCAGGGAAGTTTCTCTCGGGGGACCTTGTGTATCGGTGCTGGATCATGGGTCGGGGCAGGTGTTGTGATTTTAGATGGAGTGAAGATTGGGAAGGGATGTGTTATTGGAGCAGGGTCGGTTGTAACAAAAGATTTACCTGATTTTTCTGTTGCTATGGGGGTTCCGGCAAAGAAAGTAGTTAGATAAATCTGAGAAGTTCATCTCTTTTTTATGATGAAATACACTCTTGAGAATATATGTATCTTGTTGATGTCAGTTTGAAAAAATAAGCTTGTAATGAATAGTCAAAACGAAATAAAAAAGAAAAAATTACTTATTTTCATCGTTGCATATAATGCTGAAAAAACTATTGAGAGTGTGTTGAAGCGCATCCCTGTGTTACTGGCGGAGATGTATGAAGTTGAAATTCTGGTAATAGATGACTCCTCTCAAGATAAAACCTTTGCTAAAACAACAGTGGCAAAACATTCAGGTACCATTCCTTTTAAAATGACTGTTTTGTTTAATCCTGTTAACCAGGGGTACGGCGGTAATCAAAAGATAGGCTTTCACTATGCCGTTGTAAATAATTTTGATTGGGTTGCCTTGGTTCATGGAGATGGACAGTATGCTCCTGAATGTTTGCCTGAGTTGCTGGAAGTTTTAGACAATGACGAGGCCGATGCCGTTTTTGGGTCTCGCATGATGGAAGGGGCATCTGCTCTCAAGGGGGGAATGCCGCTGTACAAGTTTTTGGGTAATAAGACGTTAACGTGGTTTCAAAATTTGTTGCTAGGCAGTTCTCTTAGTGAGTTTCATAGCGGTTACAGGATTTATTCGACAGATGCCCTCAGGAAAATTCCATTTGAAATGAATAGCTATGACTTTCACTTTGATACAGAGATTATTATTCAGCTTTTACTCTCCCGGCAAAGAATAAAAGAGCTCCCAATTCCAACGTTTTATGGTGATGAGGTTTGTCATGTAAACGGGATAAAATATGCCTGGGATGTATGCTGGGCAACGGTACAGTCTCAACTGCAGAAGATTCATATATTTTATGATAAAAAATTCGATTGCATTGCAACTGAAGAAAAGGAGGGTGAGCTGGATATCCTCTCTCCAGAGTCAATGTTTGCCAACTCCTTAAAGGAGGAATCAAGGATTTTGGTTTTGGGGAATGTTCGTTGTAAACTGGGGGAAATTTTAAGTGAAAAAGGTCATCACGTGACTTCTTATAACGATGAAATTTCGGGGTCGGGTTTGTCCGACTGTGGTGAGGTTGATTATATTGTCGTTTTTGATGATGCAAATTGGGGGCAAAATCCAGATGCTTTTATCCAGTTTATTCGTAAGATCTGCCTTTATCGACCAAATGTCAAACTTGTTCTATTACTCGGTAATGTCGGCTTTTTTATTACCCGAATATTACTGCTTCTGGGGAGATTTTCTTACACAAAGAAAGGGATTATCAGCTTTTCCAATTATCGCTTATTTACCTTGAAGTCTTGCAAGAAATTATTGTTACAGAATAATTTTTCTTTTATTGGGGTAACGGGAGTCCCTATTCCTTTTTATTCATTCTTCCATAAAAAATATATTGGTAAACTGCTCTCTTCTGTTCATTTATTCCTTTGCAAAATCAGACCTTCGTTGTTTGCATATCAGTTTTTAATTGAAGTGAAAAACCTTCCCTCGCTTGAATACTTGTTACTGGATGCTATTCAAATGTCAAAAGATAGAGAAAAGGAAACTCTAGAAGAGCCGCAGATTGAGGTCTCTGATGCGTTGCAGAGGTAGAGAATATATTTTCCCCGGCAGCCCTTTTGATGTGAATTTCTCCTCGCTTATATGATTACGGTTTTTGAAAAGTGGCTAAAATAATACGAATATTATTCACCTTGTTGTTGTGTGTCTGGGTTCTTTACCAGGCCGGACTTTTTCGGTCAGAAGGGCGGGAAGCACTGGTTAATTTGTTGCTGAAGGCAGATGTTTCCTGGGTTCTTCTGTCATTGAGCTTTATTTTTGTTCTTGATTTTCTCAGTGCAGTTAAATGGAAGATGCTGCTTGATTCCAGTGGAGATAGAATACGGTTGTGGCGATTGTATGTATATTACAATATTGCACAATTTTTTAATCTCATTTTACCAACAAGTATGGGAGGAGATGTCGTTCGGGTTTTTCTGCTTGGTGAGTATACGGGCAAAAAATCTCAGGCAGTAGCCTCTGTTGTTGTTGAGCGTTTTACGGGCGTAATCGGCATGCTTGTCTTTGCCGTTTTTTCTTTGTTGCTGAACCTTGATACGTTTAATCAAAAATGGCTTGTTCTGGCTTTGGGTGGTTGTTCGCTACTTGCAATATTTCTCTCCTGGTTTTTTATAAAAAAGAAAGATCTTAAATTTTTCTCTTTTGTCTCTCTGGAGAACTATCTGTTTTTAAAGAAAATTTCCGAAAAAGTTGCCCAGGTTCGTGATGCTATCTTTGAATATAGTGACGACAGAAAAGCTTTGATCGTTGCGCTGATTAATTCTTTTATTTTTCAGATTGGGGCAGTGCTAAATGTCTGGATTACCGCCAGAGCTTTCAGTGATGAAATTTCTCTTATGCTTTGTGTGACGACCGTACCTATTATCCTGTTTATTATGAATCTCCCTTTTTCCATTGGAGGGATTGGGTTGATGGAGTTTGCCTATTTATTTGTTTTTTCATTGTTCGGAGTTTCTCCTACCCTGGCTCTTTCCGTTGCGATGTTTCTTCGGGTGAAATCAATTATTGATGCGCTCATCGGGGGAGGATTTTATCTATTTATACGCAGTGGTTTGCGCTTTGGTATATCGGAGCTTTCAACTGTCAGTAAGGACTAGAAAATAGGAGTAATTTTTTAGTCGCAGCTATGAGATTAGTAAGAAATATGGCTTTTATTGGAAATATTTTTCGATTAGGGGAAGAGTTTCTCTCGAAGATTCGATTAAAGAAACCTGAAACAAAGGAGTTCCTTGGTCAGGAAATTCAGGATCTTCTTGAAGAAGGTGAAGAGCAGGGATTGATCTCTTCTCTTGAGGAGAAGATGATAAATTCCATTTTGGAATTTCATGCAACTTGTGCCTCTGAAATAATGACACCTGTTGCCGAAGTCGTTGCTTGTGAGATCACTTTGCCTTTCACTGAGTTGACTCAGCTGGTTATTGAAAGCGGATTTACCCGGATTCCTGTGTACAAGGAATCGCTTGACAGGGTTGTTGGTATTGTGCATGTCAAAGAGTTATTCAGAATTTGTGTTGGAGGAGAGGCTGAAAATGTGTGTATTGAAGATGTCCTTCGTCCGATTAACTTTGTTGATGAAAAGAAGCCTATTGTTGATCTGTTAAGGGAGTTTCAGCGTACAAAAATTCATATTGCAGTGGTTCAGGATGAATTTGGGGCAGCGCGGGGACTTGTTACTCTGGAAGATATTCTGGAGGAAATTGTTGGAGAGATTGACGACGAGTACGATGATGACGAGCATACCTTTCGAGTTATGGAAGATGGAAGTCTGCTGATTCATGGCTGGGTAGATATTGAAAAAGTTGAAGAGTATTACGATATAGAGTTCCCGGAAGGATCATATGAGTCGGTTGGAGGCTTTGTTGTCCACTGTCTAGGGCGGCTGGCAATCGTTGGTGATGTGGTAAAAAGTAATGGCTTGTCTCTTGAGGTGGTGGATGCATCCAATCGTCATATTAAACGTCTTTGTATTCGCAAAGAAGATGGCACTGACTTGTTTAATAAAAAGTAATGAGGGTGAATAACAGAGATACTGCCCCGTTAAAGAACAGGGTGTATTGGCTTTGGTTGCTGCCTCCGTTATCAAGTTGTCTCTTTTGGCTTGCCTCTCCCGGCGGGGGGGGATATTGGTTTCTTGTTGCTGTTGCTTTTGTTCCTCTTCTCTTCTTCTCAGATAAGTTCGTTTCACAGGGAGGGTTTTGCTGGAAAGTTTTTGCTGGTGGATTTCTTCACGGTTTGCTCCTTGCCTTTCTGTTGTTGTACTGGATTGTAAATGTCCTGGTTACTTATGGGGGGGTACCGGAGGGAATATCTGTTCTTGTCTTGTTTCTCCTTGCTTCCTATATGGCATGTTATCCTGCCCTGTTTCTTGTAGTAAGCCGTGTTTTTACTTCCTGCTCATCGTTTGTCTTGTTATTTACTCTTCCCTCCCTATGGACTGGTTTGGAATGGGTGAGGGGGTGGATTTTTACGGGGTTCCCGTGGATGGATTTGGGGTGTTACCTCGCTTTTCAACCAGAATTATTGCAGGGGGCAGCGTTTTTCGGCCATTATGGGATAACCTGGTTGATATTATTGTGCAATACCGGCCTGTGGCTGATACTGACAGGAAGATGTGGAAGAGTATTTACAGTTGCAATAGTCGCTCTTGTTTTGCTATATGTTTCTTTTTCCTTGGTTTCTTGGGAAGAAGAGAGTGTTTTTCAAGGAGAAAATGTCCGTGCAGGAATTGTGCAGGGGAATATTTCTCAAGACAGAAAATGGGACGTTGATAGTCAAGGAAAGACTGTTTCAAAATATATTTCCCTGTCAGAAAAACTTGTTGTAGATCAGGTGCAGCCCGATTTTCTTGTTTGGCCAGAAACGGCTTTGCCTTTTTATCCTCAAATGAATCCTCTGACAGGGAGGATTGTCTCTTTTGTTCGGCAATATAGTGTGCCTCTAATTACCGGTACTCCTTGGTTTGAAATTATTGCTCAAGCAGAGAATGAAGTCCTCTACTACAATGCGGCTCTTCTTTTACGGCCGGGAGAAAAAAGGAGCCCGTTGGGAGGGGTGGCTCTAAAGTCTCATCTTGTCCCTTTTGGGGAATATGTCCCATTGCAGAAATTTTTACCTTTTTTGGCACCGTTAGTGGAGTCAGCAGGGAATCTTTCTGCAGGTGAAATTTCTCGTCCGTTGTCTTTTGTTCGGAAATCGGGCGAAATTGTACGAGCGGGAGTACTTATTTGTTATGAGTCTGTGTTTTCATCTCTGAGCAGGAAGTGGGTAGAAGCTGGAGCGGATATACTGGTTAATTTGACCAACGATGCCTGGTATGGAAGGACATCTGCCCCAGAACAAACACTAGCAATGACAACATTACGAGCTGTAGAGACCAGACGAAGTATTGTGCGGGTGGCGAATACTGGTGTCTCTGCTTTTATCTTGCCAAGCGGAGAGATTAGGCAAAAAACAAGTTTGTTTGTACCCGTTGCCATGAGCAGCTCCCTTCCTTTGCGGACAGAAAGGACTTTTTATGTTCGCTATGGTTGGCTCTTTGCACCGTTTTGCTTGCTTTTTGTGTTTTTATCTTTTCTTTTTATAAAGATAAAAGCACAAAAATCGTGAGTGTTTTTTTTTGCTAATTTAATTGTTATTCGACAAAGATCTTTTTTATTACCTTTGCACCTTTTGTTTGGTCTCCAATCTTTGCGATAATTTTAATCCCAACAGTTCCTTTTGTAATGACGATTATCTGTTGATGATTTTTTATCAATTCTTCCCTGTTCTTTTCCTGTTCTTTTATCTCTAATATGAAATCGTGAGATTTGGGCGGGATTTGATAACTGTACTTTTTTGTATAGCGAGAGTTATCCTTGATAATAAAAATTATTATCAGAACTGCAAATATGGGGATGAATACCTTATTGACAGATTTATACCGCATTAGAATCCTGTCTGCAGCAAAAAGAAGGAAACAACACCAAAAATATTGACCAATAAATTTATGGCATGGAAAAAAAACATATTTTTCAGGGAACAGGGATGACCATATATACAGCTTGTTGCTAAGGATGTAGGGTGCATAATTCGCAACGATGATTGTAAAAAAGAGTAGTGACGTTTTTAGGAAGAATTGGTCTTTTCGCAATAGACCATATATAAGAAGGAAGAAGAGTACGACAAAGATTCCTTTGGCAAGGGTAAGCGTATGGGTTAAATCCATGAAGAAAATATGCAGGATAAGTGACTTAATCCACAGTCCAATAATTTCTGGATCGAAGATGTTTTGCAGTAGTATGGTACCGCTTCGTGCTGATAATGCATAGAGAATGGTTACTATGGAAAGTGCGAGAAAAAGTTTTGTATTATCCCTGAATACAAGGATGTAGATGATGCTGAAAGGGACAACCAACACGGAGTATGGGCCCGCCCATATAAGGAAAGACATGAGCAGGAAAAAAAGGAACTTCGTTATGGAGCTGGCAGGTTTTTTTCGATAAAATAACAGTGTTATTGCAAGCACTACCAGTACATACATCTGGAAGGTGATACTGATGTAGTAAAGGATGTGATTCATTCCGGAAAGGCCCAGTAGTAGAGGTCCAAAGAAAAGAATATATTTGTTACGTATAAGCCCTGAGAAAGAAAATGCTGCTACTGTTATAAATCCGCAGAAAAGTGCAGTGTATAGATAAAGAAATGGTTGTAAGGTAATATCTGCTTTTGCAATAAGGAATGCCGCAAGATTGTTGAAGATGTTATAGTATCCGTGAGGGTGACTCAGAATTGTGGTAAAGGCCTGTTTGCCGCCATAGTAGAGATTGAAATAGTGCTCAGAGTCTTCTACATGGAAAGCAGGATGGGTTATGTTGGTCCAGGAGCGGATAATGATTATCACCAGGAGTAGAATCAGCCCAGATGTTTTCCAGTACAGTGTGTTATGTGGTGTTTTCTCATTGTAGGTGTAGATATTTTTTTGCCGCCAATGTATGTATGAAGAGAGGTATTTCATGGTGTTTTGTAATGATTTTTCTTTATAGAAAGAGTTTTATAGAATAGTTTAATGTATATTTTTAGATTTTGATAAATCCCAGGGCTCTGCATGAGATGAGCAAATCGGATCAAATGATAACATACTTGCGTATATAATCAAGTTTTTCTGAATATGGCTTATCTATCTGTTAATATTTTTTGTTCTTTTCTTAGGTTTGTTAAGATAAATTGCTGTAATTACTAATATGTATTTTGATTTATTTTTATTGTCAAACATGAGGTTGTTTAATGGTATTTAGTTCTATTACATTCTTATTTCTGTTTTTACCTGTTACAATTGTGCTTTATTATTGTTTTCGGGGAATGTATCGAAATGTTGTTTTACTCCTGTTGAGCCTGTTTTTTTATGCTTGGGGGGAAGGGGGATATGTCCTGCTAATGCTTTTTTCAATAGGGTTTAATTATATTATCGGTCTAGCTCTTTTTAAAGCCGATAAAGCTCAATCCAGGAAGATCTATTTAGTTTTGGGGATTGTGGTTAATTTACTTTTACTGTCACATTTTAAATATGCCAACTGGTTCTTTTCCAGTATTGGGTCTCCATTTTCCCATCCGGTGCATTTACCCATTGGGATCTCGTTCTTTACCTTCCAGGCAATTTCCTATATTATTGATGTCTATCGGAATGAGACCACTCCCCAGAAGAATCCGCTTCATGTCGGACTTTATATAGCGTCATTTCCTCAGCTTATTGCCGGGCCTATTGTTCGTTACCATGAGGTGGCCAGGCAAATTATTTCAAGAACACATAGTTGTGCCCAGTTTGTAGCGGGGATAGAACGTTTTATCTTTGGGTTAAGTAAGAAAGTGCTTATTGCTAATTCCATGGCAAAAATTGCTGATTTAATCTTTATGCAGGATTATACCGTGCTTCCTTGGGAGATAGCCTGGTTGGGAATTGCTTGCTATAGTTTACAAATATATTTTGATTTTTCAGGGTATTCAGATATGGCAGTAGGGCTTGGCCTGATGTTTGGTTTTAAATTCCCCGAAAATTTCAACTATCCTTATATTGCCTGCTCTGTTCAAGAATTTTGGCGAAGATGGCATATGTCTCTATCGAATTGGTTTAAAGACTATCTCTATATACCCCTTGGTGGTAACAGGGATGGGAATATAAAAAAATACCGGAATTTATTTATCGTATTCCTACTTTGCGGACTTTGGCATGGAGCAAGCTGGAACTTTATTGTATGGGGATTGATTCATGGATCTTTTATCGTTTTAGAATATATAGTTATAAAGAAATTGCTGGCAATTTTTCCTCGAATATTCGCCCACATCTATACATTGCTTGTTGTTGTCAATAGTTGGGTTTTCTTTCGAGTGGAGGGTTTGTCGCGCACCATAGATTACTTAAAGGCAATGTATGGTTTTATCCCGTCTCCTGATCAGACAATAACGGCAGGGATTCTTCTTGAGGCTGATGTTGTATTTATCTTTTTCTTTGTTACGGCAGTCTTTCTATCTCTTCCTTTTTATTCGTTGATAGGATCTTTGAAGATAAACTTCTTAAAAAAGAAGAATTTCTCATCTTTTTGGGAGAATGTATTTTTATCGCTTAAGTATGTATATGTTTTTTTTCTTATGTATGTGTCATTCTCTTTCCTTGCTATCCATTCCTATAACCCTTTTATCTACTTTCGATTTTGAGGTATAAATAAAGATGATGATTAGATTGGCGATACACCGTATGATAACATTTTTATTTATTGGGGGGCTGTTCGTTCCTTTGGTTGTTTTACTACTTTCTGAGCAAAGTGATATCTCTACAATAGAAAAACGACGGCTTGCAGGACTCCCGAAATTAGAAATATCCTATAAATCTATAAAGGGATATCCTAAAAAATTTGCTGCATTTCTTGAAGATCATTTTGGATTTCGTAACGAGATTATTGGTCTGCACAATTATGTGTATTGCAAGGTTTTGGGGATTTCTCCTTCAAGAGCGGTGGTTGCGGGGAAGAGTGGTTGGTATTTTTTGAATATGAATGGAGCTGTTTCTGATTATCTGGGGAGAATTCGTTATGATAATTTGACTCTCCATAGGATGGAAAGTTTGTTGGAAGATAGAAGAGAATGGCTTAACAGGAAGGGAATAAAATATCTGTTTCTTCCGATTCCAAATAAAGAGATGGTGTATGAAGAGTTTTTGCCGGATATTCTCAGGAAGCACAAAGGTAAAAGTAAGTATGATCAGATAGTTGCCTTTCTTGAAAAAAGTAATTATCCCGACTACATAGATGGTAAAAGGGTGCTGCTTGCACAGAAGAAAGCGGAAAACATCTATTTTCGAACGGATAGTCACTGGAATGCCCTTGGGGCGTATGCTTTCTATCGGGAGCTTGTTTATCGCCTACAGCTATGGTTTCCCTGGATGAAACCACTGGCGGAGGTTGATTCCCTACAATGGCGCTCAGGTGCTTCTGGTGATGTTGCTGCTCTTATGCATGTCCACGGAAAGGTTACTGAGAGTGTCCCCGGCATGCCTGTTGTTTTATCTTGTCAGCCGTTGGCTACGAGAAGGATGAAAGAAATAAGAAATGTTGGGCAGTACAGCCATATTCCAGATCATCGATTACCTGTTACGACTGGCTGTAAGTCGGGAAAAGGGAAGGCTCTTGTTATTCATGACTCTTTTGGCGAGGGATTGAAACCATTTTTAAATCAACATTTTAAAGAAATAATTTATGTTCATTATATGAATTTTGAGGTGGCAAAAAGACTGATTGAAGATGAGCACCCTGACATCGTTCTTGACTTAAGGGTTGCAAGGAATATTGAAAAGGCTCTTGAACCGGACCCTGATTTAGAGCAATCTCTTTTACGGCATACTTTTAAAGGATTGGAAGAAATTACAAGCATATCTTCTTCTGAAGCGCAGAGAAGGCTGGTGAAGATAGAGGGGGGAGATTTTCCCGGTGGTGACGGGCAGAACTTCTCCCTTGGGCTTAATGGAGCTGTCGTGGAAAAAATGGCTTTGAAGATTGATATTACTGCTGCAGAAGATATGGACGTCCGTTTTTGTTATGCTCCAGCTATGAATAGTAATGATAAGAAATCTCAAAAAAACAGGCAGTGCCAGTTAAGAAGATTGAAAGAGGGCGATAATCAAATATATTTGAGAGTTCTTGACCCGGATAATAATGGTATATTCTGGGTTGTTTTAGAAGATAAAAAGGAAGCAGGACAGTATCTTATCAATAAAATAACCGCTAAACGGGAAAAGTGAGTGTGGAGAGTTATCTTCTGATAAAATCCTTATTGTTGCCGATTGATTTTAACTAAAAGGATTATGGAAGAAAGTCGGTGCTGATATGCCCCTATAATGTTGACTCTTCTTGTTGACAAATAGTGCTTGCTATAATACCTTCTGTTCTTCGTATGTAAGTCTGGAGTGTTGTTTCTTGTTATTTTTTGTCGTCGATTCTGCGTAAGGAGTTATAATATATGAAGATTTTTTTTGGGAGAGCGCGTGTTGTGATGTTGTCTGCAGGGATGTTCTTGTTTTTTCCGCAAGTAGCTGCTTTTGCAGGTTCCATGACAGAGCAGGAGGGTAATGTTGCTGTGGATGAGGTTCAGGAGCAGACCGCTAGCAGCGTAGAGAGTATTGAAGAGGTTAATCTTCAAAGTGATGGATCTGATTCTGTGAAGATTGAGGAAGTGCAGGAGGTTATTGAGCAGGGTGAAGATGTAGAAGTTTTACCGAAAGAGGAGCAGTCGGTTCCCGTTGATGAAACGGCCTCTCCTTCTCCTTTCAATGAGTATTTGGCAGGCCATTTACAGATCGGTACACGTTCAGCCTATCGTTCTTTTGTTGATTCTGATTCAGGTCATAGAGGAGAAGGGTTTGGTAGCGGCACGTATCTTGGAACGATTTATGCTATGGATGAAAAGCAAAATCTTGCGCCTTTCTCCCCGTATGTTTCCTGGGCTTTTTCTGACTATGTTGGCGTTGAGCTGGCTTATGATTGTTTCAAGGCAGAGACGGTGGCAACCAATGGATACAGTATGACCAGAAAGACAGATGGCGACCTTGAGTTTTCCGGTTTTATCTTGTCTTTGCTTGCCAAATATTCCAACGATACCAAGTTTACTCCGTGGGCTGGTTTGGGACTGTTTTTTTACTCTGTGGAGTTTGATCCAAATCCGGATTGGGCCCACTCTAAAAGAATCGCGAATACATACAACCACATGTCTGTTGATGATGTCAATGGTATCGCTTTCTCCCTTGGAGTTGATTGGGAGTTAGAGGAGCATTGGGTGCTTAATTTCTCCTGTCAGTATATGTCCGTTGATGTCGATGCTGTGTATAAGGGATATTTAAATGGTGAGCACTATACTACACAGCCGGGAAATTTTCCGGTGGATAATATTTCTGTTCGTGTAGGTATCGGTTATCGATTCTAGAGTTTTTTTCTGTGTCATATCCTGAGGCAGGCTGTTCATTTTTGATTATTCAGGTGTTTTTGCAAGGACTCAACTATGTGTGGTATCGTTGGTAAGGTAGCGAAGGGGAATATTTCTGAACAAGAGTTGAGAAATATGGCAGACGCAGTTTCCCACAGGGGGCCGGATGATGAAGGCTTTTTGATCAGGGATGATGTGGGGCTTGGTCATCGTCGGCTGAGTATCATAGATCTTGATACTGGGCGGCAGCCGCTTGCTAACGAAGATGAGAGCATCTGGGTTGTTTGTAACGGAGAAATTTACAACTATCTTGAGTTGAAAGAAGAGCTTTTGGCTGAAGGCTACCGTTTTCGTACAAAAACGGATGTTGAGGTTATTGTTCATCTTTACCATAAGTATGGTGATGCCTGTGTAGATAAGCTTGATGGAATGTTTGCCTTTGCTGTTTGGGATGTCAAGAAGGAGAGGCTTCTTTTGGCAAGGGATCGCATCGGTCAAAAGCCTCTCTTTTATATGCAGCAGGGAGATTCTTTCTTTTTTGCTTCTGAAGTAAAGTCCATTCTTGCGGCGGATAATGTTTCGCGTGAGATCGATTTTACCGCAGTGCATCACTATCTCTCCCTGCGGTTCATCCCTTCACCCCTCACCATGATTAAGGGAATTCAAAAGCTTCCCCCTGCACATACGCTTGCTCTGCAGGATGGGAAGGTCTCCATTGCCCGGTATTGGCGGTTGGATTTCACTCAAAAGCTGGAAAAAAGTGAGGATGAATTTCTTGCAGGATTGGAGGAAAAGCTGGGCGGCGCAGTAAAATCCCATTTGGCCAGTGATGTTCCGGTCGGTGCTTTTCTGAGCGGCGGGATGGATACGAGTACTGTTGTTGCGTTGATGGCGGAAAATTATAAAGAGCGGTTTAAAACGTTTGCAATTGGTGTAAAAGAGCAGGATTTTAACGAACTCCCTTTTGCAAAAATTGTGGCGGAGCATTTCGGTACGGAGCATATAGAAAAGATTGTATCTGCAGATCTTATCGATCTCCTGCCGTCAATGGTCTATCATCTTGATGAGCCTTCGGATACTATTGCTGCTTGTATGTTTGAAGCTGCCCGGCTTGCCTCAGACCATGTGAAAGTTGTTATGGGCGGTGATGGCGGTGATGAGCTTTTTGCTGGTTTTGATCGCTATGTCGGGATGGAGTATATCAACCGTTACAACTTGGTTCCTCGTTTTATCCGTCATGGTGTGCTGCGACCGATAATCAAGCGGTTGCCGGATAGCTTTGGCTATAAAAATCTGGTGCAGAAACTTCGCTGGGCTGACCGCCTTTCTGATTTTAGTGCGGGAGAGCGTTATGCGGAGGCTACTACATTTTTCCGCTTTAGCCATGAACAGAAAAGCCGTCTTTTCTCGGAAAAATTATGGAATGGACTTCGGGATATTGATTCTAATAAGGTCATTATCCAGCATTATGATGCCCCAAATGCAAAGGAACCCCTGGATCGAATGCTGTATGCCGATTTTATGACTCGGCTTACAGAACATACACTAATGCTCACTGATCGAATGAATATGGCTTTTGGTCTTGAGGCTCGATCTCCTTTCCTGGATCATACTCTTGTTGAGTATCTTGCCCGTTTTCCGAGACGAATGAAGATTAGAGGACGGAGCTTGAAGTATATTTTGCGGAAATTTGCTGAAAAACGGCTGCCCAAAGAGATTATTTCAAGAGAAAAACAGGGGTTTATGTTTCCTGTAGCGTACTGGTTTCGTAATGAGCTGCATGAGTTTCTCAGACGGCAGTTGGAGCATTCTATTTTTGTTAAAGAGGGCTATTTCAAGTTGGATGAGATCTATCGGCTTTTGGATGACCACCGCGCGAATCGAGATGATAATCATGTCCGGTTATGGATGCTGCTTAATCTTGATGTGTGGCATCAACTCTATATTCAGCAAAAAAGTGTCAGCCAGATCCAGGAAGATTTTAGAAACAGCATGAGTATACAGTGAATATTGCTTTTCGTCTTGTGAATTACTTTTTTCTTTGCTGGTTTTTCTCTTATTCGTGACCCTGACGCTTTAGTTCTTTTTTATTACCCTTATGGATATGAATTTGAATAAGGCAAGATTTTGCCGTTTCCACTCTATATTGTGATGAGCAGTTATCAATTAACTGCTGTTTATTTTGAAGAATAGAGGTTTGTTAATAAGTTAATTTCATTTCTGGAAGAGGTCGAATATGTATAAAATGAAGGTTGGGCTGCTTTGTATTGCCTTGACAACATTGATGCTGGAGCTGACGCTCGTACGGGTGTTCGATGTTATCTGGTATTCCAATATGGCCTATATGGTTATTACGTTGGCAATGTTCTGTTTTGGTCTTTCCGGGATCTACAGCTCTTTACGCCCTCTTGCTAAAAATATTGATGTTCAGCAGTATCTGGCAAGGCTTGCGCTGCTTTTTGCTCTCTTTTGCATAGCTATTTTACCTGCGCTGAACTGGATTCCCTTCAATTTCGACACGTTGTATGCTGCTCCGTTGAGAGGGATTGTTATGTTTTTAGCAATGTATCTTTTTCTCATTATTCCTTTCTTCCTTGCAGGGCTGCTTTTTACAACCATATTTTCAGTGTTCTCAGATCGAATTCAAAGTCTCTATTGCTGGGATTTGACGGGAGCGGCCCTTGGCTGCCTCTGTCTTGTCCCGCTCTTGCCTCCCATTGGTCCGGGAGGAATCCTCTTTGTCTGTTGTGCACTTGGCCTCGTTGCCTCTGCCTGTTTTTCCTCCCATAAAAAATGGACGGTGATAAGTTCAGTGCTTGCCGTTGTCCTCTTTAGTATTCCCTTTGTAAAACATGATTATATCGAATTTGAAGATCATATAAGCAAGCGCGGGGTGAAACAGGCCCGAGAAAAAAATTATGTAGAAGACTCCTATTGGGATCCTATTTCAAAGATTGATGTTATCAACTTTGGCAAGATGAAGCATATTGCTTATGATGGAGGGTCTCAGTCCTCTTTCATTATTCCATTTGACGGTGACTTTGCTGCAATGCGGGATGATGTTCTGCACCACCGTGGCTACCATTTTTATGGAAGTAATGTCTGGGTATCCCACGCTCTGAAGAAAGATAGCGGGCATGAGGTGTTGGTTATTGGCGCCGCGGGGGGATCTGAAGCAAAGGCTGCATTGATGTTTGGAGCATCTCATGTAGACGCTGTCGAGATGGTGGGGCATGTTATTGATATTGGAAAAAACAAGTATGCTGAATATAACGGAAATATTTACAACAATGAGAGGGTCAATGCGGTAAAGGGAGAAGGGCGGAGCTTTCTTCGTTCGACAAATCGTAAATATGATGTCATCCAGATGTTCAGCAATCATACCAGTTCCAGTATTGGCGCCGGGACGGGAGCTATGGCAACGACATACCTACAGACAGTTGAGGCATACAAGGAATATTTTTCTCACCTGAAAGCTGATGGGATCCTTCATATTAACCACCATATCTACCCCCGAATGATAACTACGGCAGCTCGTGCGTGGAAGGAGATGGGAAGAAAGGATCTTCTCCGCCATGTTGTTGTGTTAGAGGTAATAGGTCCTGTCCAGGATAATCTTCCGACGATGTTGATTAAAATGAGTCCATGGACGGAGGGAGAGTTACAGGAGGTCAGGTCATATTTTCATCCTATGTTTGGGATGGTTGTAAATCCTCTTCATCCTGAAAAAAACATGCTTTCCCCTGTGTTTTTCAGTGGAGAGATGCCCGCATCCCTTGTTAATTCGTCCCTGTATCGGGTAGGCGCATCAACTGACGATAGGCCTTATTTCAACTTTTTACGTAAGAGTTTTGGTAAGTTAGAAGCAAATCCGGCAGAATACCTCAATTATTCGACGGCTTCTTTACTGAATAGTCAGTTAAAAAATGGGCTTATCCCAAGTGATGTTATTCATTTAATTGTTACCGGTGCGGCTTCGTTGTTCTTTATCGTTCTTTTTATTTTTATTCCGCTGTTTTTCTCTGGTGCCGGTCGAAGCAAATGGAAGGGGAAAGTCCCCAGTCTGATCTATTTCTCCTGCCTTGGCTCTGGTTTTATTATTTTTGAGCTGAGTTTTATTCAGATCTTTATGAAGCTGGTTGGGTATCCGCTTTACACCTATTCAACGGTTGTTTTTTCTCTGTTGTTGGCAGCAGGGCTTGGTAGTGCGGCATCAACAAAATTACAGGTTATGCCCAATAAAAACTGGAAGCTCCCCTTTGTTGGTATTCTTGCTTGCAGTGTGATTACCCTGCTTTGCTATCAAAGTTGGTTTGAATTGTTTCTTCAGGCTTCGGTTATTGTCCGAATTTTGGCGGCGGTTGTATTGATCTTTCCCCTGGGATTTTTCCTGGGCATGCCTTTCCCACTTGGTATTTTAACTATTGAAAACCAACCCGAAGGGACTATTCCTTGGGCGTGGGCAATGAATGGCCTTTTTACGGTTGTTGGTGGATTGAGCAGTGTGTTGCTCTCTATTTTCTACGGTTTTAGGATCACATTGCTTATTGCAATTCTATTGTACATTGGCGCGTGGTTTGTCTATTCAAGATTACGCAACAGCTTATAGAGGAAGAGAAAAATGCAGCGATTAGCCGAGTATTCTCTTGTTGATGCCCATGTGCATATTCATCCGTGTTTTGATTTGAACCGTCTCGTTCTTATTGCCCTGCAGAATTTTCGTAAAGAGGCAGAGAGAGCCGGGATTGATGCGGCCTTTCATTCCTTTCTTTTCCTGACAGAATCTGCGGGGGTTGATCGTTTTGCCGAATTACGGGATATGGTTGGGAAAAATAGCGGCAAATATAACTGGAGAGCGGAATTAACGGAAGAGAAGACGACGTTATGTGTTGTGACGGAAGGGGGGCAGCGGCTTTTTGTTGTTAGTGGTCGGCAGATTGTTACTGCTGAAAAATTGGAGGTTCTCGCAGCAGGTCTGGAGAGGGACGTTCCCGATGGCGTACCTTTGCATGATATCCTTTTAGAGCTTGATGAAGAGTCTTGTTTGAAAATCCTTCCATGGGGGGTTGGAAAATGGTTTGGTAAGCGGGGGGAATTGTTGAGTGCGTTGGTTGATTCCTGGGATGGAGGGAATCTTTTTCTGGGGGACAATGGGAACCGCCCTTCTCTTTGGCCGAAATCCGAATTATTCCAGAAGGGGGAAAAAAGAGGGTGGTATGATCTGCCCGGAAGCGACCCTTTCCCCTTTGCCGGTCAGGAGAAGAAAGTGGGAAGCAGCGGATTTTTATTTCCTGCATCGGTGCAGCCGGAGAAGCCTTTTGCCTCTCTGGCGGCACAGATTTGTCGCTCGCCTGAAAAAATTGTACCTTTTATAAATCGGGAGCGTACGATCACTGCATTACAGAATCAAGTTGCAATACAGCTAAAAAAACGTCTTTTTAACTAAACGGAACAATTATGAAAACTCTTGTCGTTGCTCCTCAACCCTTCTTTTCTCCCAGAGGGACTCCTTTTAGTGTTTACTATCGGACGCTGGTTAGTAGGGAACTTGATCTGGATATTGATTTTCTTACATACGGTCAGGGTGAGGATGTCTCCATTCCGGGAGTACGATTTCATCGAACTCCTGCCTTCCTAGCGTTAGGAAAAGTAAAGATTGGTCCTTCGTTATTAAAGTTGTTCCACGATTTTTTCCTCTTTTGGGCGATGCTGAAATTGTTGTTGACGAACAGGTTTGATGTTGTCCATGCCCATGAAGAGGCGGTCTTTTTTGCGTGGATCTTAAAACCATTTTTCAGGTATAAGCTGATTTATGATATGCATTCCAGTCTGCCCCAGCAGATGACAAATTTTAACTACACTTCCAGTAAAATTATCATTGCGATTTTTACCTGGCTGGAAAACAGGAGTCTAAAGGCGAGTGATCTAATCATTACTATCTGCCCCGATCTTTATGATTATGTCAATTCGGTACTGCCTGGTAATAAACGGACGTTTCTTATCGAAAACTCTCTTTTTGAGCCGGTGAAAACCGTACAAAATGTAAACCCTTCAGTTGCTGCAGGTGCTCTTCCGGTGGATATCCCGGAGTCTTTTAACAATCTTGTTGTATATGCGGGGACGTTGGAAGCGTATCAGGGGATTGATATTTTGTTGCAGAGTATTCCTGGAGTGGTTGAGCAAAGACCTGATACCCTGTTTCTTATTGCAGGGGGAACGGCGGCGCAGGTGAATCATTATACTGCTCTGGCCGAACGCCTGCATATTACGGATAATGTCCTTTTTACCGGACAACTTCCTCAAACTGAGGCTGGAGCATGTAATAAGGCGGCAACAGTTCTTGTTTCTCCCCGCAGTAGCGGTACTAATACTCCTCTAAAAATTTATGAGCAGCTTGCCCTGGGAAAACCTCTGGTTGCAACGAATATCTATTCACACACTCAGGTGCTGGATGATAAGGTGGCCTTTCTGGTTAATCCTGAGTCGGAAGCTATGACGAAAGGGATTCTTCTTGCCCTTGGAGAAGAAGGAGAAGAGAGGGCCTTGGCGGCAAAAAAACTCTATGAGCAGGAGTATTCAAGGCCTGTCTATGTGAGGAAACTGAAGACGGCATTGGGGGCAATTCGCTGATGTGTGGAATCGCTGGATTTGTTCGTTATTCAGGTGAGAATCTTGGGGAAGACAGCACTCTTCTTGAGAAGATGACCCGCTCTATCTTCTATCGTGGACCAGATGCGGCAGGGTTTGGTCTGCATGATGGTGTTGCCTTTGGTATGCGTCGTTTGAAGATTATAGACCTTGCTGGAGGGAGCCAGCCAATTTACAATGAAGACCGCACTGTTTGGTGTGTCTTTAATGGCGAAATCTATAATTATCGGCAGCTTAGGAGTGAACTGCAACAGCGTGGACACCGATTTACTACAGAGTCGGATACAGAAGTTATTGTTCATGGTTATGAAGAGTGGGGGGATCGTTTTGTTGAGCATCTGAATGGCATGTTTGCCATTGCCCTGCATGACCGTAAAAATCGGCGGGTGCTGCTTGCGCGGGATCATCTGGGGATTAAGCCTCTTTACTTTGCTCTGCATAAAGAGAAGTTGCTTTTTGGCTCAGAGATTAAAGCTCTGCTTGCTGTTGATGGTTTGCAAGAAAAGAAACTTAATATCAATGCACTGGCTGATTTTCTTTCCTGGGAATATGTTCCTGGACGAGACACCCTGCTTGATGGTGTGGAAAAACTCTTGCCGGGAGAGTTGCTGACTCTGCAGATAACGGCAGGAGATATAAAAAGGAGAAAATATTGGGATATCCCGTTTATTAAGGATAGCGACAAGCAGCAGCTCTCATCTGTTGAGTGGGAAGAGAGAGTTTTTCAGCAGATTCAAAAGTCAACGCAAATGCAGATGGTAAGTGATGTTCCTTTAGGGGCATTTCTTTCCGGCGGGGTTGATTCCTCTCTTATTGTTGCCAATATGGGGGCAGTGGGAGCGGCACAGACATTTAGTATCGGATTTGATGACCCCAGCTATAATGAGTTAGCCTGGGCCCGCAAGGTGGCAGAGCATATTGGTGCCAGGCATATAGATGAGATTATCAGACCGGATGTGCTTTCTCTCTTTGAAACCTTGATGCTTCATTTTGATGATCCTATCGGGGATTTTTCCATTTTCCCCACCTGGCTGGTTTCCCGTTTGGCCAAAAAGCATGTTACTGTTGCGTTGAGTGGCGATGGTGGAGATGAGCTGTTTGCAGGGTACGAGACCTTACTTGCAGATCAAAAAGCCCAAATATACCAGCAATGTCCCCGTTGGTTGCGGAACAATGTTGTTGGCCCGTTAGGCCGCCTGCTTCCCCCCGGGGTAAAGAAAAAAGGTCTTCGCAATAAGATAAAACGCTTTATTGAGGGGGCTGGATATGCCGAGTCTCTATCGCATACCCGCTGGAGACTCTTTGTTGGAGAGCTGATGCGCCAGGAACTTTTTACTCCAGAGGCCCTGGCTGATATCTCCAGACCTGTTTCCCACCATATTGATTGCCTGTTTGCGGAAGCAGGGGAGCGTGATCGACTGGAAAAGAGCCTTTATGTGGATGTGAGAAGTTATCTTTGTGATAACATCCTTCCCAAGGTTGATCGTATGTCTATGGCTGTGAGTCTGGAAACCAGAGTCCCCTTGCTTGATAAGGATCTGGTTGAACTCGCTTTTCAGATCCCCTCAAGGTTTAAGCTTGAAGGAAATGAAACCAAGGCTATTCTTAAACGTGTTGCTGCCAGAGTCCTTCCCCGGGAGTGTGTCTACCGCCCCAAGGAAGGTTTTTCCATTCCAATAAAGCACTGGTTAAACAACGAATTTTCTCCCCTGGTAGACCAGTATCTAAATATAGAAGAGATTCGTGCCGCGGGAATCTTCAGGCCGGAGACTATCGCCCGTTTGAAGGAGGAGCATCGAAATGGCTCTGCCAATCATAGCCATATTTTATGGGCGTTGATAGTCTTTCATTCATGGCAAAGGCACTGGCTGTAATCTTGGGGAAATTTTTTTGGGTAATAATATGATGAAAAGAGATATAAAAACAGCAGCCGGCACGAAATACGATGTGATCGTTGTTGGCGGAGGTATTTACGGGGCAGCTCTCGTCTGGAATGCGGTGCGGATGGGGCTTCGTGTTTTGCTGGTGGAAAAGGGTGATTTTGGTTCCGCCACAACATTTAATCATCTGCGTACAGTTCATGGGGGATTACGTTATCTGCAATCGCTTGATATGCCCCGTTTCTTTGAGTCAACCAGAGAGCGGCGGTGGTTTATGAAGATGTTTCCTTCCTTGACCCGTCCGCTTCCCTGTCTGATGCCTCTTTATGGGAATGGGCCGTATCGTCCATCGGTTTTTCATGTCGCTCTCGGGCTTAACAACGCTCTGTCCTGTGGGCGAAATGCTGGTGTTCAGAAAGAGCAGCAGCTTGATAGTGCACGGGTTATTTCTGCAGAGGAAGTCGTTGCCCGTTTTCCTCTGGTTGACCGAGATGGCCTTAAAGGCGGGGCTGTGTGGTATGATGGGGGAATGCCCTCTCCACAGCTGGTTATTATGGCACTCCTTAATAACGCTTGTGAACAGGGTGCGACTGCATTAAATTATTTGGAAGGGACGAAACTTCTGGAAGAGGAAGGGCGTGTTCGGGGGCTGCGTTGCCGTGATAATGAGACGGGTTCTACATTTGACTTTCAAAGTGATGTCGTTATTAATGCCACGGGCCCGTGGTGCCGTGAATTTGCCGCCTCATTTTCAAAGGATGATGAAGAGTTGTTTCGGTATTCCATTGCCTGGAATGTTCTGTTTAACCGGAAGCCTCTATCAACGCACTCTTTGGCTCTCAAGGCGAAAAGACCAGGGAGCAGGATGTATTTTGTTCACGGTTTTCATGAGAAGATGATGGCAGGAACCATCCACGCACCCATGAAGAAGAGGTGTGATCACCCTGTTCCGGGTGCTGATGAGGTGGCGGCGTATATTGATGATCTTAATCTCTGTGTTCCTGGCCTTCACCTAAAGGCAGAAGATGTGCAGCATATTTATGCCGGTATGCTCCCTGTCCAGGTTCAGGGGAGTGTTAAGCTGGCAGCCCGGGCGATTGTCCGTAATCATGGAGAAAATGGCGGCCCTCAAGGGGCATGGAGTGTTTCCGGGGTTAAATTTACCACGGCAAGACTGGTTGCGGAAAAAATGCTGCAGCAGATATTTTCCAAACAGGTGCTTCCCTCCTCAGAGAGTGCTCCAATCGAATGTAATAAGGATTGTCTCTTTCCCCTGGGGGGCGATTTCGCACAGGAAGGAGATAGTGGCTGGAAGGAGCAGTTGCAGCGCATTATTGAACAACAGGCCGTTGTTCACCTGGATGATCTTCTTTTACGGAGGACGACTATTGGGGATAATCCGCAAACAGCCGTTGCCCTCGCAGAGGACGTTTGTCAGCTTTTCAACTGGGATGGAGCGCGGAAAGTTGAGGAATTGGAGCGTGTAAAAGAGTATTGCAAGAAGTGCAGTTTACTGGTGTGAGATATCGCCGGATTGATGGCATTGGATAAAATTGATAAATATAGCGAGAAAATACTATGGAAAAAACTCTCCCGTGGCAAGTGCGGATGTTTCGTAAGACGCTTAAAAAGCAGATGCGGCTAAAAGAGCTGAGAGCTTTATTGAAACCTCTTGCCGAAAATGAAAAGTGTTTGTTGGTTACATGTGGCGATAATAATGGGGCGATGAATTATTTCCTCCGGGAGTTGGGAGGAAGATGGTCATGGGCTGAGCTGGAAACGCAGTCTCTTGCCGAGATGCAGGAGATGCTTGGAGAAGAAGTCCGCTTAGGTTCGTTTGATTCTCTCCCCTTTGAGGATCAGGAGTTTGACCGGGTTGTCTCTATTGATTGTCTTGAGCATATAGAAGATCCTGATGTGTTTACTCGTGAATTGTATCGCATCACCAGAAAGGGGGGGCAGGCTATCATCACTATCCCTGGTGGAGATCAGTCAAAGATGGTGAATAAACTGAAAAATATGGTGGGCATGACCAAAGAGGTGTACGGCCATATTCGAGATGGGCTAACCATTAGTGAATTAAAGCCGATCATGACCTCTGCCGGGTACAGTACCCATAGGGAAGTAACCTTTTCCCGTTTTTTTACGGAAATAGTGGAGTTGTGCATCAATCTTCTCTATGTAAAGGTTCTGGCGGGGAAATCGGAAGTAGAGGTAGAAGAAGGTACTATTGCTCCAGCGACAGAAAAGCAGCTGAAGTCAGTGGAAAAAACATATAAGTTATATTCTCTGGTGTATCCTTTTTTTAAGGCATTTTCCTCATTGGATGTTCTTTTTTCCTGGGGTGAGGGGTATGTGACGATAGTGGAGGGAAAGAGAGATGAGTGATCAAGCTCCTGGTAAAATTCTTGTTACTGGTGCTGGCGGTTTTCTTGGTTTTCACATGGCAAATTATTTTGCAGATCGTGGGCATCAGGTTACCGGGATGGATGTCTCCTTCGCCCATATTCCTGCAGAGAAGGGCGGTGCCCGCTTTTCTGTTGTCGAGAGCGATTTCCGCAACTGGGATGAAACGGAAAAAGCAGTAAAAGATGCTGATATTATTTATCATTTTGCTAGCGCACATTTGCAGATCAGTTTAGATGAGTCTGAATACTGGGATATAAATGTCCACAGTTTACGCAAACTGCTTGAGATGGCGCATCGGCATGGTGTTAAACGTTTTATTCATATTAGCTCGGTGGGAGCCTATGGGAAATTACAAGAGATTCCCGCCAATGAAGAGACCCCCTGCCATCCGCAGTCTATTTATGGAGAAACAAAGTTAGCGGGAGAAGCGGTGGTCAGGGAGGTGGGGGCAGAAACAGGGCTGCCTTTTGTTATTCTTCGTCCGGCATGGATTTACGGCATAGGGTGTCCCCGCACAGAGAAGTTGCAAAGAGCAATGAGAAAACGGCGTTTTCTCATGATTGGCAAGGGAGAAAACAAACGGCATCCCATGTATATCAAGGATATGCTGACGGTTTGTCATCTGGCGATGGAGAAGGATGCCGCTGTTGGAGAGACGATGATTATTGGTGGAGATGAGATTATCACCACGCGAGAACTTATTGACTCTTTCTCCGAGATTCTACATTTGCCAGGGCCATTGGTAACCATCCCCTATTCTTTTGGGGTTGTATTGGCTTCTACCATTGAAGCTGTTTTTACTTCTATCGGTAAAGAACCGCCTATTTCAAGACGTACCCTGGAGTTTTTTGATACTGATAATGGTTTTGATATCAGCAAATCAAAACAGTTATTGGGATTCCAGGCGAAGTTCTCCTTTCGGGAGGGGCTGGCTGATTATCAGAAAACTATTTCCACTCCAGAGTAATCACAGGCTGGTAAAGAGGAGAGAGCAAATTATACAACGTTTCCGAAACGCGTTGTTTTTTGTCTCTCTCTATCCATTGGCTGAGTTCTGTTATGAGCTGGTTCACCACATAAGAGTTGTAGTAGATCTCCCCTTTTTGCTTATGAACGTTGCAGTTATGGTTTCCTTTCTCCAAGGTAAGATAGCTGACCGGATAAGAGCAGTCACGCACATATTTTCTGAGAAACAGGATATCTCTGGGGTCTTCTTTCTCCCCGTCTATAAAGAGTAGCGGTTTATGTTGTTTTGTTGAAAGTGCGGGGAGTAGGTGCAGCATATCTCGGCGCAGAATCTCCTGCTTCCATTTTGTAAGCGTGAACCAGGATGGGAATGTCTTTTCTCCGTACTGGCTTTTACGGACGAATTGTGCCCATGACCAGAAAAATGCAACATCCCCAGGATCATAAAAACGCTCTTGTACCCGGCGGGGCGGTCCAATAAGCACAATTGAGGAGACTTCTGCTTGCTGTAAACCAACCCTTAACGCCGGATCAGCTCCCATAGAATGGCCGATGATGGTTATTCTCCTCTTTTCTTTGGCTGTGTTAAGGCGTTTTTCCAGCCATTGCAGTGCCGTTTTTGTTTCATCTTCCATGCTGAGGTCAACATCTCTCCCTTTTGCCAAGGGGTCTGCAGATTTACCATATCCGGCGAGGTCTATTGTCAGGACAGGGATGCCGCATCCAGCAAGTTCGGTAGCAAGAACGGGATAGAGAGGAAATTGTTGTCCCGGTGGATAGTTCCCATGTAGAAGCAAAACTGCCGAATGGTTTTTTTGTGGAGAGGTGGAGGCGTAATATCGCCCCGATATTGACAGACCATCAGAGCGTTGGAGATGAACTGTCTCCCATTGAATATTTTTCTCATACGGTACTGAGCCATTTCCCTTTATGGGGGCAGGTTCAATGGTTTTATCCATTTTTTTTACTGTGCAGAAACAAAGTCCCAGCCATACCAGTAGAGAAATTGATAGCAGTGCGTATTCTGGAGAGTTCCATCTTTTCTTTTTTCTCCCGAAAATACGAGCAAGCGTATAAATAACGAAAAAGACAAAAGGGTAGAGGAGAAAGTAAAGAACAACAAAAGCGGTCAGGTCAAAATGCCATAGAAATATATCATCAGGAAGCTCTAAAACGAGTTGTGGGGTTGCTCCATTTGTAGAAAAAGAAGCCTTATTGTCTGGCAGATAGCTGGGTTGCTCTATATCACGCTGCTGTCGAAATGCATGTATATCAATATGACGTTCTTTCTTTGTATAGAGAGAGAAAAGTCTGCTTTTTTCGATAAGAATTTTCTTTGCCCGTGCATCAAAATCCAGGCGTAACCGTTTGGGATAGGTTGGGGGAAGCTGGAATCTGAGGGTTGATTGTTCTCCTTTTCCGGGAAGAGGTCTATAGCCCAAACTTTGTTGAAAACCATCCCCTGTATCGTAAAAGAGGTGTACGCGGGAAGGCTTCTCTGTTGTTACGGTTATATCCAGCCAGCAGTCATCTGTTTTTTTCTGCTGGAAGAGCAGGAAGCAGATGGTAAAAATCAAGGAGCAGAAAAGTGACAACAAGACGTGATAGAGTGGATCTTTTTGCCTGGTATTCATGGAACAAGGGTATTGAAATGGGATGTGTAACGCTGTTTGAAAATAGAAAATGAGCCCTTCCAATACAGGTTTTTGAGTTATTATGCAATAGCTTTTGTTGGTGATTACTTTCTGTATTGTTGAAGGGGATTGTAAGAAAAAACTTGTGACAAAAAGGAAAGTATGATAAAAGGCAGCGATTTTTCAGCTTTTTTTGTGTATATAGTGAAATAACAGGGAGATTATCATGGCAATAGAAACAGGTACGGCAGTCTCAAAGCAGAGACTTGACGATATCAAAGGCCGCTTGCTCGGCCTGAAGGAGCATCTTTGACCTCGCTCAGAAAAAGCAGCGATTAGAAGAACTTGAACGGCAAACCCTTGCCCCTGGATTTTGGGATAAGGTAGACGAGGCACAATTGGTGCAAAAAGAGCTTGGGCAGCTTCAGGATACCATTGCCAGTTGGGAGAGCCGCTGGCTGGAATATGAGGAGACCGAGCTTTTTCTTGATATGGTTATTGAGGAAAAAGACGCCGAACTGGAGCTGGAGGTTGCCGAAAAGATAGAGGAAATGGAGAACGGGCTTGCTCTTGCCGAGTTGGAGTGTATGTTCAGCGGCGAGCATGACCGCTCTAATGCTATCATTACCATTCACGCCGGAGCCGGAGGAACAGAGGCGCAGGATTGGGCGGATATTATGTTGCGTATGTACCTGCGTTGGGGGGAATTACAT
>PDWI01001748.1_pt1 | contig 33858 bp, 35 predicted proteins | sample 1430891 | NCBI WGS metagenome assembly PDWI01 (sample SAMN01162508, study PRJNA174530) | Oral metagenome, whole genome shotgun sequencing project. | biome: Marine environment; feature: Marine mammal; material: Swab sample of the gingival sulcus; isolation source: swab sample of gingival sulcus... | reverse complement strand
GGCTTATGAACAGATGCTAAATCTTATAGAAAATATAAAACTAAATGGTTTTAGTAAGAGGGATTTTGAGATAGTTAAAAAGAGTATTTTAACATCAAATGAGAATGAATTGACAAACCTTAAAAATCGAACTTCTAGCTCATTCGCAAGTGAAATATCTTACTATAAAGCAAGTGATGAAATATATGTTGATGTAAAATACGCAACTAAATTAGAAGAAGATTTACTTAAAACTATAACGCTTGATGAAGTAAATAAAATGTTTAGAAAAATCACATCATTAAAAAATAGACTAACATATTTTTCAGTCCCAGATGGATACAATATAACTAAAAAGCAGATAAAACACGCCTTAAAAGATGCTTCTTTACATGTAAAAAAAAGTTCACTAAAAAAAGAGCTTCCAGATGATATAAATATCCAAGAGCTTAAACCTGCTAAGATAGTTTCTCAGCGACACAATGACGAGTTTGATTTTTATGAATTTATACTTGAAAATGGTGCAAAAATAGTATATAAGTATAATGATTATGAAAAAGACAAGGTGATGTTTAAAGCCTATTCAAAAGGTGGATACTCTTTGTATGAAAAAGATAAGTTTTATAGTGCTGTTAAAGGAGCAAAGCTTATCGATAATTCTGGACTTGGGGAGTATAATTTTTTACAAGTTAAAAAAATTTTTACTGATAAAATTTTTACGTTAGAGCCTTTTATAGATAGATATATGGAGGGTTTTAACGGTAGTTCTAATAGTAAAGATTTTAAATATCTTTTAAAAAACTTATATTTAGAAGCTACGCAATTTAGACTTGATGAAAACATTTTAGAAAATGAAAAAGCAAATATGAAAGAGCGTTTAGATAGGGAGAAAAACTCTCCAAAACTTAGTTTTAAACGTCAATTTAATAAGTTTTATTTTAACAATAACTATAGATATTTAAGGATTGGAAAAGATGGGATTGATAGGATAAATAAAAATAGTATTTTAGCGATTTTTAAAGATAGATTTAGCGATTTTAACAATTTTACATTTTTTATAATAGGCGATGTGAAAAAAGATGAGATGTTGAAATATGCACAAAAATATATAGGAAATTTGCCAGCTAAAAAAAGAGATGAAACTTATAAAAATAGGGGTAAAAGTCATATAGATGGGGAGCACCACTTTGTAAAAAATCTAAATAATGAAAATATTTCAACCATTACTATAAGATATGTCAAAAAAGTTCCTTATAGTATCGAAAATAAGATAAAATTGCGTGCATTATCTGATGTTTTGCAAACGAAGCTTATGGAGTATATAAGGGAAGAAAAGTCAGGTGTTTATGGAGTTATGGTTCATGGTTTTTTTAAAAGATTGCCTTTTGGGGAATCTCATGTTATGATAAGATTTTCTTGCGATCCAAATAGAAAAGATGAGCTTATGGGTTATGTTAAAAAAATCGTAAATGAGCTTCAGCAAAAAGATGTTGAACAAAAGTATATAAATGCTTTTATTAAAAAAACAATTGTTTCCATAGATGAGATTAAGGATAGAAACTTTTTTTGGTTAAAAGTGCTAGAAAAATCCTACATGTATAATGACAAAATACTAAGTCAAAGCCAATACAAAAAGCTTTACTCTAGCGTTAATTCAGATATGATAAGAGAAAGTGCAAAAGAGTTTTTACATGTAAAAGATGTTGTGTATGCTGTGCTAAATCCTAAGAAAAAGTAAAAATTATAATTTATTTGTAATATCTTTTATGATAAAATAATATAAAATTTATAAAAAAGAGAAATAATATGACTAAGCCTTTATTGATAGAGATTGGAGTAGAGGAGCTTCCTGCTATTCCATTTTTAAAAGAGTTGCCAAATATTGAGAAAAAATGGTTAAAGATACTTGAAGAAAATTCTCTTAAGTGTTCTTTCGAATTTTTTTATACTCCAAGACGCCTTGTTTTGTGGCATGAGAATTTTTTGTTAAATCAGCCAGACAGTGAAGAGGAGATGTTCGGAGCACCTGTTGATATAGCTTTTAAAGATGGAAAACCTACAAATGCAGCTTTGGGATTTGCTAAAAAATGTGGAGTTAGCATCGATGATATTGGACGCGGGAAAAAGGGTACAAAAGAGGTACTTTATTATAAAAAATCCATAAAAGGTAAAAGCACTCACGAGCTTTTAGGTAGTATGGTTGAACAGTTTTTAAAGAGCCTAAACTTTGGCAAATCTATGAGATGGGGAGATGAAAAAGAGAGTTTTATACGCCCTATAAGATGGATAGGTGCGCTTCTTGGAGATGAACATGTAGCATTTAAACTTTTTGGAGTAGAGTCAAAATACTTCTCTTATGGACATCGAACTTTAAGCTATGAACCTTTTGCTTATCAAACTTGTGCAGAGTATTTTAAAAAACTAGAAAACTCTGGTGTTGTGCTATTTCAAAAACAGCGTGAAAAGTCTATATTAAAGCAGATGAATGAACTAGAAATTGCTAATGGCATCAAGATACAAAAAGATAAAGATTTGTTAAACGAAGTGGTTGCAATAACTGAATACCCAACAGCTTTAGTGGGAAAATTTGATGAACATTTTTTAACTTTACCAGCCGAAGTTATAGTAACTAGTATGAAAGAGCACCAGCGATATTTTCCTTGTTTTGATGAGGAAGGAAAGCTTACAAATAGATTTATTGTTGTTTCAAATGCCATTTGTGAGGATAAATCTTTAGTTATTGAAGGAAACGAAAAAGTTCTTCGCGCAAGGTTGAGTGATGCGCTTTTCTTTTGGGATAATGACCTAAGAAATGGGCTTGATAACAGCGGTTTAAAAGATGTGCTTTTTTTAGATGGGCTAGGTTCGCTTCTTGATAAGACTAAACGAGAAGAGAGGATTGGGGCTTATTTGGTGCAAAAATATATGAGCAATCTTCAAAAAGAGCTTGATTTTGATGAAGGTGAAATTAAAGAGTTGCTTGAAAAAACTATATCCTTATCAAAAGCAGATTTGCTTAGTGAGATGGTATATGAGTTTACTGAACTTCAAGGGCTTATGGGCTACTACTATGCGAAAGCTGCAAACGAAGATAAACATTTATGTCTCGGTTTAAAAGAGCAGTATTTGCCTGATTCTGTTGATGGAGAGTTGCCAAGTAGTGTTTTTTCTTCTATCGTTGCGCTTAGTTATAAGATAGATTCTCTTCTTGCGCTTTTTAGTGTGGATAAGATACCAACTGGAACAAAAGACCCTTTTGCGCTTCGCCGTGCTGTTGTGGGGATATTTAAAATAGTGTTAAAATACCGCTTGAGTTTTAATATAAAAGATGATTTTGCGACTTTACTTTCAACGTATAAAGAGTTTGATTTTGCAAAATTGGAGGATTTTATTATTGAAAGAATGTATTCATATTTTGATGTCAATCCTTCTGTGTTAAAAGCAGTTTTACAAAGTGGAGAGAGGGATATTTTTAGGATTTCTAAAAAGGTAGATGCGCTAAATTCTATCGTGAAATCAGATGAATTTAAAAAGAGCTTTTCCACATTTAAAAGGGTGGCAAATATTATAAAAGATATGGATACTTCAAAAACTTTACATGTAAATCAAGAACTATTTGAAACCAATGAAGAAAAAGCCTTATTTGAAGCTTTTAACAAGGTTAAAAATAGCTCATTTACCACATATGAACTAAAGCTTGATGGGCTATTTGGTTTGAAAAAATCAATAGATGACTTTTTTGATAATGTGATGGTAAATGTGGAAAATAGTGCCTTAAAACAGAATCGCCAAAATCTCCTAGGCGTTATATATCAAGAGTTTAAATCTATAGCAGATATAAAAGAGATAACTATATAAAATATAAGGAGGCATAATAACCTCCTTTTTTACATGTAGATTTGCATGTAAAAAAAGTCTTTGTAAATTTTAAATCATTTTTTTATCTACATGTAAAAATTCTTTTTATCAAAATATATGCTTTTTGTTAAAATTTAAAGGTTATTTTTTGGTTAAAGAGATATAATTAATTACAATTTTATAACTATTTTAAGGAGACGATATGTGTAAAGATTGCGGATGTTCTATATCAGATCATACTCATTCACACGACCATAGTCATTCTCACGGCGAGGGTCATACTCATTCACATGATAATCCAGCATTTGATGCAAAAACTGTAAGTGTAATACATAAAATACTTGATGAAAATGACAAAGAAGCAGAGCATAATCGTGAGCACCTTGAAGCACAAAACGTATATGCTATTAACCTAATGTCAAGTCCAGGTTCAGGAAAAACCACACTTTTAGAGGCAACTGCACTAAAAAATGAGCTTAAATTTGCCGTTATTGAAGGGGATTTAGAAACTAACAATGATGCTGAACGTATCAAGGCAAAAGGTGTACAAGCGTATCAAATCACCACAGGTCAAGCCTGTCATTTAGATGCTTTTATGGTTCACGAAGGTCTTCATCACTTGGATTTGGAAGGTTTGGATATTGTTTTTGTAGAAAATGTAGGCAACCTTGTTTGTCCAGCTAGTTATGATGTGGGAACTCATCTAAATGTAGTGCTTTTATCGGTAACCGAAGGAGATGATAAACCAACAAAATATCCAGTAATGTTTAGAAGTGCAGATGTGCTACTTATAACAAAGGCCTCCTTGGTGGAGCATTTTGATTTTGATATAGAAAATGCAAAAAAAGCAGCAAGAAAATTAAATCCAAAAATGGACGTTTTAGTGATAGATAGTAAAACAGGCGAGGGTGTTGATAGGTGGATAGATTATCTTAAAATGAAACTCTCATTTAGGTCTTAAAATGTGCTTGTCTATACCTTCAAAAGTTACAAAAATAGATGAAAATAACATGGCAACCGTTGAGGCTTTTGGCGTGAAAAGGGAAGTCACTCTTGACCTTATAAGCGAAGAGGTGAATGTGGGAGATTATATCCTTATACATGTGGGATATGCTATGAGCAAAATAGATGAAAAATCAGCACTTGAGAGTTTAAAAGTCTATGAACAGATGCTTGATGTGATGGATAAAGAAGAAGTTTTGGGCGGTTAGATGGATTTTTTTGAAGAGTATAGAAATCCAAAACATATAGAAGTTTTAGTAAAAACTATCGCTAAAGAGATAAAAACTCCACTTCGTATCATGGAAGTTTGTGGTGGTCATACTCATACGATCATGAAATATGGACTTCCTCAAATTTTACCAAAACAAATAGAGTTTGTTCACGGACCTGGGTGTCCAGTGTGTATCATGCCAAAAGAGCGGATAGACCACGCTTTAATACTTGCACAGCAAAAAGATGTAATACTAGCAACTTTAGGTGATATGATACGAGTTCCAGGGAGTAAAACAAGTTTGCAGCGTCTTAGAAGTGAAGGGGCTGACATACGCTCTTTATATACCCCCCTTGATGTTTTAAAAATTGCCAAAGAAAATCCAGATAAAAAAGTTGTTTTTTTTGCTATAGGGTTTGAAACAACAACCCCTATGACTGCATCTGTTATCAAAATGGCAATTTTACAAAATATCAAAAATATTTTTTTTCATATCAATCACGTTTTAGTTCCGGAAATTATAGAGCACCTTTTAAGTGATGGAAAGGTTAAAATAGACGCCTTTTTAGGTCCTTCGCATGTAAGTGTTATAACTGGAAGCGATGTGTTTAAGCCCTTGGTAGAGCGGTTTAAAAAACCCATAACCATAGCAGGTTTTGAGCCAACAGATGTGCTTGAGGCTATATTGATGCTCGTTCGTCAATCAAATGAGGGTAAGATTGAGTTGCAAAATCAATACCTACGAGCGGTTTCTCCAAAAGGAAATGAAAAAGCGCAAAAGCTAACATATACTTACATGGAAAAAAGAGATAGTTTTAGATGGCGTGGGCTTGGAGACGTGTCAAAAAGTGCATTAAAACTAAAAGATGAGTTTGTGCATTTAGACGCCGAGAAAAAGTTTAAAGATATACTCCCAACTACTCCAAAAGAAGATAGCAAAGCCTGTATTTGTGGTGAGATTTTAAAAGGGCTTAAAAAGCCACATGATTGTAAAGTTTTTGCAAAAAGTTGCAATCCCCAAAATCCTATAGGCTCGTGTATGGTTTCAAGTGAAGGGGCATGTGCGGCGTATTTTAGATATCAAAAAATTAAAAAAGAGGTTTCATGAAAAATATTCAACTCTCCCATGGTGGAGGTGGAGAAGAGACAAGAAAACTGATAGAGGGGCTTTTTTTTGAGCATTTTAAAAATGATATATTACTTGCTCAAGAAGATGCAGCAAGTTTAAGTGTTGGAAAAAATATAGCTTTTACAACGGACTCTTTTACGGTATCACCTCTTTTTTTTAGCGGTGGGAATATCGGAAAATTAGCAATAGCTGGAACTGTGAATGATCTTGTGATGGCTGGAGCGAAACCGCTATATCTAAGTGCATCTTTTATCATCGAAGAGGGGTTTAGTTTTGAAAAGCTTGAGCTTATTGTTAAAAGTATGTCTAACGAGATGGAAAAAAGTGGTGTTAAAATCGTTACTGGCGATACGAAAGTAGTGCCACGAGGAAGTTGTGATGGTATTTTTATAAATACAAGCGGAATTGGCGAGATAGTGTGTGAGGGAGTATCGGCAAATTATTTAAAAGATGGACAAAAGATAATCGTATCAAACGAGATAGGAAATCACGGAAGTTGTATCTTAGCCGCTAGAGAAGAGCTTAGTTTACAAAGCGAGCTTAAAAGCGATTGCGCATCTTTGTGGCAACCTGTTGAAGAACTTTTTAGTGCAGGCATTAAACCTATCGCTTTAAGAGATGCAACTAGAGGAGGGCTTAGTGCGGTTTTAAATGAATGGGCATTAGCATCAAAAGTTTGCATCAACGTACATGAGGATAAAATCCCAATCGCTCAAGAGGTTAAGGGAATATGTGAATTTTTAGGTTTTGAGCCAAGTGAACTTGCTAATGAAGGCACTTTTATAATGTGTATAGATGAAAAAGATGAAAAAAAAGCATTGGATATTTTACACCAAAATCCACTAACTTTAAAAGCATCTTGTATAGGTTACGTAGGCGGAGAGTATAAGGAAAAAGTTATATTAAATACCCCTTGGAACTCTAAACGTTTTTTAGAAGCGCCACAGGGCGAACTATTGCCAAGGATTTGTTAATGCATGAGATGAGTGTTGTTCAAGCATTAGTTAAACAGTGTGAAAAAGAAGCGAAAAAAAATGGTGCAAAAAAAATCCTTGCAATTCATATAAAAATAGGGGTTTTAAGTGGTATTGAAATCCACTTTTTAGAAAGTGCTTATGATATATTTAAAATTGGTACGATCTGCGAAGAGGCTATTTTACATGTAGAAAAGCAACCTATAGTAGTAAAATGCCAAGATTGTGAAAAAACGTCTATTTTAGAAAAGTATGAGTTTGTTTGTCCAGTGTGTAAAAGTTCAGAACTTAAAGTGGTTGATGGTGAAGATATGATGTTAATGAAGCTAGAGATGGTATAAAATTTTTGAAACTTAAAATATCTAAGGGCTAATATAAACTTAGCCCTTTTATATTATCTTGCAAGCTCTTTATCTAAAGCAGTTTCAAGCTTCTCTTTTTCTTCTTTAAATTTTCCCTTATAGTATTCATACTCTGGCTTATAATAATTTAATGTATTTCTAAGTCCAGCATGACCTACTCCTACGTGACAAGATGCACATTTTATCTTTTTGCTAGTATTGAGCAAAGAGGCATAATGTTTGTGCATTTTTATACCTTGTTTGCTGATGAACTTATTTGTTAGATAGTTTGAATGGCATTTTAAGCACCCTTCATCATAAACAAAATGTTCCCTAGCGTTTTCTCTATTTGCATTCCAGTCAATGGCATCTACGTCGCCAAAAAAGTGGATTTTTCCTTCAACTATGCCGTTTTTAGCTTTTGTATAGATATAATTAAAAACGTTGTCATGGGGCATATGACAGGTAATACAATCCGCTTTTATGCCACTCTTGCCACTTCCTCCGTGTACGTCTTGATGATATGAACTTACCATCGGTCGCATCTCATGGCATACAACACAAAACTTGTCATTGCTTGTGCGATGAAGACCCTCATAGGTTATCCATGAAATCACAAGTCCTATAAAAATACCAACAAATCCTATAAATATAATTTTTTTCATGGCGTCTTCCTCATCCAAAGATTTGTTTGAATCTCTTTTTCATGGCATTCACTACACATATTAACAGATGGTTTGTGTTCATTGTGACACTCGTCACAATAAAGAGTAGGACCATCATGAATAGAGTTATGAGGATTTACATGTAGTTTGTCCATAAACTTTAATCTATCGGCTAAATGTTTTTTGCTCTTGTGACAGGATATGCAAACTTTCTCATCAACATAGCCAAATTTTTCTGGATTTTTCCCTTGACCTTCGTGGCAAAACATACAATCTAAAGATAATTTTTCATGATGATTTTTGATTGGAAATTTTTTCTTCATCTCTTTTGTAATCACAACTTCTTTAGGCGCAGAAGCCTTATTGGCCTCTGCGTAAAGAAAAACCACACTAAAAAGAGAAATAACTCCAAACAAAAAAAGAGTTTTTGTATATCTCATCTTTTTTGCCTTATATATTTTCTCCTGCTATCATTCCAAATGTTAAGCAGTCGGTTACAGCACAGCTTCCAAGTCTGCTAGCACCATGGGTTCCGCCTGTTACTTCACCAGCTGCATAAAGTCCTGGGATCGGCTCAAATGTATCAGCTGATATAACTTGAGCTTTTGTATTTATCTTAAGTCCTCCCATGGTATGGTGAGGCTTTGGTACAAGTCTTACAGCATAGTATGGACCTTTGTCTTCTATGCATTGACCTTTAAATGCTTTAACTGGTTTTCCAAACTCATCAACTCCTTTTTTTACGCCAGCATTGTATTTTTTTATAGTAGCTTTTAATGCTTCTGCTGGTATAGAGTAGTTTTTAGCAAGTTCGTCAATAGTGTTAAACTTTTTCATAACACCTGTTTTTAACCCTTTTTCTATGAAAGATTCAATTTGAACAGCAAAAGTGTTTCTTGTTCCTATTGCCACTGGATATGCTGTTTGGTCTTCGTGGAGTATAACATACTCTGCATCGGCTCTTGTTTTTCTATCAGCTAGCTCATTCATAAATCGCTTACCGTTTCTTACATCTACTGCTATTCCAAATTTAAAAAGACCTTGTTGTGTAAGAAGTGGAGCGACGCCAAAACCTCTCTCATCTGGACTTGCCCATGGACCTTGTTGTATCCAACCTATATGTATAGGAAGTGCACCTATTTTAAATGCTTCAAGTAGCGCCCCAGCAGTAGCGCCTTGATGGTTTGTAGCGTCTTGATTATATTTTAATCTTGGGTCTTGTAATTTTCTGTAAAGCTTATCCGCACTAAAGCCACCGCTTGCTAGAACAACTCCTCTTTTTGCTTTGTATGCTTTTTTTGTTCCTGATTTGTTCTCTCTATCATCGCTCAATGCTTTTTTGTCAAATCTATAGCCCTCTCTAACTAAAATTCCAACAACTCTTCCGTTATCGTCAAGTACAAACTCATCAAACTTTGTACGGCGTACTACTTTACAGCCTTTTAATCCTTTAACAAATTTTGCCATAGGTTGAATGATGCCAGAGCCACTTGAGTTGTTTGTTACGTATGTACGAGGTACTGAGTGACCTCCAAACCAAGTTGGTTCTTTTCCTGTTTGAAATTTCGCACCACATTCCATAGCAAATTTGAATGTATCATTTGCGCGATTTGCAATGGTTTCAAGTAATTCTACATGGTTGATACCAAGACCTGCTTTTAGGCAGTCTTTTATAAAAAGTTCTTTACTATCTTTTATGCCAAACTTTTTTTGGTCGTCATTGTTTGGAACAGCAAATGCACCACCGTTTATAGTTGAGTTTCCGCCAAGGCGTCCCATTTTTTCTATAACTAAAACACTTAGTCCCCTTTGTGCAGCTTTTGCAGCAGCTGCAAGTCCAGCAAAACCAGAGCCTATAACGATGACATCATACTCTTCATCAAACTTCACATCTTTAGCATTTTTTACTTCAGCATTTGCATTTGTTGCAATCAAAGCACCAAGAGTTCCTAATGCACCTAGTTTTAAAGCTTCTCTTCTTGAGATATTTTTATCCATAAATTCCTCCTTAAAAGGTTTAGTATCAAACTTAACATTGATTTTATTAAATTTAGTTCTTAATTTTAATAAAATCAAATTTACATGTAAGGGCAAAAGCCCTTACATGAGTTATTTATATATTTTCTCCTGCTATCATACCGAAGGTTAAACAATCAGTTATAGCACAACTTCCAAGCCTACTAGCTCCATGGGTTCCACCTGTTATCTCTCCAGCTGCATAAAGTCCTGGTATTGGTTTTTGTGTTCTTGTTGAGATGACTTGAGCTTTTGTATTTATCTTAAGTCCTCCCATGGTGTGGTGAAGTTTTGGAGTTCCACGTGTTGCATAAAATGGTGGTTTTTCCATTACTGCACCACCTAGAGCATGAACTGGTTTTCCAAATTCATCCTTGCCTTTTCTTACACCATCATTATAAGCTTTGATAGTCTTTTTAAGTTCATCTGCTGGTATTTTGTAAAATTTGGCAAGTTCGTCTATGGTTTCAAACTTTTTAACAACTCCAGCTTGCAAAGGCTTGTCGCGGTGATTAGGAAGCAGTTTTGCAACAGCTGTTGAATCGCTCATATTGATAGGATATATATCTTTTTTAGTGTCAATAACTTTGAACATAGCGTCTGATCTTGTTTTTCTATCAGCTAGCTCGTTCATATAGCGTTTTCCAGTTCTTGGATCAACTGATATACCATATCTAAAGTTTGCAGCAACATTAAAAAGGGCAGTTACTCCAAAACCTTTTTCATCTGGGCATGCCCAAGGACCAAATTGTATCCAAGATACTTGAACTGGAACTGCGCCTATATCAAAAGCTTTTAGTAAAACTCCTGCAGTAGCTCCAGGTTGGTTTGTTGAATCCACATCTTCGTGAAGTCTTGGGTCTTGGATTTTTCTATAAAACTTATCTCTACAAAAACCACCACTTGCTAAAACCACACCTTTTTTAGCTTTGTAAAATTTTGTTTTACCGGTTTTATTTTCCAAGTCGTCACTATATAGTTTAGAGTTAAATCTATAACCCTCTCTTACTTCAACGCCGACTACTCTATCTCCATCCATTACAAAATTATCAAATTTAGTACGTTTTAGAACTTTTGCATTTGGAAGTTTTTGAAAATATTTTGTTAAAGGTATTACTATACCACTTCCACTACCATTGTCTGTTTGATAACTTCTTGGAACCGAGTGACCACCTAAGTGTTCAAGTTTTTCTCGATATTTTGCTCCGCACTCTTCAGTTAAAGCTAAAGCATCTTTTGATCTTTTAACTATAGTTTTTAAAAGATCGACATGGTTGATATTTAGTCCAGCTTTTAAAGTATCTTTTAAAAATAGCTCTTCAGAGTCTTTGATGCCTTCCGCGTGCTGTTTTTTACTATCTACTACCGTAAATACACCACCATTGATGGTAGAGTTTCCACCAAGACGTCCCATTTTTTCTATCATAAGAACATTGTTGCCCCTTTGAGCTGCTTTTATACCAGCAGCAAGAGCAGCAAAACCAGAACCTATCACGATAACATCATATTCACCATCATATTTTATATCGTTTTGGTTTACGCTCGCATTTGCAACAGAGTTTAAAGCCACTGCTCCCGCTGCAACTGCACCTAGTTTGACAAAATTTCTTCTTGATTGATTTGGTTGCATATAAACCTCCTTTGAGATAATTTGACTTTCGTAATTATACTATATATTAATTAAAATAAATTTTAAAGATACAAAATATTATTTTATAATTTTTTAAAAATATATGAATATATATGTTATTACTTAAAATATATATTTTGGTTATTTTACCCATTAAATATAAATATATCGTCATTATAGGTTTTTAAAAATATTTACATGTAATAATTTTAATAAAAATATTAAATAGATATAATTTTTAAAATAAATTTTATAATACATTATAAATGTAAAAGTTTACGTAATTTTATTATCTACATGTAGTTATAATAATAAAATAGACTAGACGAATATTTATATAGATTTAAACAAATAGTATAAATATGAAAAATATAAAACAACGTCATTTTGCACACAAGTTTGTTTTATATAGATATATTATTTATGATAAGATTTTAAAATTGTATGAATTTACACTTTTATTTAGTGATAATTTTTAAATGAGGTTTTTGTTATGGTTTTGCATTTGATATTGTTTTACATGTAGATTTAGTATTGGCTACTATTTTTCTTTAGCAATCATCTTATTTTTCACCATTTTTACTTTTTTTGACTTATCTTTCTTTTCTGGTTGATATAAGTAGTGATGCCATAGGGAAAAACCAACTAATGTTGCACCAGAAAGATTGTGTAAAAACTTTGAGGTTTTGCTTTTCATTTTAAAAGAGGTTGCAACAAGTACTCCCAAAGATGCGGTCATTCCTATTTTAGCTATCTCTTTTTTGGTATCTAGCGGTATCTCCTTCATAGAGTTTATTGGATTTTTTATAAAACTTTCTTTTTGCATGTTTACTCGTTTCGTACGTTAAAGCAATCGTCATTGTTGCTGTTAAACCACTTATAAGTGGGATTAAAATAGGCATGAAAACTCCTTGAACTGATAGTCGTAATCATAACCTATTTTACCTAAAATTTCGCTGTATTTAGTCTCTGTTTTTGCATAGAATTTACCAAAAGTGCGATGGTTGTTCCATTGTGTAAAAGTGCTGTTGATATAGGGCTTAAAAGTCCAACAGTAGCACCAAATAATATAGCACTATTTACTCCAACTGTTGCATTGAAGTGTTGATTGATTCTATCCATCGTTTTATTTGCCAACTCTTTTGCTTCTACTACTGCTCCTAAGTCATCTTTTAATAAACTTATATCAGCTGTAGCTTTTGCGATGTCAGCACCTTTATACATACTAATTCCAACATCTGCATTAATAAGCGCTGGTGCGTCATTTATCCCATCTCCTACAAACGCTATCTTAGCTCCTTTTTCTTTTAATTCTTTTACTTTGGCTGCTTTTTGGGTGGGTAAAAGTTCAGCGTAAACTGTATCGATACCAATTTCACGTGCGATTTTATCTGCTTTTTCTTTCACATCTCCTGTAAGCATTATGGTCTTTTTAACGCCAAGGCTCTTTAGCGCTTTTAATGCATCTTTTGCATTTTTTCTAACTAAGTCAATCATAGAAATAGTTCCTAGAAGTTTTCTATCATATCCTATGTAAAGCAAGGTTCTGCCTTTATCGATACATTTTTCGATACTTTGTTCATGTGGTTTAAAATCTATCTTTTCATCTTCTTCTAAAAAGTGCCTACTTCCTATGATGACATCTTTTCCTTTTACTGATGTTTTAACTCCATGTGCAACTATAAACTTAACTTCATCGTGCCTTATGTGAACAAAACCATTCTCTTTAGCTGCTTCAACAACTGCTTGTGCTACAGGATGAAAATAGTGTTCTTCTGCGCTTGCAGTAAGATTTAGTATATCTTTTTTACTCCACTTTTTATCAAAGGATGTTACTTCTACCACTTCTAAACTTCCATAAGTTAAAGTGCCAGTTTTATCAAAAATAAAAGTATCCACATCTTTTAATGCTTCAAGGGTTTTTGCACCCTTTACTAAGATGCCATCATGTCCTGCTTGCGATATGGCTGATTTAAACGCCACGGGAGTTGCAAGTTTCAATGCACACGAATAGTCTGCTTGAAGTACCGATGCTACGCTTTGTAAGTCGCGATTTATAAGATATGAAACTCCAGCAAGTCCTAATGTGACAGGAACAAGGCGTTCGGCTAATTCGTTTGCTCTAAGTCCGACTGAGGATTTTTCATTGAGTGAACTTTGGATATATTTTTTTATCCTAGCTGTTGCAGTATCATCACCTACATTTTCAGCCCAAATTCTAAGTCGTCCCTCTTCGACTATTGTTCCTGACATCACCTTATCACCTCTTTGTTTTTGGATAGGTTCGGCTTCTCCTGTCATGGATACTTGATTTACCATAGCATTTTCACTTAATACATGTCCATCAACTGGTATAGTATCTCCGCTATTTACTATGACTATATCACCTACTTTTAAGGTTTCAACTGGAACTTTTTTCTCCTCTTTTTCTCCACTTTTAAAGCTCTCTATCCAAGTTTCAGTAACATTTGGTTTAGCTAACTCTTTGATAAGGTCATCACTTTTATGAACAGTGCTTTCTTCCATGTATTCACCGATACTAAGCATCGCATTTGTGCTATTTGCTGCAACAAAATCACCCATTATCATGGATGTTGCTATGGCTGAGGACTCTAATACTTTTGAGGTCAAACCCTCTGTAAAAAGTTCATTTAAGCCTTCTTTTAGAGTTGGAAGTGCTGCAAATGAACTAAGTGCTAAAAGACTTCTTTTGTCATTCGTTAGAAGTGATACTCCAAGAGCTCCTAAAGAAGTTACCATAGGTTTTACGTCTGGATGCTGTTTTTGCAAAGGGTTAAAAAGTCTAAATTTTTCAAATTTTAAATCATACAAACGAGATAAAATCTCTTTTAATTTATCTTTTTCAAACTCTATGATAATATTTTTATTTTTAAGGTTTAACCTTGTTTTTTTTACATGTAAAATATTATTTATATAACTAGTAAGAGCTTTTTGGTTTAAAGATGTGTTTAGGTTTTCACAAAACAGACGAACTCGATAATCGGTTTGATGTTTTATGATAAAAGTATTCATTTTATTCCATTTCAGCTTTTACGTCTTCAAAACGCTCTTTCATCTCTTCGATGCCCATTTGAAAAATCTGCGTACCTTTTGCAACAGTTTTCATTATGGTTTTTTGAGCTTTTTCATTTGTTAAAACATATCCAACAGCAGCACCGATTAGTGCGCCTTTGATGAAGTCATGGTTATTTAGTGAGCCAAAAAGTGGACTATTTTGTATATTTTGAGTATTTTCTACTCCTTGTGCTACGTATGGATTTTGTGATAAATTTGTGTTTTCTTGCATAGTTTTTTCCTTTTAATTTTCTTCTTTTGTTTTACATATTTTTTCTATTGCCATAACTCCACCAACTCCTGCACCTATACTTAAAAATGCACTTAGATAGTGTTTGTTTACAGCGTATTGTATAGCAGCTATAGTTGTGCCAGACGCGATACCAGCTTGAGATGAAATCTTTATGGTATCTTTTATGGCATCACTTTTGCTCATCTTATTCTTTTTTACTTTTTCATAGTTTAACGCTCCACTTACAACACCTGAAGCTAAGGCTGTACTAACGATATAGTCAAGTGGAGTCTGGTTTATGCCTAATGGTGCGCTTAGCCTTGTATCAACTTTCATCTTTTTCCTTTTCCTCACCTCTTTGTACTGGTGTATCTTCTGTTTTGTTTTTTTCGCATTTTTCTTTGTCTATTTTTTCTTTGATGCACTCAGCTGCACCTTTTGCAGTATCTTTTATATCTTCGCCTATCTCTTTGCCTTTTTCAAGACCTTTTTGTGCCATATCTTTTAACTCATTTTTGTTGTTAAAAGCAACCACAGCTGCAGCCCCAGTTACAAGTCCTAATACAAATGGTAATGCCATGACTTACTCCTTATCTTTTTTGTTTTTCTTTAACGCGTAGATAACTACTCCGCCTATTAATGCTCCTAGTGTAAATGGTACAAGATGCATCTACTCCTCCTTTTGTGAAAGAAATTGATTTAGTGCAATTCCGCCAACACCACCTGTTAAAAGTCCTGTTAATAGTGATATGTTTGAACTTTTTAACATTTGTGATATCTCTTCAGGATTTGCTTCTCCGCTAGCAATTTTGTTTGCCATTTGGCTAAATTCATTAAATTTTTCCATTATATTTTCATTTGCTAAGTTTTGTAAATGATTTCTAAAGGTTGGAAGGTGGTTATTGTAAGATGCTGCTTGCAACTTATAAAATGTATCCACAACATCTGGATAGTCCCTTACAAAATCAATCAAATAATCATACATGTAGATATTTTCTATCTCACTTGTTACGCTTAACTCATAGCACTCTTGTAAGCTTTTTGGGGCTGTTATAGTGCCTTTTAGATCATTTATAGGCGGTTCAACTTCATACTTTTTGCAAAGTGATATCAATGCTTCAAAATGTCTAGCCTCTGCTTGTACAATATTTGTAAAAGGTGAGGTCACATTATGCTTTGATATGACAGCGCTATAAAACTCATACGCTTTATACTCATCATAAATAGCAATTCTAAGTGCTTGTGCAAGTACAGGCAAAGCGTTTTGATCAAAAGTGATTTTTCTTTTTATAAGGCTAAGTTCATCTATATTTTGCATTGAGCGTCCTTTATTAATTTGTCTATGGTTTGTAAGATTTCATCATCGATATCTGCTCTTACAAGTTTTTCCCAAGTTTGAAATGGAAATACATTCTCATCATAATTTATCGTAATTGAGCCAATGAGTTTGTTTATCTTTACGTTTTTGATGCCATTTATCTCTTTTGGAAAATTCTCTATAGTATTAGAATCAAAGTTTTGAGCTTCCTTTTTTATGGAAGGGCTGACCCTAAGTCTAATACGACCTTTTGTATGATGAACGATACTCAAATACTGAGCTAATCTTACTAAATCATCTTTTTCAATCATTTTCAATCCTTTATCATTTAGCTAAGCAAATGATAGTGTTATTATTAAATTTATTAGCTTAATTAAAGCTTAAACTTATATAAGAATTATTATCAATTATACAATTTATTGATAATTAAATTTATTTAAAGTCACTTTTTAATGCAATTCTTGATGCGTTTGCCATTATGCCAACGGTGTGGGCTACATGTATGCCCCCTGCAGCAACAGGTGAAAGTTTTCCAAAAGCCGCTAATACAACTCCTAAAAGGTTTGTACTTGTTCCTATGATGTAGTTTTGATTGACTACTTCAAGGGCATAGTGACTTATATCATAAAGTTTTATAACATCTTCTATGTTGCTATTTATGATAGCAATATCTGAAATCTCTACAGCCGCTTCGCTTCCTCCGCTTGCAAAGGAGATACCAACATCAGCCTTACTCATGGCTATGGTGTCATTGATACCATCTCCTATCATAGAGACTATTTTATGTTTTTGTTTTAAGTTTTCTATGATGTGTGCTTTTTGTTCAGGCATAATATTTGCATATACTTTATCAAACCCATACTCTTTACTAAAAGCATTTGCTACTTTTTTATCATCTCCAGTTAAAAGTATGACTTCTTTTACGCCTCTTTTTTTAAGTTCTTTTACGAGTGTGTTTGCATTCTTTCTTGCTTCATGATTAAAAGCAATAAAACCTAACACTTTTTCATTTTTACTTACATAAACTACTGTTTTACCATCGTTTTCGAACTTAGTTTCTTGTTTTTCATACTCTTTTATATCTATTTTGTTTATTTTAAACAGTGTGCTATTTCCCACCAAAATAGTATCATTTTTATGTGTTACTTTTGCCCCAAGTCCAGCTAGTATCTCACTTTGTTGGCTAGTTTTTGTATTTATATTTAACTTTTTTGCATACTCTAAGATAGAAAGTGCGATTGGATGATTATTTCTATATTCGGCCAAAGATGCACATGTAAAAAGTTCGCTTTCATTTATGCCTTTAGCTAAAACAACATTAGTGACTTGTGGTTTTCCTGTGGTTAAAGTTCCTGTTTTATCAAAACATATCACATCACTTTGGGAAAATTTTTCTAAATATTCTCCGCCTTTTATGAGTATGCCGTCTTTTGCACCCCTTGCAACCCCTGCGCTTACTGCTGTACTTGCAGCAAGTATAGTTGAGCATGGACACGACATTACTATCATCACTGAAAATGCTCTTAAAAGTGAACCTGTTAGAAAAAACGTACCAGCGGTTAAAAATGTTCCAAGGGTTAAAAGTTTCGATGCTAATTTATCGGCTGCTTTTTCACTTTGACTTCTATTTGATAAAGCAAACTCTACTTGTGATATGATTTTGGATAAGTATGTATCGCTTCCTGAGGCATCAACTTTTATAAAAATACGACCTATCTCTAAAAGTGTATTTGAGTAAACCGTATCGCCTTTAGTTTTAAAGCTTGGTTCACTTCGTCCGTTGATTAAAGCTTCGCTTATTTGGGCTTTTCCTTCTATAATAGTTCCATCAACTGGTATTTTTTCTCCGCTTCTTACGACAATAGTATCGCCTTTTTTAATATCTTTTAAATCGCACTCTATCTCCACGTCATCGATCAATACATAAGCTTTTTTGATATCTGTTTGCAAAAGTTCTCGTATCTTATCTTTTGAGCGATTTGCTGCATATTCTTCAAGAAGCATTCCGCCTCTAAGTATGTATATAACTTCAAAAGCGGTCTGAATTTCGCCTAAAAATGCTGCACCGATAAGACTAAAAGACATAAAAGTTTGCAAAGAAAAACGTTTTTGTTTTATATCTTCATACGCTTCTTTAAGTAAAGGTATGCCAGCAAATAAAGTAACTCCGAGAGTTAAACTTGCAGGAAGAGTTAAGCCTGTAAGCATAGAAGCTGCATAAATACTCAAACCTCCAAAGGCTAAGGTTGATTTTTTTAGATTCGTTTTTGGTTTACATGTAGAACAGCTTTTAGATAAGCAAGAATTAGATTTATTGTTTGTAGTGTTATTGGGTAAAAATTTTCTTATAGTTTGTAAGATTTTATCTGTGCTTATTTTTTCTTCATCAAAATATATAATAATGCTTTTACATTTTTGGTTTAAACGTACATGTAAAACTTGATTTTCTAAACAGTCTTGAATGTTTTGTAAAATATGATTGGTAAAAAATTTTGATTTTACTCTTATTCTATTTTTTGATTGGCTTTTTATGATCATCTATCACACTCCTTGCAATATCCATAAAGTATGGCTTTATGGGTAAGTAGTATGAAACTATTATTTTGTGAAATAGTCTCTACTTTTTTGTTTATCTCCACATCTTTAAAGCTTGTAATTTTACCACAATTTAAACATATTAGGAAGTTTTGTGATTTTACCCCTTTAAGATAATAGTATTTTGTCTTTATGGAGGCTATAAAGATTGAATTTATTACATGTAATTCTTCAAAGTATTGTAAAGATGTGTAAAGAGCTGGTAGGCTTATCTTGATATTGTGATTATTTCCAATGCTTTTTTGTATCTCTTTTGCATTTAGTGGTTTTGATGCAAAAAAAATCTCTTTCAAAATGTATGTGCGTTTTGTACTTATGGTATTAGAATGTTTTTTTATATGATTTAAAAGTGTTTGAAAATCTTCCATAAATTAAACTTTTTTTGTTGTTGTGGGTGAGATTATATAGTTGTTTATCTTAAAAAATAGTAAAATAAATTGAATTAAGTAACCATTATCAATTTATTTAAAGTTTTTTTTGCTAAAATTCAAAAAATTTTTTTAGAGGATAAGTATGAGTTACGAAGAGATAGAGATAGATGCTAAGCTGTTAGAGATAGTTGAGTTGCGAGGCGGTTTTGATGATGTGGATGACGACGAGCTAGAAGATATTATAAAAGAGATAAATGAGTTTAATGGTGGCGATTTTGACGAAACTTATGAATATCTTTTGCAATATTCACATTTAGAAGAGAAGAGATTTTTATCTTTATGTAGCTAAAATATACAATTATTTACTCTGGTTGAAGATATAACTATATGTTAAATGTTTATAAAACTTATATTAAGATATAAAAAAAGAATTAGTTTTATAAGTTATTACCAAACAATATAAAAGTAGGTATAATACAACCATACTTTGCCATAACGAAACAATACTTACAGAAACTATTTCAACGCACTTATGGTAGCATTTATTTTTAAGGATATATTATTATGATACCAAGAAAATATGAGTTTATTATATTCTCTTTTCTTATGAGTCTATTTATGAGTATTTTGATGTCGGGCTTTATTACGTTTATAAATATTGGTTTTGTTAAAGATTTTTTATTGTTTTGGCTTAAAGCATCAGGAGAAGCCTTTATATTGGCTTTTCCAGTAACACTTTTTTTAGTGCCACAAATACGAAAATTTGTAAATATGATAGTGGTTTAATAATCAATTTTATAAGCTTACATGTAAATGATATAATTTTACATGTAAAACTCTACTTTCCTAAACAAAAATTTGAAAACATCGAATCTAGTATTTCATCGTTTGAATATGATTTTGTTATAGAGGCTATATGCTCTAAGCTTTGGTTTATCTCAAAGGCAAAAAGCTCAAGTTGATGTTCTCCTAGTAGTTCTTTTGCATTTTCTATAGCATTTAAAGCTAAACCAACCTCGTTTATCTGACGAGAAGTTGTAAATATAACACTATCATCACTATTTTGTGTATCAAGATATCTAGTGAGAGCTTTGATGATAGGTTCGACTGAATTTTTACAGCTTACCTTAATATGCTCTTTTGGTAAAGGGTTAAAAAGCTGTGGTAAATCAGATTTGTTTATGATAGTAAAGATTTTTTTATCATCTTTGTATTTTTTGATAAGCTCTTCTATCTCACTATCTTCTTCATCTTTAGCTCTGCTTCCATCAAACAATGCGATTATTATATTGGCTTCATTTATGCTTTTTTTTGCTTTTTCTACGCCAATTTTTTCTATCGCTTCATCTGTATTTCTAATTCCAGCTGTATCGATTATTTTTACTAAATGAGTACCTAGTTTAAGCTCTTCTTGTATTAAGTCTCTCGTTGTTCCAGCTATATCACTTATGATAGCTTTATCATCTTCTAAAAGGGAGTTTAAAAGTGAACTTTTGCCAACATTTGGTTTACCGATAATTGCCACATGAAAGCCGTGAAGAAGACCATCTTTCCTCTTTGAGCTATCATAGCTTTTTTGAAGTGAAGATGATATGGATTTTAATTTATCTTCAATCATACTAAATATATTTTGTGGCAAATCTTCTTCGGCGTAGTCTATGTTTACCTCAATAAAAGCTAAAATCTCCACTAAATCTCTTCTTAAATCATCAAGATATCCTTTAAGCTCACCTTTTACTTGACGTGCTAATAGTTTTGCACTATCTACGCTTTTTGCTTCTATTAATTTTGCTATGGCTTCTGCTTTTGTGAGGTCAATTTTGCCATTTAAAAATGCCCTTTTGGAAAATTCACCTGGCTGTGCTAATTTTGCTCCAAAATGAAGAAGATTTTCAAGCATGAGTGAGGCTACTATTGTTCCACCATGACATTGAAATTCAACTATATCTTCGCCTGTAAAACTATGAGGTGCTTTAAAATATATCACTATAGCTTCATCGATAACATTATCATCTTTGTCATATATTGTATGTAGATTTGCTAAACGAGGAGAGAAAGAGCTTTTTTTTGTTAGCTTGCGTGCCAAAGATAAAGACTTATCGCCACTAATTCTAATAATGGCGATAGAGCCTATACCGTATGGTGTAGCAATTGCAGTTATGGTTGTTTTGATGTTTGTTTCCTGCTAAATTCATTTACTACAATGTATTTAACACCTTCGCGACCAGTTTTAATTCCCACATATTTATCTGGAAATTTTGCTCTTAAGCTCTCTAATGCAATTTTTATTAAAACCCCATCAAGAGGTTTGGTTTGTCCTCTTCCATTTGTTTGGATTTTTTCTATCAATGGAGTGAGATATTTTTCCATCATAGTTTCTTGATTTGTCAAAAACTTAGCAATCTCAAGTCTTATTCCAAGACCATATTTTATATTTATCCAATTGTATAAAAGGTAAGAAAATGCTTTATATCTATAGCCCTCTTTGCCTATTAGAAGCGCTGCATCTTCGCCATTTAATTCAATTAAAACAGTATCATCATCGTTTGCTTTTACAGAAATATCATCCATATCAAAACAGCTTGTTCTTACAAGTTCTTTTACACCTTTTTCGATTTCTGGAAGAACTTCATTTATATCTTTTTTATCTACAAAAGAGCGCTTTGTTTTTTCAAAATTTGGTTTTTTTTGTGGTTTTGGCTCATTGGCATTTTGAGTTTCTTCTGTTTTTACAGTTTTTTTAGGTTGCTTTGGTTTTGTTGGCTTAGCTTTAGGTTTTTCACCCTCTATATATGCTTCAATAATAGCTGGTTTTTTAAACATTCCTAAAATACCGCTTCTAGGATGCTGAATAACCCTAATATCCAATTCAGTAACTGAACATGAAAGCTCATCTGCTGCTTTTTGAAATGCTTCTTGTAAATTATCTGCTTCTACTCTCATTTGTAATTAACCTTTTTGTTCTTTTTTCTTTTCAAATATACTATTTACGTACATTTGTTGAGCAATTGAAAATATATTATTTGTAAACCAATAAAGCGTTAAGCCTGCTGGGAATGTTATAAAGAAAAATGTAAATATCAATGGAAGATACTTCATAATTTTCTCTTGCATTGGGTCTGTAAAGTTTGTTGGCGTTAAGCGTTGATGGATAAACATTGTTATACCCATAGCAATAGGCAATATAAACCAAGGATCAAGCAAAGAAAGATCATTAACCCATAAAATCCAAGGTGCATCTTTAAGCTCAACTGCATTTTGCAAAACCCTATATATTGCAAAAAATACAGGAATTTGTAAAAGTATTGGCAAACATCCACCCATTGGATTTGCCCCATGTTTTTTGTATAGTTCCATCATATGGGCATTTAATTTTTGTGGTTCACCTTTATATTTTGCTTGTAACTCTTTTATCTTTGGAGAAAGCTCTTTAAGTTTATTCATAGAAACCATACCTTTATATGTTAAAGGAAATAGTACTAAACGAATTAAAAAAGTCATTGCTACGATTGTCCAGCCCCAGTTTCCGATAAGTCCGTGTAAGAAGTTAAGTAAAGTAAATACGGGCTTTGCTATGAATGTAAACCATCCATACTCTATAACATCGGTAAGTTTTGGGTTAATGGAATGTAGTATTTCGTGGTCTTTTGGACCCATATATCCACTAATATTTAAATTTGAATTTGCCCTAACAAATATATCATCAACACCATTTGTCCCTTTTGTTACAAAAGCGTTTAATCCATTCTTGTAATTGTAAAATAGTGTAGTATAGTATCTATCTGATGCTGAAACCATAGGGGATTGTTTAAATTCTAGTGAAGTGTCTGTATCTCCATCTGGTATAACTTCAAGTTTTTCATCTGTTTTTTGAACTATTATTCCGTGAAAAGTGTATCCATCAGCTAGCATATTTGGTCGTGCGCCTGGTGTTATAAAAAAGTCTGCTGGTTTACTAAGTTGAACCTTTACATCATAGTTTCCTGCTGGATAAAATGTAATAGTTTTAGTAATTGTTATATTGCTAAGATTTTGTGTTAAAACTAAACTCTTTTTCTCTTCATTAAGCTCTATGTTTGAATTATCAGCTTGATAACTTTTTGAAAAAGCTTCGCTGTTTATGCTAGTGTCACTAAAACGTATCTCAAGTGGCTTGGTTTGAAAGCTAGGTTCAACTATTTGAGCTCTTATGCCATCTTTAGTAGAATCTCCGTCTTTTCCTACCATTCCATAAATACCGCCAACTTTTTTCTTTACATTGTATTTTTTATCGTTTAAGTAGTATTTGTCAATTCTTCCTAAGCTGTCTATTTTTATTTCAAACTTTTTACTCTTTATAGTTGCAATGTATTTTACATTTTTGTTTGAAGTTGGTGAGCTTATCTGGTTAGAAACTGGTGTGTTTGAAATTGGAGCATTGGCAACATTTGAAGTTGCGACTTGAGTTGTCTGTTTTGTGGCGTTTCGTTCAAGTTTTTTTGGAGGATACTTTTTTAGCATGTATTGCTGATAACCTAAAAAAAACAAGATCGAAAGCACTCCTGCGATAACCATTCTTTGGTTGGGACTAAGTTTGTCTATCACTAAAATTCCTTATTTTATTCTTTAATAATCTATTTAAAATTAATCTGTTTTATAACATAAAAGTTCCCTTTTTTTTCAGGAACAAACCAAAATTTTATCTTAGTTTTACTAGATTTATATATATAAACGTAGGGAAATCTCTTAAATTTTTTAACAACTTTTGGATGGTCAATACCACCGCGAAAAAGTTGATTGCACCTTAATATGCGTAAAATACTTGCCCAAATTCCTAGCAAAATGTTATTGTGTTGAAAATGTAACTTTGCGTAGGCTGAACAAGTTGGATAGTAGCGACAGCTGCCAAAACTAAGGACAGATAAGTAGCGCCTATAAAATTCGATAAGTTTTAAAAATATACTTCTCATTTTAAAAGACCCATTTTTTTAAAAGACCATTTTAGGTTTTTATCTAACTCTTCGTATGTCATATCTATAAGTCTTGGTTTAGCTATTAAAACATAAGTTCCACATGTAAGTTTTTCTTGCCATTGTAAAAAAATCGCCCTCAAGCGTCTTTTTGCTTTTGCTCTTTTTACGGCATTTCCAACTTTTTTACTAGCTACAAATCCAACTGATTTTTCTAACGTTTTTCTGTAAAAGATCACAACACCTTCACAGTGCCATTTTTTACCTTTTTGATAAATCAAGGTAAAACTTTGATTATTTTTAAGAGTTTGGTATCTCTTTAAACTGCCAATCTTTTTCTTCCTTTAGAACGTCTTGCATTTATTACTTTACGACCGTTTTTGGTTTTCATTCTTGCACGAAAGCCGTGTGTACGTTTTCTAGGTGTATTGTGCGGTTGATATGTACGTTTCATATTGCTCCTTTCATGAAATTTAAAGAGCAGATTTTATCTAAAAGTTACTTAATCAACCTTGAAATTGATAATTTGAACTTGCTTTATTGCCTAAATTAAGATGTTTTTGATATAATTATACTTTAATAAAAATCAACTAGGGTATTTAATGACAATAAGTGTCGATACATCATCTTCAAAATCTCGCAATTATAGTGTATTTATAGATGAATTAAACGAAATTCATATAGATGCAAAGGTGGCTATTGTTACAAATCCAACCGTTGCTTCATACCATCTTCAAAGTATTAAAGATTTACTACATGTAAAAGAGTTACATGTAGTAACGATTGAAGATGGAGAAGAGTATAAAAATATGCAAAGTGCTCTATATATATTAGATAAACTTTTTGAAAAAAAATTTAATCGCCATTCAGTTTTAATAGCTTTAGGCGGTGGAGTTATAGGCGATATTACTGGATTTTGCGCTTCCATATATCAAAGGGGCATAGAATTTATCCAGATACCCACAACCCTTTTAGCTCAAGTTGATGCAAGTGTTGGTGGAAAAACAGGTATCAATAATAAATATGGCAAAAATTTAATAGGTGCTTTTTATCAACCAAGTGCAGTCTATTGTGAAACACGTTTTTTAAAAACTCTTCCAAAAAAGATATTTTACTCTGGCATTGCCGAGATGATAAAAGTTGCTGTAGTTTATGATAAAGAGTATTTTAATTGGATTGAAAATAATGACTTAAATGACGAGCAAATTCTCTCTCAAGCGATAGCAAAATCCATTCAAATAAAAGCTAAAATCGTTTCTCTTGATGAAAAAGAGAAGGGTTTGAGGGCTATTTTAAATTATGGACACACATTTGCTCATGTGATAGAGCTAGAGAGTAAGTATGGCACATATTTGCATGGTGAAGCGGTATCAATTGGTATGATGATGGCAAATACTCTTGCATGTAAATTGGGTATTTTAAGTTTAGATGAGGCAAAACGCATTGAAAATTTGCTTTGTAGGTATGATTTGCCCACTACATACAAAATAGCAAATATTAATACTTTTTATGAGAGTTTTTTTTTAGATAAAAAGAGTTTAGATGATAATATTTTGTTTATATTGCCTTGTGGTATAGGTGGATATAGATTTAAAAAAGATATTCCAAAAGATGTTGTGTTGCAGGTTTTAAAGGGCTTTTTGTGATAAGATTTGTATCTATTTTTTTTATTTTTCTTTTTTTACATGTAGATTTACATGCAGATACAAATAGTACAAAACCCACACTTTCACCTGAACAGATAAAAGCGCATAAAGAGGCTATAAATGTTATAGATTTTAACTTAAAAGGAAATATGTGGCTTACTAGATATGGCAATTACATACTTTACGAACAACTTTTATCGAGTTTAAAATCTATAGACAGGAAATTGAAAAACAAAAGAGCAAAGAGGTTAAGTAAAGTTTTTGTAAGTGAGCTTAAAAAAAATCAAGAGGTTTTACAAAAACAGCTTGAGCTCTTAAAAGAGTTTGAAAACTCTCCTTTTGAAGAGCTTGTTAAGCCTCCACCCATAAGCGAAGTTCCAAAGATAAGCAATCCAATTGCTATTATAAGCGGTTTTTCTTACATAAAGCAACTTCAAGAGGAGTTAAAAACCTATAAGAAAAAGCTTGAAGACTTAAATCTTTTAATCGAAACATTATCCTCAAAAGAGAAGTTAATTAAGATTTTAAATGATAAAGAGTATAACAAAGAGTTAGAAACACTAAAGCGAGAGATAAAGGAGTTTTCTCAAATATCTGACATTTCAAAAACCACTTTTGCAGTATATAATAAAAAACTAGATGAGGCAAAAGCAACAGCAACAAGTCGCATAACTATACAAGCAAAAAGGGCTTTTAATATAGCCATATTTATTATTTTGGTGGTGCTTTTATCGTTTATATTTAAGTATATCGCTAAAAAATATATAAAAGATAATGTCCGTTTTTATATGGCAAATAAGATTATTAATTTTATCAATGTTACAATAATAATTATGATACTTCTTTTTGCTTATATAGAAAATGTTACTTATGTGGTTACTGTTATCGGTTTTGCTTCAGCAGGTATTGCAATTGCAATGAAAGATATGTTTATGAGTTTGCTTGGTTGGATGGTTATCGTCTTTGGAGGCAGTTTTCATGTGGGAGACAGGATAAAAGTAAGAAAAGATGGTTCTGTTTTTGTGGGAGATATTATAGATATTTCATTTTTAAGAATGACAATATTAGAAGATATAACTTATACAAGTTATACGGAAAACCGCCGCTCAGGTCGTGTAATTTTTGTGCCAAATAATTATATATTTACTGAGTTAATAGCAAATTATACTCATATCACTCTAAAGACTGTGTGGGATGGGATAGATGTGACCATTACATTTGATTCAAACCATAAAAAGGCGATGTATTTGATAAATAATATAACAAAAAAATACTCTAAAGGTTATACTGGCATTGCAAAAAAACAGTTAAATAAGCTAAGACATCAATATAGCTTAAAAAATACCAACGTAGAGCCTAGAATTTACTCTTTTTTAGAGCCACATGGACTTACTATAAGCACATGGTATCAGACAAATTCATACGCAGCTTTAGCATTAAGAAGCACTTTAAGTGCAGAGATAGTTGAAGCTATAAATAAAGAAAAGGATATAACCATAGCGTACCCAACTCAAACCATAAAAGTAAATACTGAACGTAAAATTCAGGAATTAAATATAAATAAAGATGTGTTATTTTGATGAAAAAAGTATATTTTAAAACATTTGGTTGTAGGACAAATATTTACGATACTCAAGTTATGAAATCAAAACTTAGTGAATTTGAATTGACAGAAGATGAGAAAGAGGCAGATGTTATAGTAGTAAACTCATGCACTGTGACAAATGGAGCTGATAGTGGAGTTAGAAACTATATTAATCAAGCTTCAAAAAGAGGTGTAAAAGTCATAATGTCAGGGTGCGGTGCTTTTAATAAGGGTCAAACTTTTTTAGATGCAGGAAAAGTTTTTGGAGTGTTAGGACACTCAAAAAAACATGAAATAAATTCCCTTTTAAAATCCGATAAGCCATTTTTAGAACTTGGTGATTTAAAATCTTTAGATGAAGAGGTTATAACATCATTTCATGGAAAGACAAAAGCGTTTTTAAAGATACAAGAGGGGTGCAATTTTAGATGTAGCTATTGTATCATACCTTATGTAAGGGGCAATTCAAGAAGCCATGAGATAAAAGATGTGGTATATCAAACCCAAAAGTTAGTTGAACAAGGTTTTAGTGAGTTCGTTTTAACTGGTACAAATATAGGTAGTTTTGGAAAAGAAAAAGGTACAAGTTTAGGAGAGCTTTTGCAACATCTTGGAAGTATCAAAGGAGTAAAGCGCATAAGACTAGGAAGCGTCGAGCCTGTTCAGATAGATGAAAGTTTTAAAGAAGTTTTAAAAGAGGAGTGGCTTGAAAGGCATTTACATGTAGCTTTACAGCACACTAATGAAGAAGTTTTGCGTATCATGAGAAGAAGAAATCACCTAAAAGAGGATTTAGAGCTTTTTTGGTATTTAAGAGATATGGGTTTTGCGTTAGGAACAGATTATATCGTTGGACATCCTGGCGAAGATGAGAAAAATTGGCAAATTGGATTGGAAAATTTTAAAAAATTTCCAATTACTCATTTGCATGGTTTTATATATAGCAAGCGAGATGGTACGCCTTCAGCATCTATGAAAAGTAGTGTTAATGGTGATGAAGCAAAAAAGAGACTTAAAACTTTGCAAAATATAACTAAAAAGAATAATTTTGATTTTAGAAAAGAGAATAAAGTTCCACTTTTAGTGCAAATTGAGAGTTATAAAAAAGGTTTTTTTAATGGATATGACCAGTTTTACAATCTAATCCATATAAATTCAGATAAAAATTTGCTAAAATCTTGGCAAGAGATAAAAGAGTATGAAATCAAGGAAGAGTTTAATGAAGCAAACTTATAAGGGTCAAAAATTTATAATACCTATCGCATCATTTATTGTGATTGTGTTGCTTTTAGCATTTAGTTTTTTACAAAATAGCTCAAAGGCTTTGGATTTAAAAAGTTATGAAAATATGTTAAGAAATGATCTTATTAAATCAGCGCAAATTGACCAAAATAGGGTTATTTTAAATACAAATAACGGAGAGTATTTTATACTAAAAGATTTGATAGATATGAAAAAATTATCAAACGAAATTCCAATACATGTAGAAAATGAGTTGGATGAAAACCAGCTAGAACTACTTATGATAGGTCTATTTTTGATAGTTTTTTTAACTACTATTCTTTTTAGAAGAAAGCGAGCAAGCGAAAATGTAGCTCAAAGCAGATCCCAAGCTTATGAGCTAGAAGGTGCATCTTCAATGCAAATTATTCCAACAACTTCAGATGTAAGCTTTAGTGATATTGCCGGTATTAAAGAGGTAAAAGATGAGCTAAATGAGATAGTTGATTTTTTAAAAAATCCTCAAAAATATAAACAATACGGCATCAAGCTTCCAAAAGGCGTACTTTTAGTAGGTCCTCCAGGGGTTGGAAAGACGATGGTTGCAAAGGCTATAGCAGGAGAAGCAGGCGTGCCATTTTTTTATCAAAGTGGGGCTAGTTTTGTTCAGATATATGTGGGAATGGGCGCAAAAAGAGTAAGGGAGCTTTTTTCTCGTGCTAAAAGCTATGGACAATCGATTATATTTATTGATGAGATAGATGCTGTTGGAAAAGCAAGAGGTGGCATGAGAAATGATGAAAGAGAGGCAACTTTAAATCAGCTTTTAACTGAGATAGACGGTTTTGAAGATAGTTCAGACATTATAGTCATAGCTGCAACTAACAAAATGGAAATGATAGATGAAGCACTTTTAAGATCAGGCAGATTTGATAGGCGAATATTTTTACAACTTCCTGATTTTGCTGATAGAGTTGAGATTATAAAAGTATATCTTAAAAATAAACCAATTAATGTAAATGTTGAAGAGATAGCGAAAATGACAGTTGGTTTTAGTGGAGCATCGCTATCTACCTTAGTAAATGAAGCTGCTATAAATGCATTAAAGAGAGGTTCAAAAGTCTTGGAAAAAGAGGATTTTTGGTCTGTTAGAGATAAGGTGCTTTTGGGCAAAAAAAAGGTTATACATTTTAGTGAAGAGGAGAAACAAATACAAGCTCTATATCAAGCAGCAAGGGCATTGAGTGCTTTTTGGTTTGATGTTGAGTTTGATAAAATTATGCTTTTAGGAGATGGCTTAAAAGGAGTGGATAGAGAGATAGAGTCAAAAACTCAAATGATGTCAAAGATAAAGGTTTTTCTTTCAGGTTTAGCGGTTTCTCAAATGATGTATAATGAAACATTCTCAAATGCAAAAGATGACTTAAATAAAGCTAGAGAGTTAGCGGCTGTAATGGTTGAGCAGTACGGTATGGGTGAAACTCTGTTGATATCATCAAATGATGTAAATCAAATCCTAGAGACTGCTTTAAAAGAGGTAAAAGAGTTTTTAAAGGGTATGAGTGAAACTTTACACAAGATAAAAAATAGACTTTTAGAAAATGAAAGCATATCTAAAGAAGAGCTAAAAAGTCTTATAAATGAAACATATTAAAAAGGAGAATATTATGGAAAAAGCGAAAATTGGAATTTTAACTTTATCAGATAGGGCAAGTGCAGGAATTTATGAAGATATTTCTGGAAAAGCAGTTATAGAGACATTGAAAGATTATTTAGTAGATGAGTTTGAGTACGAATATGAGGTAATACCGGATGATTTTGATACGATAAAAAATACCCTTATAAAGATGTGTGAAAATGGTTGTTCTTTAGTGGTTACAACAGGAGGAACAGGACCAGCTTTAAGGGATGTTACGCCAGAAGCAACTGAAGAGGTTTGTGAAAAAATGCTTCCAGGTTTTGGTGAGTTGATGAGGCAAACAAGTTTACAATATGTTCCAACTGCGATTCTTTCTCGTCAGAGTGCAGGTATAAGAGGAAATTCGCTTATTATCAATTTACCAGGTAAACCAAAGTCTATAAGAGAGTGCTTAGATGCTGTTTTTCCAGCTGTTCCATACTGTTTAGATTTGATAGGTGGGGCGTATTTAATTTGTGATGAAAATATTATAAAAGCATTTAGACCAAAGGAGAAATAATGATAAAAAAGTGTCTATTCCCTGTTGCTGGTTATGGGACAAGATTTTTGCCAGCTACTAAAACATTACCAAAAGAGATGTTGCCAATTTTAACAAAACCACTTATTCACTACGGTGTTGATGAGGCGATAGAAGCTGGTATGGATACGATGGCGATTGTTACAGGTCGTGGAAAAAGAGCGCTTGAGGATTATTTTGATATAAGCTATGAGCTTGAACATCAGATAAAAGGAACTTCAAAGGAAGGGCTTTTAAAAGATGTAAGGGCTGTGATGGATAAGGCAGATTTTACTTTTACTAGGCAAAAAGAGATGAAAGGTTTAGGAAATGCTATAGGAATAGGTGAAAACTTAATAGGAAACGAACCTTTTGGAGTTGTTTTAGCAGATGATTTATGCGTAAATGAAGATGGAAACGGTGTTTTATCTCAAATGGTTGAAGTTTACAAAAAGTATAAATGCTGCATAGTTGCTGTTATGGAAATCGATAAAAAAGATAGTCACAAATATGGTATCATAGAAGGAAATAAGATAGAAGATGATCTTTTAATGGTGTCAAATATGATAGAAAAGCCAAGTGAAGATGAAGCGCCATCAAATCTAGCAATTATCGGAAGATATATACTTACGCCTGATATCTTTAAGTTGATAAAAGCAACAAAGCCTGGTAAAAATGGTGAGATTCAAATTACAGATGCACTTATGAGTCAAGCAAAAAAAGATATGGTTTTAGCTTATAAATTTAAAGGAAAAAGATTTGATTGTGGAAGTGTTGATGGCTATGTTGAGGCAACTAACTTCATATACAATCAAAATAAAAAATAAACCTCAATTCTTACATGTAAATATTTACATGTAAGAATTTACTTATTCTTGAAAGATTTTAGTAAAAAAATAGCTATTTGACATCAAAAGTAAAATTTTTAGCATCTTTTATAGGAAAAGGTTCACTTATATAATATCCTTGTAGATATGTAGTTTTAAGTTTTAAAAGTTCTTTATAAACATCTTCGGAGTGAACAAATTCAGCACATGTATTTATGTCTAATTTGTTTGCAAATGAAATAATAGTGCTAACTATTGCATGGGCGTTTGAATCTTTATCTATATTTTTTATGAGTGATGCGTCTATTTTTAGAGTATCGACTTGAAGTTTTAATATGTGTTCAAAGTTTGAGTAGCCAGAGCCAAAATCATCTATCGAGATTTTACAGCTATATTGTTTCAATATCTTGATAAACTCTAAAATCTCATCAAAATTTTTAATACCTTCACTTTCAAGTATTTCAAAGTGTATATTTTGTGGTTTTGGATATTTTTTAATCATATCGATAATAAAATTTACAATGGTTGGGTTTAAAATATCTAAAATTGAGATATTAATAGAAAATTCAAAATCCGTATTTTCAAATGTTTCAAAAGCTTGTTTTATAATAGTTTTTGTTATATTGGGATAAAATTTATTTTTCTTTGCTACGTCTAAAAAGAAAAAAGGCGAGATAATTTTTCCATCACCATCTTGAAGCCTTGCTAAAACTTCAAACTTTTTAGCATCACTATCGTTAGGATTTACAATAGGCTGACAATATGCTAGTATCTTATCATTTTTGATAGCTTTTTTAATCTTTTTAGTCCATTTGAGATTATGTTTATACTCATTTTTTATCTTCAAAGATTCATCATAAAACAGGTATGAAAGATGGTCTTTTTTCGCTTTTTTGAGTGCCATATTGGCTGAACTTATAAGGTCATATCTGTCTATGGATATTCCAATGGTTGCTTGTATTTCAAGGGTGTAATCATCCTCGGTCATTATAGACAGGTGTTTTATTTGCAATAACAACTCTTTTATGTATTCTAGTAAAAACTCTTTATTTGTATTAAAAGATAGTAAAGCGTACTCATCTGCATGTAGTTTATAAGCAGTGATGGAGTGTTTTTCTGCTTGTGATGATAGGAAATTTCCAAATGATATTAAAACTTCATCGCCTATTTTAAGACCGTAAAAGTCATTTATCTCTTTAAAATTATCTAAATTTACCAACAATAAACATTTTTTAATATCCACATTATCTTCTAAATCTTCAATCAATTTACTTCTATTTGGTAAGTTAGTTAGTGTGTCATTATAATATTTATATTCAAGCTCTTGATTTTTTTTATGGAGCTCTTTAGTTTTTGAACTTATCTCATTTTGAAGTATTGTTAAAAACTGTTTCTCTTTTTCGTGGTATTTTTTTAAAATCTTATATGTGACTGCAAATATAAATAAAATGACGGCAAAAATTGCATAAAATACGTACAAATACTTGTTTTTTGTTTTTTGTAATTCTTGTGTTGAATCTACTTTCATAAAGAAAAACAGTCTAGCTTTTTTATTTGTAAGCTCTTTAAGTTCTGATATAAAGGTGTATTGCCCATCACCTAGCTTGTTAAAATAGTATGTTGCATTTTTATTACTATTTAAAAAATCCACACCTTTTTGTTGATTTTTGTCTTCGATTTTTCCATCTTTAGTGAGAACTATGAGTTTTGTTTCGTATTTAAAATTTTGGGTAAAAGAAAAGCTTTCTTCGTTTATATTTTCTATTTTGTAGTGTCTCAATATATGATGTTTGGTAATATTGGTAAGTATGTTAAATTTTTCTAGCGCTTCTTGTTGTAGTTTTTTGTCAATAGTCTCAGATAGATAATGCACTCTAGTTAGGCTAGCTAAGAGTATTGCAACCATTAAAGTTATAGTTATCTTAAGATAAGTGTTCATAAATATTCCAATCTACATTATTATCGTGCGCCATACATCGGCATAATAATATTTATTTTAAGTATTTTATAGATTATTTTATTAAAAACAAATCAAAAAA
>PDWI01001747.1_pt1 | contig 33861 bp, 35 predicted proteins | sample 1430891 | NCBI WGS metagenome assembly PDWI01 (sample SAMN01162508, study PRJNA174530) | Oral metagenome, whole genome shotgun sequencing project. | biome: Marine environment; feature: Marine mammal; material: Swab sample of the gingival sulcus; isolation source: swab sample of gingival sulcus... | reverse complement strand
GCTATATAATCAATATAAATCAGATATTAACCGACTTGAATTTATTATAGATGGACAAATAGCTTCTATTGATCTTCCATCTAATAAACAATGTCCATTTTGTAATGCTAAATTAGATGACAAACCAAGTGAAAATTACATTGCCTCTGCTACAGCCGAACTATCTAAAATCCAAAAACATATTTACGAACTAGAAGAAGCTAGAAATACCGCAAATAATAAAAAAGTAACAATAGAAAATAAAATTTCTACGTTGGAGGAAGAAAAACAAAATTTAGATAATCATATAAATTCTTCAATAAAACCAAAACTTTCAACTTTTAAAGAAGAACTTAACAAAAACATGAAAATTATTAGATGGCAAAACGAACTTGATATCATTCGTCAAAATGAACTCGATTATGGAAACGATTTGTTTGAAAAAGAGACGGAAGAAGACCCATCTGAAATGAAATTCAATATTTTTTCCTCTTTTGATTATGAACTAATTCATGAATTTGAAAACGAATTAATTTCTGCCTTAGAATCTTCCAATATTGGCGGAGCTTCTAACGCTAGACTTAATATGAAATCGTTTGATATTGAAATAGATAATAATAGCAAAGCTACAAGTATGGGAGGTGGATATTGCGCCATTTTAAATACGTTGACCGCATACGCAATGGGAACTTATATATTTAAAAAGAACGGATACTCACCTAGATTCTTTGCCATTGACTCTGCTTTGACTCAACTTTCAGAACCAGATTATATTACTAAAGACACTTCCGTTAAATATAACTTTATGAATTATATGATTTCTAATGCCTTAGATAGACAAGTTATTATGATTGAACAAAAAGATGAAATACCATACATTCCAGAAGAAGATTTAAATAAAGGAGTTCATATCATTGAATTCACTAATGATATCACACATGGCAGATATGGGTTCCTAAATGATGTAGTAAATTCAAAAGACAAATAAATTATATAGGAGAACACAATGCACTTTAGTTATGAAAAATTATGGCACATTTTACTAGATAAGCACATGACAAGAGAAGAGCTAAGAACTCAATGCAATATTAGTTCCAATACAATGGCTAAACTAAGTAAGGGAATGAATGTTACAACAGATATTTTACTTAGAATATGCAATAATTTAGATTGTGACGTCTATGATATCATGGAATTTATTAAAGACGAATAAAATTAATAATAATAATCATCATTTCAATAAAACTATATAAAAAAGGAGCAGACACTAAAATGACCCCAGTAATGAGTTTTTGGCCTAGTATTTATGAAAAGATATCTAGCCAAATAAAATTAATTGAATATAGAAGAAGATTCCCTAAAAACTGCGAACTTGCCTATATGTATATCAGCAAACCTGTAAAAGCAATTTGTGGCATTGTTTACTTTGGAAATCTACACAATTTAAATGATTGGAAAAGGGAATATTCTAATAATCCGAGTATAGTGAAGAAAATAGATTCTTACCTACCAAGCTACCAATATGCAATGGAAATAAAAGCGTTTCAAAAAATAAAGCCAATTACTCTAGAAGAACTACAACAAAATGTAAAAGGATTTACAGCACCACAATCATATTTATTACTTGAAAACAATGCAGTTTTGGCTAGTTATATACAAAAAAACACTGTCTTTATAGGAGATAAAATTAAAAATAACCTAAATAATATATTTCCAGAACATATATGTAAGGTGTATTAGATATGTTAAGAGTATTTGAAGCCTTTGCAGGCTATGGAAGTCAAAGATTGGCATTAAAGAATTGCAACATACCCCATAAAATAGTAGGCATCTCTGAAATTGATGGAGATGTTATATTATCATATGCTGCTATCCATGAAAATTTTTTAGAAAAAAGAATTGATGAACTTAATGTTTCAGATGCAGAAATGAAAGACTACCTAAGAAAAATTAATGTACCTTTAGACTATAGAACTTTTAAATTAAAAATAGATTCATTGAAAGGTCAAAAATTAAAGGATGTATACTTGGCAAATGTACTAAGCAATAACTATGGTGATATAAGACAAATCAATCCTGAAGAATTGCCTGACTTTGATTTTTTCACCTACTCTTTCCCTTGTCAAGATATTTCAGTTGCAGGTTTTCAAAATGGTCTAAACAAACATTCTGGTACTAGATCATCACTTCTATGGGAATGTTGCAAAATAATTGAATACAAAAAACCAAAATATCTAATGATGGAAAATGTACGAAATCTTATAGGAAAAAATCATATAGCTAATTTTGAAAAGTTTTTATTATATCTAGAAAATTTGGGTTACACTAATTACTGGGATGTACTTAATGCAAGAGATTATGGCATACCTCAAAATAGAGAGCGAGTTTTCTGTATAAGCATTTTAGATTCAAAAGAAACTTTTACATTCCCTGAACCTACTGATTTAAATATTTTTATGAATGATTTACTAGAAGAGACTGTAGCTGATAACTTTTATCTTGGGGAAAGTCAAACAAGTGAAAAGCCAATAAAACAAGATTATATTTACTGTTTAGATTCAAACTATTGGAAAGGTACATTTTTAAACGATTTTCTTAAGAAAAAAAGAAGACAATTAGTATCTGGACCTATCACAAAAGAAGGTAGATACACTGCTAGAAGGTTAACGCCAAAAGAATGCTGGCGTTTCATGGGTGTATCAGATGAAAATTTTAATAAGGTAAGCCAGTTGGTTTGCAATACTAGTTTGTATAAACAAGCTGGAAATAGTATAGTAGTAAATGTACTAGAAGCAATTTTTAATAATTTATTTTTAGAAAATCCAAAGGAGGATAAAATCATGCAGCAAAACAAGATGAAATTGGTTGAAATTTTTAGAAACAATGTGAAAGGAAAGCGTTGTGATACAACTGGACGTAATTCACGACACGATGGCAAAAAAGGACACTGGTTAGAAGAACAATTCGAAATTTCAGCCAATGCGGACAACTCAGCTGATATCTTAGGATATGAACTTAAAAACGAAACCACTAGCAAGACTACATTTGGAGATTGGTCAGCAAATCGCTATATCTTTAAAACTGGAGAATACGCTCATCTATTTAATGGGAAAACTCAATCTGACAGACAAGACTCTTTCTGTGGAATATTTGGAAAACCTAATCCAGATAAGGGTGGCAGATGTTCTTGGTCTGGTAGCCCTTGTCCTACTATTCATGGTTATAATGATTTTGGACAAATTCTAGTTATAGAGGACAATTTAGATATTACTGCTAGATATTCTTTCAGTAAGGATAAAAGACCTAATAAATATAATATTGTTCCTACGGAATTACAGCAAGAAAATCTCATTTTAGCTCACTGGTTTGGACAAACATCGCCATCAGGCAAAAGAGCTGATAAATGCTTAAAATCTAAACTTGAAGACAAGTTTGATGATTTAGGCTGGTTTACTTGCAAAACAGATTCAAATGGCATTTATAATGAGATTTGTTTTGGAGAGCCCTTTAATTATAATGCTTGGATTGACTTAGTAAGACAAGGAATTGTATTTTTTGATAGTGGTATGTATCAAGGAAACAAAAGACCATATTCGCAATGGAGAGCAAATAATAAATATTGGGATAGTCTAATTGTAGATAGATATAAATAAAATACGAGGAGGTTTACAATGTCATTATTAAATAATTGTTCGCAAATAGCATGGAAACACTTATCTGCTGTCGAAATTGATAGCTATATAAGTAATCAGCATGAATTCCATGGTGCATATGCATTTAAAAATATTCTAGGATATAATAAACAAAATTTCCACGGTACTATTTATTATATTTCAAACTACAAAACTGACTATATAAACACTGCTTTAACATGGTACGACGCCAGAGAGCATATTAATAATAGATCTGAATATAGACTATACTATGTTAATAAAATCAGTTCATTTATACCAAACGAAAATGATATTTTATTACTTAGCAAAAATCTCACTGGTCATATTATAATAATAATAGTAAATGACCCAGCTATTAAGCAACAAATATTAGCAAAAGCGAACTACTTTAAATCTTATTATAACAATTCATCATATTATGCAGACTTAATAGATGTTCCTTTCCTAACAAATTTAATTTAATTATCATTTAAAAATCAACCACCCGTCTTAAATAGGTGGTTGATTTTTTAAGTTTTATAAAACATTATATTTTTTCAAATAAGAAAGCATACTCTCAGCTACCGCATCAATAACATTAATACATACTGAATTACCAAACTGCCTATATGCTTGAGAATTAGAAACAGGTATTATAAATTCTTCTGGAAATCCCTGAAGTCTAGCACATTCTCTAGGTGTTAACATCCTAGGATTCTTACCTTCTTGCTCAATCAATGCTTCGCTGCCATCTTTATAATATCTAGCACTAATCGTACTAGTATATTTGCTATCAGCATTAAATAAAGAAAAACCAAAACCGTTACCTTTCTTCTTATGCATTTTTTTTCTTCCAAGATGACCTTCATACAATTTATCCGAAATTGTAAACCTATCTAAAACTTTATCTTCAAGAATATCACCAACTGATAACTGGTCATCTACACTACCCTTTGGATAGATATATTCATCATAATCACTAGGAAGATAATCCTTATTAAATCCAACAATAATTATCCTTTCCCTATTTTGTGGTGTTCCAAAATGATAAGCGTTTAATATCTCTGGTTCTGGAACATAATAATTTAAATCGTCCAATATTTTTAAGATAACCTTTAAGGTGTTACCTTTATCATGCCCTCTAAGTTGTTTTACATTTTCAAGCATAAACGCTTTTGGTCTTTTTTCTTTAATTATGGATGCAACATTAAAAAATAATGTCCCTCTAGTATCCTCGAATCCTTTTTTTAAACCTGCTTGTGAAAACGGTTGACACGGAAATCCAGCCAACAATATATCATGATCAGGTATTGTTTTTTCATCAATTTCAGTTATATCTCCCGCTGGAGTTTCACCATAATTAATCCTATAAGTTTTCTGAGAAAATTTATTCCATTCTGATGAGAAAACTGTTCTCCCACCATGTTTCTGAAATCCTAATCTTATGCCGCCAATACCTGCAAATAAATCAATTTGAGTGAATTTACATTCTTCTTCACTAGGTGCTATAAAAGGTGGTTTGGTAGGGAAATTAATTATTTTATGATAAATTTTTTCAGGGACTGATATTTTATTAGTTTCCCATAATTTTAATTTTTTTTCATCTTCATATGTAAATCCTAAAGCATCCGAGAATTCTTTTCTAGTTATATCTAATTCTTCTCGAATACTTTTAATTTCTATACTTTTATCTAAATTTAAACAACTAACATCTGCCATATTAACATTAACTCCATTTTTATATTAAACACAATAATTCGCTAACTTCACAATCAAAAAGTACACACAATTTTTCTATTGTTTCGTAATCAATTCTTTTTGCCTTGTCATTATATAAATTAGAAATTGTGGTTCTTGATAATTTAGTTTTCTCATGAACATCTTGTATACTAAATCTTTTTTCACCCATTAAAGTAGATAATTTACAACATAATTTCATAAAGCCTCCTTAATAACCAACTTCTTATTCATTATAACTAAAATACTGGTTAAAATCAAGCTATTTATAAGTTTTGACACCCCTACAAAATAGACACACCCCCCTTAAATTTTTCTGACACCCCCTAGATAAATTTTAAACCCCCTTTAAAAATATCTTACACACCCTTAAATAAAAAATAGCCTTAGAATTTATCATCTAAAGCTACTATGCTTATTAAAATATAACTATTACCTATGAAAGGCTTGATTTCAAGGGATTTATACATTACGATTGTATCAAATACAGTGTTTTCATTTCTGTAAAAACATAAGGTAATTTGCGACGGCCACCGCTTTGACCGGCAAAATCATTACCTTTTGGTGAAGTCGCAAATTGCGACTTCACCAAATCGTATTCTTCTTTCGTTAATTGAAACATAAAATCATCAGGAAATCTCCCAATATTCCTTTTCACTTGTTCATTTAACCTTTTAACTTCATAATCATATATAAGTGCTAAATCACTATCAAGCATTACCTGCTTTCCTCTAATAGTGTAAATAAGGTCTTTGATTTTATTTGAGTTTATTTCTAATAAATTATTATCCATTCTATAACCCTCTCTTAAAATAAGGAACACATTATCATTTTATCATATCTCTAATTATTTTTACACTAGTGTTCTTTGTTTTGACTTTTATAATCTTTGATATATGTTTTGTGCTGTAGTTACCATTTTCTATTAAAAATATTAGAATTCTCTTTTGTGTTTTGTTCAAACCGACATTATCTCAATATAATATGACATTTTTTATGATTATTGTCGGTTTATATTATGCCTTATTATCTTTAGTTTTTAGCAGAATTATCATTGTGCACTTTAGCATGCTTGACATAACTACATAATAGTATTGCAATGTAATACGTATAGGGAGGAGTTTTATATGGCGATATCTATTAGATTAAGTGATTCTGATACAAAGCTTTTTAAAAAATATGCTGAACTCCATGGGATTACTGTATCAGAACTTGTGAGACGTTCTGTTATTGAACGTATTGAAGATGAATATGACCTAAAAGCTTATGAGGATGCTGTAGCAGAGTTTGAGAAAAATCCTGTAACGTATTCTCATGATGAAGTATGCAGAATGTTAGAGTTAGAATAATGTACCAAGTAGAGTATAGTGATAGAGCTGTAAGGCAATTACGTAAATTAGATAAGGGAACGCAGAAGATTATATTGAACTGGATAGGGAAAAATTTGGTAAATTGCTCAAATCCAAGACTAAAAGGAAAAGGTCTTGTGGGAAATCATAGTGGCAAGTGGCGATATCGAATAGGGAATTTTCGTATAATGACACAAATACAAGATGATAAAGTGATTATTTTAGTTCTTGAAATAGCTCATATAAAAAATCGAGGGTATACGCAGTAAGCTGTTATACCCTCGATTTTTTATAAACTATTGTCAGTAAGTAATTTCTTATTTATACTACCCTTCAATTTTTGCCTTCTTTGCGATAATGACATTAAACATTGACATGGCAGCTGTCATTAAAAAGATATACTGTGGTCCCAGTGTATCCCAGAGGTAGCCAGCAAATATTGCGCAGGTGATTGATACAACGTGGTCTAGTGATAGTCCTAGGGATAGTGTTGGTCTTAAATCTTCTTTTTCTACTAGTATACTCTGGAGGTAGAGTGTCCTAACTAGTCCCATTTGGTCTGACATTCGATCTATTATGAATATGCCATAGGCTATGAAGACGTAGATTCCTGTGGCATTTGGATTGTCTAAAAAGTACTTTGATACTCCTGCGTATAGCAGGTATACAAAGACAAAGGATATGCCGTCTGCATAGAGGAGTTTTTTTACGCCGTACTTATCAAGCATTCTTCCAACAAAAGGAATGAAGAATATTCCAATGATACCGCCAATTATCTTTAGTAGTGATATGGTGGCAGCTCCTTTATTTAGAAGGGATATCAGCACCCAAGGACCATATACTAATATGATTTGCTTTTGCACGCCATAGAGTATAGCTAAGTAGTAGTAATACTTGTACTCTTTTCTAAATACATATTTTGTCTTTTTTAGTTCAGAGTGTTCCACCTTTTTATCTAGCATGTAGTAGAGAAGGTAGACAATTGCCATCATGATAGCACCAAGTATAAATACATACTTAATTGGTGTTTTAAAAGAAAAATAGCCAAACCGAAAGCCGATAAAGACAATGACGCTTGCTACCATGGCAAATCCAGTGTATACACCTTTGTAATTCCCTACAGACTTTCCATAATCCTTATCTACTAAGTGGATGCCTATGCTGTTTCTAAGTGGTATTGACATGTGTTGACCAAGTGAGTATATAAACAAAAAGATAAGCATGACATTAAAACTTGGGGTAAAGAATGCCAATACAAGGATGCCAAATATGCCAAGCAAATTGGCTATTCTAGCTATTTTTATATCAGAAAATCCAGCTAGAAGGGATATGACAAATATTGTCAGTACACCTGGAAGCTCTCTTGGAAATTCGATGATTCCACGCTGAAATGCAGTGACATTGTAGGCATCTTTAAAGTAATTGGATAGGACGCTTCCACTTAGACCTTGCCCTAATGCTGTAAAGATGATGATGAGGAAGTAGATTTTTAGGCTAGGGGATAAATCCTTGAATTTTTTTACCATAGAGCACCTTATTTCTTCTGCACTGTTTTAAATATGTTGAACTTCATCTCATTACACACTTTCTTTATCATGAGTTGTCCTCTTACACTGTTTCCAACTTCGTCAAGTTTTGGCGAGAATGCAGCAATAGCGCCAACATTTGGTATAACAGATACAATTCCGCCACCTACACCACTCTTACTTGGCACGCCAACCTCATATGCCCATTTGCCTGATGAGTCGTATAGTCCTTCCATAAACATCTCTGACAGTATTTTTGATGAGACCTTTTCACTTAATACTTCTTCTTTTGTTATTGGATTGTACCCACCATTGGCAAGGGTTGCTCCAACTACAGCTAAATCTGTTGTATTAAAGAGTACAGAGCATTGGCGAGTGTATATATCACAGGCTTCAAGGGGATCAGAATAAATGTAGCCTGATGATTTGAGCCGAAATGCGATTGCCTTGTTGTGGTCGTTTGTAGCTTGTTCTGATTGATTGATTTCATCTGAAAAATGGAGACTTCTGCCAGAAAGTTTGCACTGAAAGTCAAATATTTTACGCCATTTTTCTTCTGTGTCCTTTCCCTCTATCATACTGACAGTCGACATTGCACCAGCATTTACAAGAGCACTCATTGGTTTACCATCATGTAGCTCTAAGGCAAGTACCGAGTTGAAAGGTAGACCTGTGGCACTGTTGCCAATTTTTTCCTTTATTATTTCTGTTCCATATTCATTTAGAACTAGCCCTAATGTCATAATTTTTGATATAGATTCAATGGCAAACTCATAGTTATAATCGCCAAGCTCTACTTTATTCCCCTTTATATCCATAAAAACTAGGGCAGTCAAATTGGGGTCTATATTTTTTAATATTGGGATGTAATCTACATTATTCCCTTCATCTAAGGATTTATACTTCTCAAGGGATTTTTCCATAATTACTTTTATTTTATCTAGCATAGTGATTTCCTTCCATTTTCTTATGATTAATCTACATTATAGCACAGGAACGTAAAAAAAGTGTAGAAACTTTTATCTGAAAGGTTACTTTAGTCATTTTATTCTAAAAATAGTGACTATCGGATAACAAGTAGTGACTAATAGTTATTTATATTTTTTCATTTATAAAATATAATAATTTTGGGTGAGATAATTAACTCTTACTATTTATACTTAGTCATGTCATCTAGTGAATTCACAAAGTGATTGTGAGGTTCTTGTGGCTTTGTATAATAAACTGTTTTCCCCACCCTAAGGCCTCAATAAACTAGATGGCAGGGTGCATGTTTTGGTGTTAAGTATATTTGCTGTAGACTCTTAGTGTATGTCTCACTGTGATTAGCAATAAATAGAAAATGCGCATAAAAAAGACTGTAAGAAGGAGTACATGTATACTACTTCTTACAGTCTTTTTATGCAAAATCGATTATCTGTATGTATCAAACTTATGAGTGTAAGAAATGGCTTCAATAGATGGATCAAAGTAGAGTGATTTTATTGAACCTTTTATGTATTGACCATTTTCATATTTATTGCTTGAATTCCATGTGGTGTCAATGATAACCCATCTACCATTTACATAGGCTTCATTCCATGCATGATTGCTTTTGGAGCTGTCGACCTTTTTCCAGTCACCTTCTGTAGTAATTCCAAGAGCAAAACCTGTTGACATTCTTGCTGGAATTCCAGCAGCCCTTAATAGAGATGTAGTTAGTTCAGCATAACCCTGGCAGACTGACGTTTTTGTGCTTAGCGTTTCAATATCTGTAAGTGAAGGGATAGTTCCATTTTTAAGACTGTCATAGTCATAATAGATATTGTCACTCACCCAATCAGCTATGCACTTTACCTTGTCATAGTTAGAGTATGCATTTTTAGTAATATTGTTCGCTATATTTTTTATTTTTGCTATTTCATTTTCACCTTGTGTTTTTAGTGTTAGATAGTTTGATGGGTCATCATTTGAGGAAGCACTGTATTTTGAATAGTTATTGTAGTATACTGGCGATACAGGAAAGTACAGTTTGCCATCTGTAATTTTTATATCTATGTTGTCGTAGTAATTGCGGTATGAATCTTGGTACTCCTTATTAAAGTAAATACATATTTCATAATCCCCATCACTAATACTGTCCAAATTAATTATTTCGTTGTAGTTCTTATCTTTCCCTATTTCAAATACTTTGTTGTATAGTGCATTATGTGTATTTGGTGAATTTAGAGTAAAAACGCCATTTGTCTTCTCTGAACTAGCTGCACCACTTATCATTAAAAGGTTATTATCTATCATTTCCATGTTGATGTATTCGTTCATATAGTAATTTGATGATGAATACTTGTCATAGTACTTTTTTCTAGAAGCTGAAGGTTGATTTGAAATATTTATTGTTTTAGTGTCCCCATCCCAATCTACATTGTAATCAAAGGATTCAGCAATAAAACGAAGTGGTACATAAGTGGTGTTGTTGATTAATAGAGGTGGTGCTGATAGCGTTATAGGGACACCATTTACTGTAGCTTCATTGGAGTTGATGGCAATGATGATTATCTTGTCCTCTGTTTCAGCTGTTATTGTCTTTGTCTGACCTTCCCATGTTACTGTTGCACCAAGTTTTTCAAATAAACTTCTCATAGGTGCCAGTGTTCTGGAATTTACATTGTAAAAGTCTTTGTTTGGATTAAAGTATTCATCATCAATAAAGACAGATACATTATTCATGATGACGGAGTTGTCTTCTATGGCATAAGAATAAAGGCTATTTAAGTATGTAATGGGTGTAAATGATAAGATGGTGGTTAATACCAAGATTATAGTAATATATCGAGATAAAAAACGCATATTTATTTTCATAGTACCTCCCTATTTAACTACAAATATTTATACTAACATGATACCAAATACCTAGTAAAATAATCAAGTGAAAACGCAAAAAAAATTTTCATCTTATTCTATCTTATTCTATAGCTAGATAAAATGCCTTAGTTTTTAGAAGAATTATCGTCATAAGGCGGTAGGTTAAATAGGATTTCAATATTAGTGTATGATGTAGATAATTTGAAATAATAGTATATTGCACTTTTTATTTCGTCGATAATATCATCCTTGTTTAAGTTGCAATATTCTTTTAGTTTTCTGTAATCTTCCCACTTGACTGTATTATATTTATATTTTAAGGGATAATAAGCCTTACCAAATGGCCTTATATAAGTGATTTTTATTTTTAATGTTTTATCAAAAGCAGGGTCTTCTATACAGGAATAGTAAATAGAAAAACCAAATTCTTTATGGTGTAGAACCAATAGATAATCTTTAGGTTCACGAGGGTCTGTATCTATACAATATAAGCTGAAAGAGTGCATGTTATTTTTGTTGAGTATAACGAGGTTATCCTTGAATTGAGACATAATACAGTTTGAGTAGAGAAGATTTCTTGCAAGAATACTTTGGATTTCATCTTCGTTTACTTTGTTTGTAAATTCATATTTACTTGCCATTTCTTCGGTGATTAATTCGTAGCCATCTGTATTTTTATTCCACTTTATTTCTCTTGCTAAGTTCCACTTTGCATCTTCTAAATTCCGTTCATCTTCTAATTCTTCTTCTTTTCTAATATCGTTTAAATAAAACAGTGCCACTACAATACTAGATGCTATTATTATAAAATATGACTCATATTGGTACATAAAATATGCAGCAATAAAAGGGAGCGTTAAAAGTGGGAAGTATTTGCCTAAAGCGTCTTTCATATTAATCCTTTCTTTTTTTTATAGGTTTACCTAATATATAACATAAGTTTAGCAGTTAGGCAACTTTTTTATAGCATTTGATAAATATTTTCATCTGTTGCAATTACAACAGACTTTGTCCTTGAGCTGTATTACAATGAATACATCATCAGAGATAAACCGTGACGATAATACAATATGGAGGTATACAATGTCTTATAGTAATTGGAGTGATAGGGTAAATAGTTTTGAGATTTTAGACGTTCGAAATATAAAGGGTAACTTCTTTCCCATGATAAAGAAGAGAGCAGAGAATGTAGAAGTGGGAAATGGGATAAAGATTATTCAAACATTTGAACCACATCCACTATACAGCACGATGGAGGGGCTTGGCTTTGAGTGGCATACTGAAGAAGTAGCAAAAAATGAGTTTCACGTTTATTTTTACCGAAGTGAAAAGCTAGGTGGCGAAGAAAATGCCAGCCCGTTTAAACCAATAGCACTTCTCAATTTTCCTATGATAGATGAAGATTTGGGAAGTATTGCAGTCGATTTTTGGAATTTGACATGGGCTAGTGAGAATAGGACAATACCTTATGAAATGAGACTGTTGTTATCTCTTACAAATGCAGTGGGAGCTGGCAGGATGAGGCAGGCAACAAGAGAACTGATCAAAGCCTATTCACATGGCGTCTCATCAAAGATGTTTGATGATGTATTTGAACTCATAGCATGGAATCAGGGGATAGGATTTTTTGCATCAGAAGTTGGACCATCAGAACTGTTTAAAGCCTATACCCTAATAAAAACTGCAGAAGAAAAGGGAAAACAACATCATGAGATAATGACTCAACTCATGGAGAAGTTTGGTGAAAAAAATAAAAAAGTATCTGTTCAATAATTAATGTCTTGATTAGTGACTGTTGCGATAAGAAAAATTTCTTGTTGCAACTTTTTTTTTGTAAAGGATGTTTATATTTTTGCTAAAAATTAGACTGAAGCACTTGATAGTAGAAAAATAAAACATATATTTTTTATTCTAAATTACGTTTAAATATGCCTTGTACAGATGATAATCTACAGAGAATCAACGAACATCTAAACAAAAATGTTGACAAGTCAAATAAAAAATGTTATTTTATATCTGGTTTAAGTTTATAGTTCAGCGTATAAAATGATAGGGAACTTAGAACCAAAAATATGATTAAGGAGGTGGAAATGCTTGATAGATTTGAACATTTTACATATCTTGTAAATAAGATTTACCGAGATATGCAAAAGATTAAGTCGCAAAAACTAAAGAACTATGGTTTGAAGGGTTCGCATATGATATGTATCCATTATTTAGGGAAATCTGACGATGGTCTTAGTTTTAAAGAGTTATGCGAAATTTGTGATGAGGATAAAGGTCTTATTTCCAGAAATTTAAGCTATCTAAAAAAAGAAGATTTTGTTGAAGAATTGATAGGTGACAAGAAAACTTATAAAGGAAAGATGATTTTAACTGAAAAAGGCAAAGAAGTGTTTGATGCAATTCAGGGAATTACAATTAATATATGTCAACAAGTTTATTTAGATAAGGAAAAAACTTCATTGGACTCTTTTTATACTAACCTTGAAGGGATATCAGAACGTATAGAACGAATTGTAAATCAAGGAAAGTAGCCGTACTATTTATCTTATTCTATAAACATGGTGTAAGCACCTGTTGTTTAAGATTTTAGAATTATAGGCTCTCTTCTTGGGTTTCGAAAATGACAGACTTTGTTAATTTGTATAGTGTTTCAAGGCGTGGAATCTTAGACTAAAGTTTTAAAAATAAATTAGTATTAAGACTTGTGATGGTTTATGCCATTGATAGTCAAGACTGTAGGATGTACAGTTTAAATTAGCACTAGGAAGAACTCAACGTTATATGTTAGGAGGATTAAAATGACATTTGAAAAAGTAAAAGAAACAATTTTAGGAAGTTTAAATTGTCCAGAGGAAAAAGTAACTATGGAAGCCAATTTAATAAACGATTTAGAAATGGATTCCTTAGATGCTGCTGATTTGGCGATGGAACTAGAAGATCAATTTGAAATTACAATTGATGATAGTGAGTTTGCAAACCTAATCACTGTTCAAGATATAGTTGATTATATAGATAATTACAAGTAGGGAAAGTATGAATAAAGATGAAATCATTGAAATAGCAACTTTTTTTGCTTCATCAAAATTAAATAGACTGGCTTGGCATGAGGGTGAATTCTCGCTGGAACTTGAAAAGAATACTGGGGAAAACATGCTCTTGACAGAACAAGTAAAGCCATTAAAAGAGTATTTAGAAGCCAATAAAGCTTTACATGAAAACAGCACTTTTACAAAGGAAAAGGGCGAGGGGCATAACCTTGTTGAAGTAGATAGTAAACAAGAGGGTTTTATGATTCGCTCTCCAGTAGTAGGGACTTTTTACTTAGCGCCATCACCTGATGAAGCTCCTTTTGTAACGGTTGGTCAAAAAGTATCAAAAGGTGATGTAGTTTGCATAATAGAGGCTATGAAAGTTTACAATGAAATTAGTTCACCAGTAGATGGAGTAGTTAAAAAAATTTTTCCAGAGAATCAGCAGCTTCTAGAATTTGATCAGAAAATAATAGAGATAGAGGAATTGTAAATGTTTAGAAGAATCTTGGTGGCAAATCGAGGGGAGATCGCTGTAAGGATTATTCGTGCATGCAGAGAAATGAATATTGAAACAGTTGCTGTTTATTCTAAAGCAGATATAAATTCTCTCCATGTTCAAATGGCTACTGATGCAGTTTGTATAGGAGAAGCTCCTGCAAATAAGAGCTATTTGAATATGGAGAATATATTGACAGCAGCGCTTTTAAAATCCTGTGATGCCATTCATCCAGGATATGGTTTTTTAGCTGAAAACAGTGATTTTGCTAGGATGACAGTTCAAAGTGGTTTAGAGTTTATAGGACCTAGTTTTAATATTATCGCTGATATGGGCAATAAGGAAAAGGCACGCAAACTTATGAAAGAGGGTGGAGTCCCTATTATTTCAGGTTCAGAAGAGTTGATTTCTTCACCAGAAGAGGCTGAGAAAATAGCAGAAGAGATTGGGTATCCAGTAATCTTAAAAGCGGCTTCTGGAGGTGGCGGAAAAGGGATGAGAAAGGTTTATTCGCCTGAGCAAATGAAAAACGAATTTATGTTTGCAAAAAGTGAAGCTGGCGCAGCCTTTGGTGATGACTCTATTTATATGGAAAAGTTAATTGAACATGCCAAGCATATTGAAGTTCAAATTTTAGCTGATAAGCAACAAAATATCGTCCATTTAGGAGAGAGAGATTGTTCTGTTCAGCGAAAAAATCAAAAAATGATAGAGGAAGCACCTTGCCGAATTTTAAAAGAAGAAATTCGGCAAAAAATTTGTGAAGCAGCTGTAAAAGCAGCTAAGGCAGTAAACTATACTTCAGCTGGTACAGTAGAGTTTCTTATGACAGAAGATGAAAGTTTCTATTTTATGGAAATGAATACTAGAGTTCAAGTTGAGCATCCTGTAACAGAAATGGTTACAGGTATAGATATTGTGAAAGAGCAGATAAAAATTGCCTTTGGCTTACCACTTTCATTTAAGCAAGAAGATATTCAAGTTAATGGTTATGCGATAGAGTGTAGAATTAATGCCGAAGACCCTAAAAATAACTTTATGCCTTCATCTGGTAAACTAAATGTAATTCATTTATCTGGAGGTCATGGGGTAAGAATTGATTCTCTAATATATCAAGGATGTGAAATTAGCCCTTATTATGACTCTATGCTTGCAAAGTTAATTGTCCATGGAAAATCTAGACAAGAAGCTTTGAGAAAACTAAGGCGAAGTCTAGAAGAGTTTATCATTGAGGGCGTATCAACGAATCTAAGTTTACTTTACTTACTTACCTATGAAAGAGAGTTTATTAAAGGCTCGTATAATACTGGCTTTGTTGAAAAAAGACTTGGAGATATACAGAAATTTGGAGAAAAGTTTGAAAACTTGCTTTTGAAAAAAGATTGATTTTACAGACAAACTTAATATATCTAAAACAAAAAACAGGAAGAATGGCATATGAAAAATGTTTTTAAAAATAGAAAAAAGAAGCTTGAAGCATTAAAAAAACTTAGAAATAAAAGAAATTCTTATGAGATAAAAGAAGTTGAAAATCCATTGTTTTTTAAATGTCCGTCTTGCGATACCAGCAATCCAATAGATAGCTTGGCGAACAATTTACGACTGTGTCCTAGTTGCTTTGAACACTTTAGAATGACAGCTATTGAAAGGGCAAAAATTCTATTGGATGAAAACTATGTTGAAATCCCTGCAGCAGAATGTATTGACAATCCTCTTGAATTTGAGGGCTATAGTGAGAAAAAAGAGCTTGTTAGGCAGAGAACAGGGATGGATGATGGAGTTCTTTCTTACTATGGAAGTATTGAAGGGATGCCTTTGGTACTCTGCATAATGGATAGTAGGTTTTTAATGGGGAGTATGGGGTCAACACTAGGAGAAAAAATAGCTACAGCTTTTGAATATGCAGAAAAGAACAAGCTCCCAATCGTTATATTTACGGCTAGTGGTGGGGCAAGGATGCAAGAGGGTATGTTTTCTCTTATGCAAATGGCGAAGACAGCTGCCGCAGCAAAAAAACACAGTGAAGCGGGCTTGCTCTATATTTCTTACCTTACTCATCCAACAACTGGTGGAGTGACAGCTAGTTTTGCGTCGCTTGGGGATATTATTTTAGCTGAACCAAAAGCTCTTATTGGATTTGCTGGTCCAAGGGTTATTCAGCAAACCATAAAAAAAGAGTTGCCTGAAGGATTTCAAACAGCAGAGTTTTTATTGGAAAAGGGGTTTGTAGACAAGATAGTCGATCGTCGGGATATGAGAAAAACACTTGCATTTTTACTTCGCGTTCACAGGGGAGGTGAGGGAAATTTTGTCAAAGAATAAGAAGCTCTCTGCGTGGGATAGGGTAAATCTTTCAAGACATTTAGAAAGACCAAAGGCAAAAGAGTGGATTGAATACCTATTTGATGATGTATTTTATTTACATGGGGACAGGTACTATGGTGATGATGGAACTATTTTAGGGGCATTGGGATACTTGAATGGTATTCCTGTTACCATTATTGGCACAAATAAAGGGAGAAGCCTAGAAGAAAACATAGAGAGTAATTTTGGCATGAGCAATCCTGAAGGCTATAGGAAAGCGCTTAGGCTTATGAAACAAGCCGAAAAATTTTCTCGACCCATCATTACGATTATTGACACACCAGGAGCTTATCCTGGAATAAGTGCGGAAGAAAGAGGTCAGGGTGAAGCCATAGCAAAAAATCTCTTTTATATGAGTGATTTGAAAGTGCCAGTTATAGCGCTTATTACAGGTGAAGGTGGAAGTGGAGGTGCTTTGGCGTTATCAGTGGCAAACAAGATTATCATGTTGGAAAATGCTTGTTTTTCAGTTCTTTCACCAGAAGGGTTTGCCTCTATTCTTTGGAAAGATTCAAATTTAGCTGAAAAAGCGGCAGAAAAAATGAAGATGACAGCTGAAGATTTACACTCTTTAGGTTTAATCGATTATGTAGTAGAAGAGCCAGATTGTTTTGATCGAACAGCGTTTGAAAAAACGATGGCGTCTTGTAAAAGCTTAATCAGTAGACAATTATATGAGGAAATGACATATTCCAACGATGAGCTTGTAGAAAACAGGTACAAGAAGTTTCGAAGTATAGGACAGAAGAAAGGTGGCTCTTATGGGGTTTGATATTATAGCCACTTCAAAGTATCTTCCAAAGAATATTGTAAGTAATGTTGATTTGGAAAAAATTGTAGATACATCTGATGAGTGGATTTACGAAAGAACTGGAATAAAAAATAGACATTATTCTGATGGAGAATCTACGGTAGATTTAGCTTACAAGGCAGCTTTTGAGTTGATAGAAAGGTCTAATATTGACAGAGAAAAAATTAGGGCTATCATCGTTCCAACTTTTAGCCCAGATTATTTGACGCCATCTGTATCTTGTCTTTTGCAGGAAAAGTTAAACCTCTCAGAGGATATATTTGCTTTTGATATAAATGCAGCCTGCAGTGGTTTTATATATGCACTAAAACTAGCCGACGGTATTTTAGATGGAATGAAAGATGATGAATACTTGCTGATAGCGGGAGCAGAGTGTATTTCTAAAGTGTTGGATTTTGAAGATAGAACAACTTGTATACTCTTTGGAGATGGTTCAGGATGTGTTTTACTGAAAAAAAATAATGATAAAAAAAGTATTTTTTCAATTGGCGCTAGAGGGGGAAAATCTGAATTGTCATGTGCTGGTGTCAATAAGCTAGGATTAAAACCGTTTGTGCAAATGGACGGCAAGAGCGTGTTTCGATTTGCTACTAGGACGATGACAGCTTGTATTTTTGATGTGCTGGATAAGAGTGGTATTTCCAAAGATGATTTGGATTATGTCGTATGTCATCAGGCAAATAAGCGGATAATAGATTATGCACAAAAAAAATTAGGTATAGCCAAAGAGCGCTTTTATGTAAATATAGAGAAATATGGAAATACATCTTCAGCTAGCATTCCGATAGCATTAGCTGAAATGGATGAGAACAATCTATTAAAGAGAGGGATGAAGATTTTACTTGTAGGTTTTGGTGGTGGCTTGACATGGGGGGGCACACTGATAGAGTGGTAATAGAGAACAAGGACGGACTATGAAATTAAATAAAATCTTGGGAATTAAATATCCTTTTATACAGGGAGGAATGGCAAACATAGCTACTGGAGAGTTTGCTGCAAAGGTATCTAATTCAGGAGCTTTGGGTACCATTGCCTCTGGTGGTATGAGCGCAGAGGATTTGAGAAGGGAAATTAGAATTTGCAAGGAAAATACGGATAAGCCATTTGCAGTGAACTTGATGCTCATGAATCCTGAAGTAGAAAAAATGGCAAAGGTTATCATTGAAGAAAATGTTTTGATTGTTACTACAGGAGCAGGAAGTCCAGGTAAGTATATTAAGGATTGGAAGAAGGCAAATATAAAGGTAATTCCAGTTGTTGCAACAACAGCTCTTGCAAAGAGAATGGAGAAACTAGGCGCAGATGCATTAATAGCTGAAGGTACAGAAAGTGGTGGTCATGTAGGAGAAACTACTAGCATGGTTTTGCTCCCACAGGTTGTAGATGCTGTAAAGATACCAGTAATAGCTGCGGGTGGATTCGCAAGTGGAAGACAAATTTTAGCAGCTAAAATATTGGGCGCTGTGGGTGTTCAAATGGGAACTTGCATACTTACTACAAAAGAATGCCCTATTCATCAAAACTATAAGAATGCAGTCTTAAAAGCGAGAGATAGTCAAATTACAGTAATGGGAAGAACAGGTGGAGCACCTGTAAGAGTGATAAGGAATCAAATGGCAAGAAAGTATATTTCTCTTGAAAAAGAAGGCGCTGATCTTATGGAGCTGGAAAAGTATACATTGGGTTCTCTTAAAAAAGCTGTTTTTGATGGTGATGATGTTAATGGTTCTTTAATGGCGGGTCAGTGTTCTGCCATGGTAAAGTCAGAAGCCACCTTAGAAGAATTATTTAGTAGATTGTACTCAGAATATGAAGATGCATTTAGAGGTCTTGTCAATGATGGCATATAAAATAGGAAATAAATTGCTTGATTTCCCGCTCATCCAAGGTGGTATGGGTATAGGTGTTTCTCTTGGTAATTTGGCAGGTCATGTTGCTAGAGAAGGTTGTATGGGTGTAATATCAACTGTGCAGATTGGATATCGAAAAAAAGACTTCTATGTAGATACTTTAAAATGCAATTTAGAAGCCTTAAGGGAAGAAATAAAAAAAGCTAGAAAAATATCTCAAGGAAAAGGTATGATAGCTATCAATATAATGGTGGCTGCCAATCAGTATGATGAATTGTTAAAGTGTGCTTTAGAAGAGGGGATTGATGCTGTGATTTCAGGAGCAGGGCTTCCTAAGGGTCTTCCTAAAATTGCAGAGGGTTATGATACCGCTTTAGCTCCCATTGTATCAGGGGGAAAGGCAGCGAAACTCATCATCAAGACTTGGAAGAAAAAGCACAATAGATACCCTGATTTTATAGTACTAGAAGGAAGAGGAGCAGGTGGTCATCTCGGCTTTAATGTAGAGGATTTATCAAGTGATGAGTTTGCCTTAGAAGTAGTACTAAAAGAGGTTTTAGATGCCATTAGACCATTTGAAGAAGAAGCAGGTAAAAAAATTCCTGTATTTATAGCAGGTTCCATATTTGATGGCTATGATATAGCAAAATACCAAAAACTTGGAGCATTTGGAGCACAGATAGGAACTAGATTTATCGCTACATATGAGTGTGATGCTTCTGAACAATTTTCAAAAGTAATCTGTGATGCTAAAGAAGAGGATATAACAATTGTTAAGAGTCCCGTTGGTATGCCAGGTCGAGCTATTCGTACTGAATTTGCCAAGAAAATTAATACATTGACTAGGATAAAACCTAAGATATGTGTAAATTGTCTAAAACCGTGTAATCCGATGACAACGCCATATTGTATTTCAGAAGCTCTAATAGCGGCAGCCAGAGGAAATACAAAGGAAGGGTTGTTTTTTTCAGGGATAAATGCAGGAAGGATTAACTGTATGTACCATGTGAGTGAACTGATTACTGAAATAAAGAAGCAGTGGGAGGAGTTACAGTGAAAATAGGATTGTTATATGGAGGACAAGGGAGTCAATTGTCTGGAATGGGTGAGGATTTTTATCAAGCTTTCCCAACTGTAAAAAATTTTTACGATAAATATCCAAAGATAAAAGAATTATCTTTTAATGCCAGCAACGAAGAGTTATCAAAAACTAGCAATACACAGCCTTGTATGTTGGCGTTTGATATTGTGCTTACTGATTTGTTAAAGGCGCATGGATTGAAACCTGCAATGCTTGCAGGACTTAGTGTAGGGGAGTATGGGGCTTTATACTGTAGCAATACAATTTCTCAGGAAGATATTATAAAAATAGCTTATGTCAGAGGACAGGCAATGGAAGATGCACTTGAGGGTAAGGATACCATGATGTGTGCGTGCATAAAAGTGCCTGAAGATAAGCTCAGGGAACTTTGCTTAACGTATAGTACAGAAACAAAAAAGGTAGAGTTAGCTAATTTTAATTGCCCAAATCAAGTTGTTGTAGGTGGAGATAGGGAAAAACTCACAGCTATGATTTCTCATATAAGAGAAGAGAAGTTTGGTAAAGTCATTCCATTAAAGGTGAGTGGGGCTTTTCACACTTCTTATATGGAACCAGCAGGGGCAAAACTAAGGGAACTATTTGAAGATATAGATTTTGGTGAAATAGAAATACCTGTGGTCTTTAATGTCAATGCAAGGGAAAAGAGTGTGGATGAAAAAATCTCTGACTTGTTGATAGATCAGGTTAAACAGTCGGTACTTTTTCAAAAGAGTATTGAGTACATGATAGCTAGTGGTGTAGATACCTTTATCGAAATTGGCTTTGGTTCTGTTCTCGCTGGTTTTGTAAAGAAAATTTCAAGAGATGTAAAGGTGTTAGCTTGTAATGACATAAAAACATTTGAAGAAGTTTTAGCGTATACTGGCATTATGAAAGGATGTAACAATGAGTAGAAGAATTGCCCTTGTAACTGGCGCAAGTGGTGGGATTGGCAGAGCTGTCTGTTTGAGTCTTGCTAAGGCAGGGATGAATCTTGTCATTCACTATAATAAAAATAGAGATGGTGCAGAAAAAACGGCAAGTCTTTGTTCTTTAGAAGGTGTAGAAACAATGGTTGTACAAGGAGATCTTTCAAATGTGGACGATTGTATTAATCTTGTAAACGAGGCGCTGGAGAAGTATTCGAGGATTGATGTACTCATAAATAATTCTGGCATTACAAGAGATGGGCTTCTTATTCGCATGAAGGAAGACATGTTTGATGATGTGATAAATACAAATTTAAAGAGTGCATTTTTTATGACGAAATATGTAGCTAGTCATATGATTAAGAAAAAATATGGAAGAATAGTTAATATTTCAAGTGTTGTTGGATTATCTGGAAATGTGGGACAGACTAATTACAGTGCTTCAAAGGCGGGGTTGATAGGACTTACCAAATCCTCAGCAAAAGAGCTTGGGAAAAAGGGTATTTTAGTAAATGCTGTTGCACCTGGATTTGTCAAAAGCGAAATGACTGCAAAACTATCGGATTCACAAGTAGATGCAATATTAAATCAGACAGTTTTGGGTTATATGGCAGAAGCAGAAGATGTAGCGAATTTGGTAAAATTTCTTGTTTTAGAAAGTAATAGATATATTACAGGTCAGGTTATCTCCATCGATGGTGGAATGAGGATATAGGAGGTAGAAATGAAGAGAAGGGTCGTTATAAGTGGAGTAGGTTCTGTATCGCCTCTTGGAACTACAGCAACTGCTCTTTGGCAAGGCGCAAAAGCAGGAAAGTGTGGAATAAGTAAAATAGAGGGCATAGATTTGGGGAAGCTCAAAGTGAGCGTAGCTGGACAGGCAAAAGAATACAAGGATGAAGAGCATTTCGATTTAAAGGCTGCAAGAAGGATGGATAGAGTTACAAAACTTGGGATTGTAGCTGCTAGAGAGGCAATCAAAGATAGTGGGATAAACCTAGATGAGGTTGATAAGGAAAGTTGTGGCGTTATTGTTTCTTCTGGTATTGGTGGTCTTAAATCGATAGAAAATGAGCATGAAACTGGCATGACAAAAGGCTTTCACAGAGTTTTTCCGTTTTTTATCCCTATGGCAATAAGTAATATTACAGCAGGAAGTATAGCAATAGAATTTGGCTTTAAAGCCTCTTGCCACTGTATTGTTACTGCTTGTGCTTCTGCTACAGATTCGATAGGTGAGGGCTTTAGAAGAATCAGAGATTCGTATCAAGACCTTGCTCTTGTAGGTGGTACAGAGGCGAGTATTACAAAACTTGGATTAGGGGGATTTTCCTCTATGAAGGCACTTAGTTTCTCTGACGATGTAAATAGAGCTTCTATACCATTTGATAAAGAAAGAAGTGGATTTGTTATGGGGGAAGGTAGTGGGATACTGCTTTTGGAAGAGTATGAACATGCAAAAAAGAGAAATGCAAAAATATATGCTGAAGTTATAGGCTATGGCAGTACTTGTGATGCTTATCATATCACTGCACCAAATGAAGAAGGTCTGGGTGCTGCTAAGTGTATGGAAATGGCACTTAAAGATGCTAATATAACACCTGATAAAATTGACTATATAAATGCGCATGGAACCTCTACGCCTCTTAATGACCTATGCGAAACAAAGGCGATAAAAAAGGTGTTTAAAGACCATGCGTATAAGCTCATGGTGAGTTCAAGTAAGTCTATTGTCGGTCATCTTTTGGGGGCTAGTGGTGGCGTAGAAGCCATTATTACAGCAATGTCGCTTAAAGAGGGATTTGTTCCTCCTACTATCAACTACAGAGAAAAAGATGAAGAGTGTGATTTAGATATAGTACCTTGTGAAGGAAGAAATGCTACTATAGAGTATGCTATTAGTAATTCTTTTGGTTTTGGTGGTCACAATGCCAGCATAGTACTTAAAAAGTATCAAAATTAAATTAGATAATTGTTGAGGAAGATAATACAATGAAATACGATTCAAATGAAATTCAAGCAATTTTGCCCCATCGATACCCTTTTCAACTTGTGGATAGAGTGATAGATGGTGTAGAAGGTGAGTGGGCAAAGGGCATAAAATGCGTAAGTGTAAATGAGTTACAGTTTTGTGGACACTTTCCACGAAAACACGTCATGCCAGGAGTATTGATTATAGAAGCTTTAGCTCAAGTTGGTGCGATAGCACTTCTTTCCAAGGAGGAAAACAGGGGGAAACTTGCTTTTTTTGCAGGTATTAAAAATGCAAAATTTAGAGGTATGGTACAACCAGGTGACGTGCTAGAACTATATTGTGAACTAACTAGATTAAGAGGTACTATAGGAGTGGGTCAGGCGAAAGCTATGGTCAATGAAAAGTTAGTTTGTTCTGCCGAAATAATGTTTGCTTTGGAATCTTAGACTAAACTTTTTCTTGAGATTAGTATTAACTTAGGGTGATAAGTTTTTTATATTTTTATGGAAGTACTCTTTTTAATTTAAATTAAAAAATGCTTAATATTCTAGGTTGCAATTGAATAAATACGTATAAAAATGTATAATTTACCTTGTGGTAAATGCCACATTTACATGTTAGGAGGAATTGTACATGAATGATTTTAATGACGGATACTTTGGAGCACAAGGTGTTGATGGATTTAATGCGTATTTATCCAAAGTCTTTGCGTGGATGTTTGCAGGGCTTGCTCTATCATTTGCCACAGCATATGCCACAGCAAATAGTCCTACCATTTTAAGGCTATTATTTAGTAGTACTTTAAGTATGATTGTATTGGTAGTTATTGAATTGGGTCTAGTAATTACCTTGTCAAGGAATATTACTAGATATTCTTATGAAAAGACAATTGTACTGTTTATGCTTTACTCATTTGTCAATGGGCTTACGCTTTCTTTTATCTTTATTGCATATCGAATAGGTACTATATCAACTGCTTTTATTTCTGCTGCTGCACTATTTGGTGCTATGGCGTTCTATGGCAAAATGACGAAACGAGATCTAAGTCCACTTAGAAGTTTCTTTATGATGGGTCTTATTGGTATTATTCTAGCCTCTTTCATCAACTTTCTTTTTAAAAGTCCAGCAATGGATTTTGCGATTTCAGGAATAGGCGTATTTGTATTTGCAGGTCTTACAGCTTATGATATGCAGAAATTGAGATTTTATTACAATAATTCAAATGGGGAACTTTCCAATAATCTTGCTATCATGGGAGCACTTTCACTTTATCTTGATTTCATCAATATCTTTTTATACCTACTTAGATTATTTGGCAGAAGAGATTAGTATAAAAATTGATTGATAAAAACTAGATTTTGAGATATAATAAAGGAGTGAATTATATATTATATAACGTGTTTTTGATGATAAATTCACCATTTTTATCATTGCGTTTATGATTTGCGAGTTGAGAAGGAGAGAATTTATATGAAGAAAATTACTAAGATATTTGGTGTCGTTGTACTATCTACACTTGCCGTTTATTCAGCTTTTAAAATAATTAAGTTAGTGAAAAAGTACAGCCTTATTCCTGTGCTATCTGGCCTATCAAAACTAGGTGCTAGTGGAGCAGATATGATAGATATATCAAAGACTGGAACAAAGTTTTTAACAATGGCTGATAATGAAGGTATTGAGGCATTTAAGGATTATTTAGATGCTGTTGGATACAAGTATATTGGTCAATTTGGCAATTCAAACTTATATGAATTAAACGGAATGGAAATCATCATTAAGAGGACTAAATTATTTAGTAAATATTATCTTTTTGAAATTTACAATGAAAGGTATTTTCAAGAAGCATAATATAGATTTATTGTTTTTAGATGTTTAATAATAAAAGGAGGAATTATGAAGAGGGAAGTATTGGAAAGCAAAGGTTTCGCAACAAAGGCGATACATGGCGGTAAAACTAAGGACAAGAACTCTGGAGCACTTGCTACTCCAATTTATCAAACATCAACGTTTGTCTTTGATTCAGCTGAACAAGGTGGAAGAAGATTTGCTCTTGAAGAAGATGGCTATATCTACACTAGACTTGGCAATCCAAACACAACAGTAGTAGAAGAAAAAATTGCACTTTTTGAAGGTGCTGATGCTGCTATGGCTGCTGCTTCTGGAATAGGTGCTATCACTTCTGCAATCTGGCCAATCGTTAAAGCTGGTGATCACATTGTAGCAGACGAGACAATTTATGGTTGTACTTTTGCATTTTTAAACCATGGCATTACAAAGTTTGGTGTTGAGGTAACTTTTGTAGATACTTCAAATCCTGAAAACGTAAAAAATGCAATTAAGGAAAACACTAAGATTGTTTACCTTGAAACACCTGCAAACCCTACATTAAAGCTATGTGATATCAAAGAAGTTGCAAGAATTGCTCATGAAGCAGGCGACATTATGGTAATTGTTGACAATACCTTTGCTACTCCATATCTACAAAGACCTTTAGAACTTGGTGCTGATGCTGTTATCCACTCAGCTACTAAATATCTAAATGGTCATGGCGATGTAATTGCTGGTTTTGTAGCTGGTAAAAAAGACTACATTGCAGATGTAAGACTTATTGGTGTAAAAGACATGACAGGTGCATGTATGAGTCCATTTGATGCATACTTGATAGAGAGAGGATTAAAAACTCTTGAAATCAGAATGGAAAAACACTGTGCTAATGCTCAAAAAGTTGCTGAGTATTTGGAAAAACATCCAAAAGTTGAAAGAGTTTACTATCCTGGACTACAGTCATTTGAACAATATGAACTAGCTCAAAAACAAATGAAATTACCTGGTGCTATCATTGCATTTGAGGTAAAAGGTGGATTTGAGGCAGGCAAGAAACTAATCAACAATACAGAATTAATGGCATTGGCTGTTAGTTTGGGTGATGCAGAGACATTAATCCAGCACCCAGCTTCTATGACTCACTCACCATATACTCCTGAGGAGAGAGCTCAAGCTGGTATTTCTGAAGGATTGATTAGGGTATCAATAGGTCTTGAAAATGCAGAAGACATTATTGCTGACTTTGAAAAGGCTTTTAATGCTTAATAATGATATTTAGCTAAAATTGTTTAATATAAGAGTGGTTATTTCTTTTTTGGAAATAACCACTTTATTTATAGTTATGGCATATAATTTCTAAGCATTTTACAAGATGTAGTCGATATGTATACGGAGAGGTGTTGTTTAAGGATTACTTAGTGAGGAGGCATGGTATTAATACCATGAAATTGTATATGAAAAAGAATTTGACATTTGTTTTGCTAATAGCTTTAGTAGCGATGTTGTTATTTGGTTGTGGTTCTGGTCTAGACAGTAGGTCTTCTAGTGAAATAGTAAAATCTTCGCTATCAAAAACATTGGCTGTAGACTCTGCAAAATCTATTGCCAATATACATATGGAAGTTGAACTTCCAAATGACTTAAGTGCGAAAGTAAGGGCTAAAAATAATAAAATAGGCTTATATGTACTTGACTCTATGAAGAACTTGGATATTAATATTGAATCATTATCTACGTTTAATCCTGTTAGGACAAAACAGACTATAGAATTTAAAAGGGGAGCTGATGGCAAGGGCTTTTCAACAGATGTATATACAAATGAAAATAGGGAACTAATCATTAAGAATCCATATGCTAATAATTATATTAAATATGACCTAGATGAACTTATTAGATATATGGGTATTTCTAATAAGTTGCAGTATAATAATAAGTTAAATTATAAAAAAATAGCAAAAACTCAGGAAGTTGTAGTAGATATATATTCTAAGTTATTAGGTGATGACATAGCAGAGAAATCTTTAGAAGTAGTAAAACTCCCAGATGGTGAAAGGAAACTGACGGTCTTAACACTTGATTATAGTGGTGACAGGCTATTTGAACAACTTGATTTGATGGTAGAAAATTTAGCTGGTGCTGACATATACAATGATATTAAAAAACTGCTAATAATTCAGGGGATTGATAAGAATGTATTAGGTAGCAAGAAGGAATTTGAGGCTCAAATTGGATTGTATAAGGCAATGTATGATAATCAAAAAGAAAGATTGATGGGTCTATTAAAGAAATATTTCATAATAAATGATTTTAAAGTACAGCTTGCTGCTGATGAAAATGACATAATAGTTTATTCGCACTATCTAGTGGATTGTGTCTTAGATTTTCCAAGTAAAAATGGCAAGAAAGACAAGTATGTAATAAAAATTGATGCTAATTATATGCTGAGTGATGTAGGAAATATAAGTGAGGAGAACATCAAGTTGCCACCACTTAGTGTAGTAAAAAAGGTATCTCCAAATGAGTTTAAAAACGGCTTTAAAGAAACACTGGATAAATAATTAGATACAGAGATTAAGAGACTAACCCCACAGGCTATATATGGCTCATGGGGTTGTTCTCTTTTTGGTTCTGTAGCGATTAGGAATCTAGCATTTTTGAATTTTTCATATGTTGCCATACTCCTATTTTTTTCTGATATATTTTTGTAACTTAAGTTCTTATAGCCGCCTATAATGAGTATTTTAACTAAAGATTATTATTAGTTTTATTTCTCTACCACTATTTTGTAGTATATCCTAGATGTGATTTTGAATATGATAAAGTATGCTATTGCAATGATGAGAGTAATTAGTAGAACGTTTTTCATGTATAGCCAGTAGCTGTTTATATTGAATAAACCCAGTAGTTGATAAACTATTTTTGATGCCACAAAGGTGTGTATTAATGCGACAAGTAGTGGTGTGAAGAATAACCATAGGATTTGTTTGGAAGTCGATTTTTTGATGAGCTTATCTTCTAATCCTACTTTTTTCATGATTTGAAATTTGTCTCTATCATCGTAACCTTCAAATACTTGTTTGTAATATATGATGAGGGTAGTGCCTATCAGAAAGAGTATTGATAAAACAATGCCTGTAAAGAGAACGCCACCATATATTTCTAGTAGGTTTCCATGTATTTCTGCCTTGGATGTAGCTTCCCCATTTAATTCTTTTGCATAAGCTATTAGCCTTTGTAAGTATTCTTTATCTTCTCCTTCTAGGTCAAAATCGATGTCTAGTTTAATGGATTTAAACATGGTAGCTTTCATATCTTTATTTTTTATTCCATAAAATGTTTCAAATTCTTCTAAGTCTTTGTATGTTGGAACTACTATTCGGTATCCATCTACTGCATAGGTTGATGGAATATTGATATCTAGCTCTTTGATTTTTTTAGTTTTTCCAGCAACTACAAATTGGCTTGGCACTTCTAAGGAAGAACTATTGTAATTTAGCATAATTTCGTCGCTTTGTAACTGTATATTTCTGCCATATTTTGCGTTATACCAATCAAGTGTTTCCACAATGACAAAACAGGGGAATTCGTCACTATAGTCTCCTTTTGCCTTTAGAATCTCGTTGTCGCTTTTTAGAGCATAGTAGATTGCCCATGGTCTAACAGTCAGATTATGTATGCTTTCTTTATCGTCTATTGTTTTAGCAATTATGCTGTTAGATTTTTCTAAAGCAGATTTGTAATTGGTATAATTAATAATTTTTTCGTTCAATGTTAAACTGTATTCTGATGATATTCTAGATTTTACAGCTGTATCAATTGAAGTGTATATGGTGGTAGATGTTGCCATCGTTATGATGAGGGCAGTTAGTAGTACAGTGACACTTGCTAGTCCTGCTGCATTTCTCTTCATTCGGTATATCATAGAGGATATGCTGATAAAATTTTCTTCTTTGTAGTAGTGTTTTTTATTCTTCCTAAGACCTTTTAGAATGATGATGGATAATCCTGTGTAGAGAAAGTAGGTAGCAAATAGAACAATAAGAGCTGCTGCAAAGAACATGCCTAAACTCTTGATGTTTCCCTTTGTGATAAGTGCTATGGTGTAGCCTACTACAAGGAGTATCACACCTATTATTGTGATTAGCACTTTGGATTTTGGTTCTTTTTCAGCTCTTTTTGACTTGTTTATCAGCTCAATAGGCATAGCGCTTTTTACGCTGATTAGCTCTACGATAAACAGAATGGCAAAGGTGACTAGAAGGTATAAGGCAATCAGTCCAAATATTTTTGCAGAAAAATGGTATTTGTTTAGGCTCATTGACGTTTCTTTCAGTATTTTCCCTGCTGTTAAAAATAGGATGTTACCAAATATGTAGGATAGTATGGAAGTGATAAAGAGTGTAAGAGTGTAGCAAATGGTATTTTCCATAAAGACTATCTTTAAGATGTGTTTTTTCTCCAGCCCTAGTATGCCGTAGAGAGCAAGTTCTTTGTTTCTCTTTTTTATCATGGAGCTGCTTGTGTAGAGTATAAATATAACAGTGAAAATGCCAATTAGTACGACACCAAGGTTCATCAGTAAAGCAAATGCCGCCTTTCCTTGTACAAAATCGCTTTTAGAAATAGTGATTAGTATATTTAGTAATGATAGCATAAAGGCTGATGATAATATGAAGGCAGATGTTGTGATGCGATTGGCTTTGACATTTCGGTAGGCAAATTTTAAAGTGAGGTTTAAGTTCATTTTATACCTCCCTCTTTTTCAAAACTTTCATGGACCCATTTATCTTTTCCATGAATTCATCTGGAGATAGGTCGCCACGATATATTTCATGATATAGTAATCCATCTTTGATGAATAAGACTCTTTTGGCAAAGCTAGCGCTGATTAAGGAGTGAGTTACCATGATAATGGTGTGCCCATCATTGTTGATTTTTTCAAAGATGTTCATGATGTTATTGGATGAATGTGAATCAAGAGAGCCTGTTGGTTCATCAGCCAAGACAAGACTTGGTGATGTGATGATAGCTCTAGCAATGGCAATTCGTTGTTTTTGTCCGCCAGATATTTGGTGGGGGTATTTGTCAAGTATTTCTTCTATGCCAAGAACTTTGTCAATACCATCTAGTTTAGCCTTCATCTCATTATGAGAATTTCCTGAGAGAACAAGAGGTAGAAAGATATTATCTCTGTTGTTAAATGTTTCTAGGAGGTTGAATTCTTGAAAGACAAAGCCAAGTTCACTTCTTCTGAAGGTTGCCAGTTCAGAGTCTTTCATATCGCTTATTTTTCTTCCATTTAGTTCTACGTAGCCTTCTGTGGGTTTGTCAAGACTAGCAATTAAGTTAAGCAGTGTTGTTTTGCCAGAGCCTGATTCTCCCATGATGGCGATAAATTCGCCTTTGTCTACTGAAAAATTAATGCCATTTAGTGCTACGGTTTTTGAGCCGCCTTTTCCGTAAATTTTTTTGAGGTTGTTTGCTTTCAGCATTTTTATCTCCTTGATTGTTCTTTTTTATACTAATCTCAGGTAAAAACTTTAGTCTAAGATTCCACGCCTTGAAACACTATACTAATTAAGCAAATGCTTTTCTCACAAAGACTACTTCTTATGTCATTCAGAGGAGCGTAGTGACGTAGGAATCTAGCATTTGCAATAATTAGAAGTGTTTCATTGGCTCTGAATGACAGACTAAAGTTTTAAATATGAATTAGTATTACATAACTATTGTCAGTTGATTGTATTAGCATAGTATCAGAAAAAAAGACTGCTTGCATTTATATAACCTTACAGAAAAAGCGCCTTATCTTACAAAAATGAAAGCGCTTTATAGTTTATTAAAGTTAAGTGTAAATGTACTACCTTTATTTGGTTCAGATGTTACACTGATGTCTATTCCAAGTTTTATGGATATTTTCTTTGCCAGATACAGACCTAGACCACTTGATTTTTGGTTTAGTCGTCCATTGAAACCAGAATATCCCATATCAAAAATTTTGTTTATATCTTCTTTTTTTATACCTATACCACTGTCCTCAATGTGTAGTGAGTTTCCTTCAAAGTAGATTTTTATATAGCCGTTCTTTGTGTACTTTAAGGCGTTTGATAGTAGTTGTTCTATTAGTAGACTAAGCCACCTAAAATCGCTAGTAACGATCTTTCCCGTTGGAATATAATCAAGTTTAATCCCTTTTGATATGAATATCATGGAGTATTTTTTTAGCTCGTTTTTTAAGACATCATCAAGGCTTACATTGCATATATCCATGTCTGTATTGGTGTCAATAATTTTTAGAAAGGCAAGTGTCATGTTGACATAGTCTTCTAGGTATAGGAGCTGTCTTGATAGTTCTTCATTCTGAGCACTTTCTTCATCTATCAGAAGTTTTGAAGCGGTAATAGGGGTCTTCATTTGGTGTACTAGCATGATAAAATATTCTTTTGTATCTGTTTTGTATTTTGCAAATTCTGATTGAATTGTCTTTTTTTCAAGCTCTAAGTCTTTGCATTTGGATTTTAGATTTTCTCTCTGTTTGTAGCTGATAAAAGACATAATATTGTATATGATGATTAGCCCTAGCACCACTTTTAGTATTAGAGTGAACACTTCGGTACTTGTATTAGTAACAAAGAATACAGCATAGGTTGCTATTAAAAATATAATTGTCCAAATATAAGTTTCTATGTTTGAACGTATAAAATCTTTTATCTTATTCAATGTCATCACCTTGTTTATGTAGGTAGTATCCTGCCCCTTTTTTAGTGGCTATTAACTTATCTAATCCAATTGTTTTGAGTTTTTTTCGAAGCCTTGTCATGTTTACGGCAAGAGTGTTATCATCAATAAATTCGTCTCCCTGCCAGCATTTTTCTATGATTTTATTTTTATTCACAATTTTTCCGTTTGCCTTAAAAAGGCAATCAGCAATCATGTTTTCAGTTTTTGTGAGCTCAATGGAATTTTCACTGTAAGTGATTTTACATTCAGAAGCTATGTGTTGTATTCCATTAAACACCATACTACTGGTGTTCATATTTTGATTATATGTTCTTCTAATTAGGGCATTTAATTTAGCAACGAGCACATCAAGGCTAATTGGTTTTGCAATAAAATCATCAGCTCCAAATTGCATTGCCATGATGATATCCATATCATCTGATTTTGATGAGATAAACATAATTGGCACGTTGCTAATTGTTCTAATTTTTTCACACCAATAATAGCCATTGTAAAATGGCAGCCCAATGTCTAGTAGGACAATATCAGGTCTTATGCTCGAAAATTCAGACAGTATATCGTAATAATCTTCAGCAATGTGTACGTGATAGTTCCATTTTGAGAGTGCTTCTTTTATTTTTGACGATATGACGGCATCATCTTCCACAATCATTATTTTCATTTATATCTCCAACTTACTAAAATATACTGTATCATCTGACTATTTTACTCTGTAGTGAATAAGTTCAAAAGTTCATTTTTATTTAGCATACTAGAGCTACCTGCCGAGTTTTCTACGAAAGCATCTGATAACTCTAATTTTTTCTTTTGCATTTTCTGTATTTTCCCTTCAATAGTGTCTTTTGCTATTAGACTGATTACCTGTACAGGTTGTTTTTGTACTATTCGATGGGATCTATCTGAGGCTTGGTTTTGAGCTGAGATATTCCACCATGGGTCTACATGAATTACGATACTTGCCTCTGTGAGGTTTAGGCTTGTTTCACCAGCCTTTAGTGAAATAAGGAATAAGTCTCCTTCTCACGTTGGAATTTATCGACGTATTCCTTCTGTTTTCTTTGCTTGTTGAACCAGTCAGCATAAAATAGTGGTAACCATTTTGATTACATTTTTCGGCTATATTGTCTAGAACTGTGGTAAAGGATGAAAATATAAGTACCTTTTTATTGTTTGCTTTGGTTTCTCCTTCTTATTTTATCTGGTTTATTTTTTTGTGTTCGAAAATTAGAATGTAAATTTTCTGGTTGAGTGTATTTTTTTGAGATTAGTATTAGTACTACGTTGATCTTGAAAACATGAAGATAACACCAAAATATTATATAATAATGTGTTGTAAAAAGCAAATTAAATGAGTGAAGGGAAGTGTTTGCATATCAGCATTGCATAGATGTCATGTTTTTTTGCAAGAGAGTATTGGATACCTGCATTACAGTCATTTAGTATAGAATTAAAGGCGTGATACTCTTCTATTATTAATTTACTTAATTTCCCCAATGTGAAAATGACGTGTAATTATTGAAATATAAAGGTTTATAAAGACTCGCTTAGGTATCTTGACAACAAAAATGCACTTAAGATTCCACGCTTTGAAAATCTAAATAAGACAAAAATCGTTGTCATTCAGAGCCTATGAAACACTACAAACTTTTACAAAGTCTAGATTCCTA
>PDWI01001746.1_pt1 | contig 33861 bp, 51 predicted proteins | sample 1430891 | NCBI WGS metagenome assembly PDWI01 (sample SAMN01162508, study PRJNA174530) | Oral metagenome, whole genome shotgun sequencing project. | biome: Marine environment; feature: Marine mammal; material: Swab sample of the gingival sulcus; isolation source: swab sample of gingival sulcus... | reverse complement strand
AAAGTTGTTCATTGCTATTGTATTTTTTTTCAACAACAATTTACTGATTTCCAGTAAGATGAACAACTTTTTTTTATTTATTCAAAATGCACAACGGGTATGCTTTATAACACATTAGTAATTAAGTTAATATACAGTATTTATTTCCCTAATGTTTTTCTGGAGTTTTTTGTTTTGTTGGCGTATGTATTTGCAATAAAAGCAAATACTATGACAACAAGACTTAATTAATTGTATAATTTCTGGCGGAATTTTTGATTAAAAATTATGACAGGGATTATTCCTTACTATTCGTTTTTAAGCGAAAGTTTGAGCTTAAAAACTCGACAAAAAAAGGCTATCATAAAGACAGCCCTTTTCAATGTTTAAATTGTATGTTTTGGATTTAAATCCAATACAAATATAAACATTTTTTTTGAATTACTATTTTGAATTAGAAAATATATAATTTACCGCTTTTTTAGATTGCCAAAAAGCCTTATTTAATTGTTCTTCCTTTTGGGTTTCTGTAAAATTTAACCAATTTTTCAAGTACTTTATACTATTGATGTACGTGTTTATGTTAAAATTTTCACATAATAACATTGCCCCCAACTCTGCCACCAATTCTTCAAAAGCATAAGCATCTTTGTTTAAAGACAATTTTCTATCTAATCTTTTTTTATGCCCTGTCCAGTGAGTAAGCTCGTGAAAAACAGTACTGTAATAATGTTTTTCATCTTTAAAGAATTTTCTATTAGGAATAGAAACAATATCTGTAATAGGATTATAAGAAGCATCTTTTGTACAGTTCAAATAATTAATTTCTAAACCTTTGATGTTTTTTATTAAACTTTCTGCATTTTCAATTTCTATAACATTTTCATTTTTTTCTTGAAATTGTGACAAATCCAAGTTTTCCGTATCTTCTAAATTAAAAATATTATAACTTCGTACAAACTTTCGAACATTTATTTTTTCATCTTTTTCTTGCAATTCTTTTGCTTCTTTTTCAGTTATTCGATTGTTGTTTTCATCCGTATAAATTAACTCAAGATAAACAATAGGTATAGACTTTGCTCCTTTTTTCACTTTTCCGCCATTGTCTTTTATTGCTTTAAATGTACTATAATTTACAGATTTTCTATTATTTAACAAAATATCAATATAGCAAATTAAAGAGTTAAATCCTTTATAAGTATTTTGTGTAAATGGATTATTTGGTACAGCTGTAGATATTAAATAACTTTCCCAAGTATTTTCATCAACTTTATCTAACATCTCAATAATTTTACGAATAAATTTTTCATTTTGCTTTTTCATAACTAACACACAATTTAAACATTAAACATTTTGTAATATGTAATACCTTTTTATTACACTATAAAGATAGTAAAAATAAACGATACTATAAAATATATTTACTATAAAAACAACTTAAATTATATGTTTTATAACACATTAATAATCAAACTAATATTTGGTATTTATTTCCCTAATGTTTTCAGAGGTTTTTATTTTGTTGGCGTATGTATTTGCATTAAAAGCAAATACTATGACAACAAAATAAAAAGGATAAAATTTTGGTTTGACGGTAGGAAAACGGAAATTGAGGGGAGCAAAAAATTGTTTTACTTTTTACAAAAAATAGATTTGAATGAAAAAAGTAAAAGTATTTTTGCGTGGCTATATTTTGAACGTTATAATTTTTGGCCAACGAATGTGGTCTAAAAATTATTCCTTATTTTTCGTTTTTAAGCGAAGCTTTGAGCTTAAAAACTTGAGCATAAAAAAGCCTATCCATACAGATAAGCTTTTAATAATTTATTTACTTTTATTTAAAACCTTAAAGATTAAGAGCAGGAAATAAGTCGTTATTTTCTTCTATTCTCAACATTCTGACATCTTTAACACAGGTTGAAAACCAAGTATATTGTTTTGCTAATTTTTGAACAGTCATAACGCAAGAAACGGCATCTACTTTATCATTTCCAAAATAGACACTTCCTTGCTTCCATTCAAAATTATTCGTAGTCATAAAGTCACGAATTAATTTATAAGCATTATTGTATGTTTGTCCTTCATAATTTTGGTTCAAACAATTGGTGTCAAGGTCAAATAAAACTGCATACATAATTCTGATTTTTTACAAAGATACATTATTTTTTAAAATGGCAAATCATCAGGCAAATCATCTTCGTCTATCAAATTAGGCGTTTTTTCTGCCTTTGAAGAACTTTCTTTTGCCTTTACAATAGTAATATCAGAATTAAGAACAAACCACTTTAAAGAGCATTTCTGTTCGTTTTCTGCATTCTCATAAATAGAGAGATTGTATTTTTTACTCTCTAAAACCACAAAAGCTCCTTTTACAAGAGAATTTTTGAAGTAGTCTAATACTTTTGTTTTTTCTTCTGGAATAACAATAAAACAATTTTCCCATTGAGTACGAGTTTCCCAACTATCATTTACTTTTCTTTGATAGTTGTTTGCTACAGCAAAATTAAAATATACTTTTCCCTCGTGATTTTTCATTTCGGCATCTTTTCCAAGATAACCACTTAATTGAATTTTAAACATAACATTATATTTTAAATTAATAAATAAAAAAGGTGTTACAAATTATTCTTAAACGTGAATTTGAGTTAATTCATTTTCTACGTTTTTAATTTCACTCTCTAACGCCTCGTTGAGTATTTGAGAAAAACGATAAACAACAGAGGGTTTTTTAATTACCATTATTTTTTTTGTATCAGCAGGATACGCTCCTTGTTGAAGAACTGCAAGAGAATAAGGAAATTCTTGTATAGTATCTTCAAAAATACTTTTTTCTTCATTAGACACATATTCTTGCATATCAACCATTGCAGTATTAACACTTTCTTTTCTTTCCAAAAGATAATCTCTTAGTTTATCTTTTTGATTTAACTTCGCTAAATTTACTTTCTTTTCAGCAAGAATTTCACTAACCGTTTGAGGTTTTTGCTCACCAACTTTTTGGATTTTTTTTGAATTTTCTTTTTTTTGTGTATTACTCATAACTTTACAATTTAAACATTAAACATTTTGTGATATGTAACACCTTTTTATTACACTATAAAGATAGTGAAAATATATTATACTACAAAATATATTCACTATTTAAAGGGCTGTAATTATGTGTTTTACAACATATTAAAAAAGCATTGGTTTTTCATTGTAAATTTTATATTTATCTTCCCTAATGTTCTTTTTATTTTGTTGGCGTATGTATTTGCATTTTGGCAAATACTATGACAATAAAATTCAATTAACTTCATAATTTTTGGTCGAAATTTTTGATGTAAAATTATGCCAAAAATTATACCTTATAGTAATAAATTTAAAGACCAAAAAATAATAAAACTCAAAATATAAAGAACTATTTTTTTGATTTCTAATTCAAAGTTTTCTACTTTTTTTAATTTAATTAAATGTGCAAATAAAGGTAAGAAACTTAATAAATATGTAAAATCATAAAATGAATTAAAGGTTAATGTGGTATATAAACTTGAACATAAAAAAGCGAATATAATTAAAATATTATGATAGATTTTTCCATTTTTAATTCCTCCTATTCTAACAACAAAAGTTTCTTTTCCACACAATTTGTCATTTTTATAATCTCTAAGATTATTTAAATTCAAAACTGAAGTAGATAATAAACCAACAGTAAAACCACACAACAAAATAGAATAATTCCACGTGTTTGTTTGAACAAAATAAACAATCTCTATGGGAATTACACCAAAGAACAATAAAACAAAAGTATCTCCAAATCCATAATATCCATAAGCTCCTTTTCCCATAGTATATTTGATTGCTGAAACAATTCCCAATACTCCCACAAAAAACAAAATAAAGAACTCTAAATTAAAACCTTTACAACTCACTAATAATAATGAAATCCCTCCTAATAATACCAAAATAATACATACTATAATACCAAATTTCATTTCTCTTTCAGACAATATTCCTCGTTGTAATGCTCGTTTTTGACCAATTCTATTTTCATTATCAGTTCCTTTTAGAAAGTCTCCCAAATCGTTAGAAATATTAGAAAGAATCTGCAAAAGTAATATTGTTGATAATGAGAGAATGGCTATTAACAATGAAAAAAAACCTTTTTGCCAAGCAAGAGCTGTAGCTAAAATAACTCCAGATATAGATAATGGTAAAGTTTTTAATCTAAAAGAATATATCCACGCTTGTATTTTCATAAAATTAATCAATTTGCTTCAAAATATGTCTAATTAATTTTTCTGGAGTTTTCTGTCTTTGCACTTTAGTTAAGTTATTGAAAGTACCGGGTACTTTATTTTTTGCTCCTCTACCAAAGTCGTCAAGCTCTTTAAGTTTTAATGATTTAAAATTAGTGATAATTATAGTTGGTTTAGTTGTAGGAAATCCGTAAGAACTCAGAGTACACTCTTTAATTACAGAATCTGTTTCCTCCATAAATTTTAAAAGTCCAGGATAGTTTTTAAGTTTTCCTCTTGGATTCTCTATAAAGAAAAAGTCCGGCATAGTTTCTTTTATCATCGAGGTACTTTTTTCAAAAATTTGTAAATGTCTTCGGGCTTTTTCTGTTCTTGGTTCATAATTTTTTGTCAAATGAAATCCTCCGTTAGCATTGCTCCAGATGTCGCACGGAAGTCCAAACCACATTATTTTTGGCTTCATACTTTTAAAAAAAGAGCTGCCTACTTTTAAAATATCTGCTTTTATAGTGGGTTCACAAACCCCTTTTCGTCTTCGGTTATCTATACTTATAACCTCATAGCCGAAAGAGTGAGCCACTTTTGAAAATGACCCACTCCCCGAAAAAACATCTATTGCTAAATTTTTCATAGATTATTCAATAAATTGAATTTTAATTTCTACTCGCCTATTTTTCATTCTTCCTTCCTTTGTATCGTTGGAAGCAATTGGATAAGATTCGCCTTTCCCTTTTTCGTAAACATTTTCAGCACCTAATTCTCTGAAAAAATTTCCCACTGCAATAGCTCTGTTTTCAGACAGTTTTAAGTTGTAACTTTCTCGTCCTATATTGTCTGTATAACCGATAATATCATACCTTTTTTCTTCGTCTAAAAATAATTTATAAATGTCTCGCAATATTCTTTTAGATTCAGAAGTTAGTTCATAACTATCTGTTTCAAAAAGAACTCCATTTGTTAGTATAGTAGAAAATTGCGTATTATTTTCTTTTTTAAACTTAATGTCAGGAAAGCTCAAAAATTTTTGTTCTCGAAGCTGCCATTTTTTTTCTAACGCTTCTTGTTTTATTCTCTTTGCATATATAGCAACATTTCCAACAACTATTTGTTTTGGAAATGAAGCTATTTCGCTCTCAATTTCTTTTTCTTTTTCAGATGGAAAATAAGGTCTCCTCACTTCTTTTGTACTCCCACAAGAAATGATTCCACAAGCCAATATGGCAATAACAAAATATTTCATATTATATAAATTTAGTTTTGTAATCATTATTTAATGTTAGTTTTGCTTTAAAATTTTCTCCCGATATTTTTTTAAATCCCGATAAAACTTTAGTCTCTCCTTTTTCAAGAATATCTTGAATTTCAGAAATAATCATTCTTCTTCCGGCAATGTTTTTCCATATTGTAAAATCACATTTTATTTCAGTATTAAAATTAGTGCAATTAAAAGCCTTCTTATTTATAAAAACACTTCCTTTTTTACATTTTGGACATCTACCTATTTTATTGTTAAACCTTATTGTATGATTTTCATCTAAAACTAATTGTGCCGAAAATTTTTTGTCTTCGTATTCAAAATCATCAAAAAACTGACTTTCTCTATTCCTCAATAAATTTTCAGCATCTTTAATAGAAATATTCTTTCCGCAAATAACATTAGGGATAAAAAAATCACACTTATTTTCTTCTTGCTGAAAATTCTTACAACCAAATCCACTTTTTAACACCTCTATTTCTTCTGAACATTTAGGGCATTTATTTTTTAGAATTTCGGATTTAAAAAAAGGTTTTACAAATCCATTTTCAACAACTAAACTTGCGGAAAAATTATTTCCTTCTTGATTTTTTAAGTCCCTTAAAATATTAGTTTTTCCTTTTTTTATTAATTGAATTGCAATTTCTTCTGTAATTTGTTTTCCAAAATATTCCTTATAAATTGAGAAGGTGCATTTGTCGTCAAAGGATTTGAAATAATTACAAGCCCACCTATTAGAACCCTCTAACATCTCTCCTTTTTTACAAATGGGACATTTGCCTATTTTTTTCATATTACTTCAAATTTAGATTATTTAAGTCCCTTAAAATATCGTCAGCTAAAGATTTAAAGTTTACACCATAAAGTTCTCCATTAACTTTTCCAAGTATCGTATTTATAAGTCCATTTTGTTTCGCTCTTTTTATTTGATAATAGATGCCATAGGCAATACCTCTCATAATTCTTAACTCATCGACAACGTGTTTTATAATATCAAGACGCTCTTTACTATTTAAAAAGTTTTTCCCTTTTTTATCTAATGCAATTGTAGATATGTGAATAAAAAGGTCTGTGGTTCTTTTTATTAATTCAGCTTCAGTTTTTACCACAACCAATGTCAGTTCTGGGTTTCCTTGTGCAACTTTAAATGCCTTTTTTTGATATATTGCAATATCTTTTGCAACATCAGAAGCATATACAATATCTTTAACATTCTTAACTGCAATTTGAACTTCTGAAAGGTATTCGAATGTTTTTGTTTCTAACTTTTTTAATTGTTCTAATTTTATAGAAATATATGTTTTATAGTACTCAATATTTCTTTCAGAACTTTTAATTGATTTTAGAACTCTCTGTTGTTGTATATGATTATTAACAAGTGTTCCTGTGACAAGGGCATCAAATACAAGTTCTTGAGCTTTACAATTGGTTAGTAAAACAAATAAAGGGAATAATAGTAATAATATTTTTTTCATCTTAGTAATATTTTAATTGCGATTAGTTAATTCAAATACTTGTTTAGTCTTTCTTTCTAATTCTACACGTTTTCTAATTACATCTATAATATCAGTATTTGCTTTTATTCCATAAATTTTAAGGACAGGCGTTGATTTATCTCCAGAGTAGATAAAAACATTTGTATTATTAAAAAGATTTTGAATAAAATTTTTTCTTTCTTCATAATCATACACTCGATAGAGTTCTAAATAATCAACCCGCTTTGCAAATACACCAGTTTTCTTTATTATTTGTTGTTCTGTAACTATCCAAATAGTGCATTTTAGAATATTAAAATAGTTGTAAATCATTAAAATAGTGAATATAAAAATCATAAATAACATCACTAAATTTAAAAAATTAGGAATAGGAAAAATTATAGTGCTTAATAGAATTCCTATTGTAAGAACGAACAATCCAAAATTAACTCCAACCCAATAAATAAATTCGGGACGTATTTCAATTTCCTTTTTCATAATTTTAATCGATAAGAATTATTTTTTTTTTGAGAAGCATTCATTTTTATATCAATTTCCTTTCTAATTTTCTTCACACTATCATAATCTTTATGAGAAATAGAAAATTCTTTTTTCCCTTTAATTCCCTCAATTTGAATATTAAACTTTTTATTTTTATGTTCTTCAGACGAAACAATGGCATTTAGGACACCATCAAAACTAACTTTATCTTCTGAGTTTTTTATAAAAAACTCGTATGAATTAGCAGTTTGTTTTCCTTCTTTATTCAATTTTTCGGAAATCAGAGTATTCTCCTGTGCGGTAAGTGGAGTTTCTTTTAAATTAGGGTTAGATTTAATATAAGCACCAATAAGATTACGAGTTCCTTCATCAACCAAATATTGATAATTCTTATTCGCAAGTGTTTTACTCGCCATTTCTTTTACAGTTCCTCCTATTAATACAGATTCTGTTTCCGTTACACTAATATGTACTGCATTATTGTATTTTCCCCTTATTAAATCATTCCAATCGTTGGCAAATTTAGGTTTATGTGTTGTTACATCTTTTTCTAAATTTAGAAAATACTTTATGTTGGTAAGACTAATTCGATTTTCTGGAATGGAAAAATGCTTTTTCTCTCCAACTTTAAAATGATAGTCCTTGTTATCTTTGTTAATTTTTAACTCATATTCTTGCTTGTTAGCAATCAGAAAAGTCATTACATCGTATAGATTACCATTTTTATCGTTATCAAATAAAGTATGAATATTTGCCCTGTTAAAATGATTTAATGAGTTTTTAATTTGATTTTTAGAAACATATCCCCCCACAGAAACAAGTGCCGAATTTTCTAAAGAGATTTTACTCTTATTTAATTGGTAATAAGAAATTACATCAATTGCACTTTCTCCAAAATAGACATTTTTGACATTATTAGGGTTAGAAGCTCTCGTGGCTATCCACACAGAATTTCGTTTATCCCCATTAACTCCCATTCCTTTAAAATTATAATTTCTAAGCTCAAGGTTAGTAATTTCATTTTCTTTTCCCGGAACAGTATAAGGGAATCCAACATTAGTATAGTTATATTTACTTTCTTTATCTGAAACCATTACAATAAAAGGAGCAAATTCTTCAAGAGTTTCTTTTGAAATTTTTCTCTCTTCGCTTAAATATTTAAGGGATTTAATTGAAGAGGGGTTTATTTCATATCTTTTAACATCAAAAGGTTTATTTTCCGTTACATTTTTAATCGCCTGTGCCGGTTCATATGGAGTATTAGAAAAATGTCCTAAAATCATATTTATTCTCACAAAATTGTTTTGGTGTTGAAATGAAGGAAAATCATCAAGATGATTTTTTATAAATGAAACTACATCGCCCCCATTTCTATTTCTATCAAAGTAATATTGGTTACTGTTATTGTTAGGGTTATTTATGACGATTTCATCTAACTTTTTTTCGTTTTTATCAAATAATTGATACGTTGGTGTTTTTAAGCCTTTAGATTTGTTCAATTTATAACCTAAATATTCTGCAACTTGAATTATTGAGATTTCGTTTCTATATTCATCAAAGGTTTTCATCTGATTACATTTTTAAAGAAGAAGATTTTTTTGACATATCAAACTCGTGGTCATTTCTGTCTGTTTTTAAAGCTCCTTTGTATTCTGGGTGCTCAAAATCATATTTTTCTGACTGTTTTCTTTCAAAATCAGATTTTATATCCATTCCTCTGTCTGAATTAAAATTAAGTTTGACAGTATGCTTTTCTTTCCCTTTTGTTAATTCAATTGCATTTCCTTGTTTCAGTTTATTTTTTTGTTCTTGAGTAATATTTATACCTTCAATAATAAGAGGTATGTTTATATTTCTTTGTTTTACTCTTAGAATTTCATTAGTGTCTTTGTCTAACTGTAACAAGTGCATTTCTCCACTTATATTTTTTTGAATGATTTGATTATCAACAAGCATTTTTATTTCTTCTTCTCTTAATCCCAAATCATTATTAATTTCTTTCAATTTAGGGTGTATATGTAAATTTATACGTCCATCTGTTTTCTTTAAAGATAATTTTCCATCGAATTTTTTAACCTCCCCTTTTATCTTATATTCTAAACTTTCTAATAAAGGAGTTCTTTTGCCACTAAGTAAAGATTCAAGTATTTTTTTGTCCATAGATTTCATTAAAAATTCTTTACTTAAACCTATCTTCTGAAATTCTTTAAATGGCAATTCATTAAATTTAATCTGTTCCATATCTTTATTTTATTTGAAATTCAAAGCAAAATTGCAAAATATTCTTTTTTCTAATTATATTTGCAAAAATATAAAAAATATTCCTAATATGAATAAAAAAACAATCACTTTATTTTTAGTACTATGTGGAGTTCTTACCTCAATATCTGCACAATTTAATACTGTATTGCCAAAAAATACAGCAGATACAATGAAAAATCAAAAGTTTTCTAATGATTTAAAAAGTAAAAATGAGGTTATAAAAGTACCTTTTATTCCATTAGAGAAGGAAAGTGTTGATTTGAAATATTTTAATATTCCAATTAATACAGACACCTTAATAATTACTTCAAAATTTGGATATAGGAAACACCCAATCAGCGGAAAAAGAAAATTTCATCGAGGAATTGATTTAAGAGCAAAAAATCAATATGTTTACAGTATTTTACCTGGAAAAATAACCAAAACAGGAAATACCAAGAAACTTGGAAAATATATTGAAATTCAACACGGAAATTTTAAGTCAATATATGGACATTTAAATAGTATATTAGTGAATAAAAAACAATATGTTGAAGTTTCTCAACCAATTGGAATTTCGGGAAGCACAGGTCAAGTTACGGGTGCTCATTTGCATTTGGGAGTAAAATATATGAACAACTATATTAATCCCGAACCCATTTTAAGATATATGGAAAGGTTAAAAAAAGGATTAGATACAATTAAATCTAATCCAACAAAACTTTAACTCTATCAATTGCGTCTAAAAGTTTCTTTTTTGCTTGTGTAGAAGAATTCTCAAAATCAGCAACAGCTGTTGAGAGCAATTCTTGAATAACACTTCTTATAGGAGATTTATCGACTTCAGAAGGAGTGCTGCTAACTAAAACAAAATCTTTCTCAAATAAAGAATGGATATAAATGAAACTCGAATAGTATTCAATAATAGATAGAAAAGTCTCTAAACTCCCTCCTTTCCCGGATTCAATCTTACTAATTTTCGACTGAGTAATAGAAATTTTATCACTAAGGTCTTGTTGTGATAATCCTAAATACACTCTAATTTCTTTCAATCTGCTCCCTACGGTTTCACTATCGATTTTAGACTTAAACATATTTTCGTACAATTACATCTACTTCTCTATAGATTTTTAGAAAATTTTGAGTTAATTTTTTCTCCTTTTCTTCGAGAGAGCCAAAGTTATAAAATTTTGGCAAATCAACATAATTCGTTTCTTCTTTTTTTATGCTATTTAAATCTAAATTTGTTTTACAATTGTACATTGTTGTTTTAAAATCTTTTTCTTGCCCAAAGTCTAATGCAATTTGTCCTACTAAAGAACCTGCTTGAAGGTTAGCTATCTTTGAAGCAGGAATAATGTAATCCATTTGTTCATTAATGCTTACTGTAGTTCGATGTCTGTCTATCGAAACCCCTTCTTTTTTTTGTTTTGAGCGACCAAAAACTGTTTGTAACCACTCTAAAGTTTCTTTACTTCTTGCTGAGCCAGATAGAATATTACCAATAACAGAAGTTACTGTCTTTGCAACTGCTTTTCCATACTGCTCCTCGAGTTGAGGAATCTCTTGAAGCCCTAAAAGAACAGCAACTTGGTTTTCTCTTGCTGTTGATAAAAGATTAGCTATTTGATGAAAATATAACGTAGGGCTTTCATCAACAATTATAGAAGTAGGTAAATTATTTTCTGTATTGATTAACCGTGTTAATCTATTTATCACCAGAGCGTTTAATGCAGAATTCATTCCCATTGTCTTTGGATTGTTAGCAATCAGAAGATAAGAAGGTGTTTTAGGGTCAGAAACTTTTAAATCAAAATCATCACCGCTAAATATCCAAAAAGATTCCTTTGTAGCTAATTTAGAAATTTGCACTTTCAAAGAACCTATTTGTCCCTCTAATTGTTCAAATGCTTTATTTTCATAAGCAGTTTTAAAAGGCGAGAGTAATGATTGTAATTCCGGTTCTGAAAAAAGAACATCAAATATTTCTTTATAAGACCTATTGATAAAAGCCAAAACGTGAGGTAAATCAGAATGTATTCCTTTTTCATATTTACTGAAGAAATAAATACAACACGCTAAAAAATTTATAGCAGAAGTTTTAAAGAACTTAGAATTTCCAGTGTTTTCAATTCCTTTTTCCAAACTTTCATAAAGAGCTTCAGAAGTTTCCATAGCATCAGCCAAAACTTTAATATAGTCTCTTCTTAAAGGATTTACCCGCCTACTGTATTCAACATTATCAAAGTTTATTACATTAAATTTAAAGGCAGAGTTTATATTTCCCTTTTGTTTATTTAACAAGTAATTGTAATAGAGAATTTTTCCTAAAGCTGGATATTTAAAATCATAGACAACCATTGCGAATCCTTTTGCAGAATGTTGTCTTATAAATGAATTGACAACAGAAAAAGATTTTCCCGAACCTGGTGTTCCAATTAGAAGAGTTCCTCTGAATGGATTTACAATATTAATCCAACCTTTATACAATTTCTTTTTCCATCTAAATAACATTGGAATATTAACAGAGTAGTTATTTTCCACTAATTTTCTGCTTTGTTCAAAAGTTTCATTTTCAACATTAAATTGGTCTTTCATAAAACTATTTTTAATCTTTTTAGATAAATTATCAAAAGCAATATTAATAAACAAAGCTCCCAAAATAGAAGTTATCATATAAGAACTACTATAAAAATTAATTCCTATTGTGCTTTGTGGAGCATTAAGAGAAAGGAAAAACACACTTCCAAACATAAGAATAAATCCAACAACAAAAGGGAAATAAAAATGCTTATATACATTAAAATCAAGATTTTTTTTAGCTTTTGTTCCAATAGAAGTTAAGATTATGAATGAAAATGTAAAAAGTTTACTGTAAAAAATATTTTGATAAATAGGTAAATGAGCAAATTTTCCGTGAATTGAAATATAGACCTCACTATTTAAATTAAAATAGATAAAAGTAAAAATTTCAATAATAACACTTAAATATATAAATGCTTGAAAGGCTCCGTATAGAGCCTTCAATTCTTTTGTTTCTTCCATAATTCAAATGTTAATTTGTTCCCGTAACATCTCCTATTGCTGAAAAATTTTTCTCTGTCTTTGTCTCTTTTAATTTGTTGTCAATATAAACAGAAACTGTTACATCTATTTCGTTTTCACTATTTTCATTCTTAGCAATAGCCATACACGAAATGTAAATAAAAGAAATATCTTTGACATCTTTCATTTCAAAACTCCATTTATCAGAATCTTTAACATTTATAGTCTTTACTTCTCCTGCTTTATATTCAACATAAGTAATTCTCATTGCATAGTCTTTTGAAGGTACAGATGCTTCATATCTAACAGAATGTGATTCTTCTTCTGGAGTTATGGGTTCTTCATTATTATCTCCTCCACAAGAAACAATTCCATTAATAAGAAAAAGGACAACAAAAAACTTAATAGCAACTACTCCCAGTTGGCATTTAAAAATATTATTTACTATTTTCATAACAATTAATTTAAAGGTAACTTAAATCCTAATAAAAATCCATTTCTGAATTTATTCCTTGAAAAGAAACAAAAATCATTCTTCTGCAAGATATAGAATTTTACGTTATTTCGAAAACAATAATTAAATTCTAAACCTACATCAACAGAAAGATTAAAACTATCATCATCGTCAGCACCAATATCTGTTCCTATTCTATATCTCAAATTTGCATTTTTGTACCTCACTATTGCGTGGTTATAAGCAACACCCAAAGCTATAGTCCTGTAGTCAAAAAAATCCTTATCTGTAAATGTTGTAGATAAATCAGCATATATTTCCCAACTATTATGATACTGCCTTTCAAATTCAAAACTTATTACTGTATTAAAGGTTTTTTTCCATTGTAATCCACTACTAAGATTAAAATAATTATTTCCATCTCCAGCCCAAGCAGCCCAAGAGGAAATAAACAAAATTGATATTACTATTATTTTTTTCATTACTGTTGATTATTAATGAGTGAATGAATCTGCATTTAGAACATCAGAATAATTAATTTCTAATGTAACTACTCTACCCGAAATTTGTTTTTCAGAAACTTCTATGGTAAAAATCTTTTCTTGAGGAAAAGTAAATTTATTAAACACAAAAATATTTCTGTATTTTTTTTTGAAACTTTTCCTTTTTGTTAAATGTAAAATCGGCTTAATTTCCAAAGATTGAATATTAGTCGCTTTAGTTTTCTTTTTGTCTTTTATTTTAAATCTAATGTCATCAATATCATACTTGATTTTTGTTTTGTTGAACATTGAAATGTCGATAAAAAAATAATCATCTAAAGTATAAATATTATTTAATGTTATTTTAAGTTTATTTTTTTGAGTAGATACATCATAAAAATGATTATTCGAAACAAACATTTTATTTGCATAATTAAATAATTCTGAGCGAGTTAATTTCGTTTCAGAATTAATATAACTATTTGCTTCATCAAAATCAATGTTATATCTTGTTACAACTTCAGATTCGTTCATTGAGTATAGCAAAAAATATTGAATAAACCCTTTTTCTGTATTAATGGTTAAAACTCCAGAAGCTCCTTCTTTTTTAGGTTTTACCCTTAGAATATTGGGTTTAGGAATGTCTCCAACAATATCATCAACACTTATATCTACATACTTTATATCTTCGTAAGAAATAAAATGAGTCGATACATTTTTATTTACTTTTATTGTTTTTAAAACAACTTCTCTTTCTTGTTGAGCAACTAAGTTTAAAGAACCTAATATAAATAAACTTAGAAGATAGAATACTTTTCTTTTCATAATTTAATTATTTTTTCTTTTTGTTTATTAAATATAATCTTGTATTGTATTTCAACAGAGCTTTTCTCTTCGAAATATTTCTTCCAACAGCTTGTGCAGCTCCTTGATAAACATTCTTCATTAAATCAACTGCAAATTTTTTAGCAGGAGCAATATCACTCTCATTTCCGGATTGAAAATTTTGGCTGGTACTTCTTCTTCCTAAATCTTTAGAAAAATCCCTAAAAGATGAATTAGGAACATACAGACCTTCTAAACCATCTATATCGAATACAGATAATTCAAGTTCATAATGCTCTGCATCAACCATTATTGAATTAACAGAAATCTTAACTCTTTCTGCTCCAAAACCACTTACAGTTCCAAAAAGGTAATCCCCTTTTTTAAACGGAATATTTTCAACCATTATATCATCAAGTAATTTAATTCTAACACGAGAGCCTTGAAATACAGTTATATTTTCATCAACCATCGCAGTAATAACATTACGTTGTTTATTTTCCTCTACTGTATTAAAATGCCTACTTCTTCTATTTATTTTTTCAGCCTGAGCAATTTTTCTTGTAGTTCTTTGAACATCAACTTTGAACAGTTTTTCTTTTAAGTTATTTTCTTTTTCGTATTTTTCTGGATTTTGAAGTGAATCAATATATCTCATTTGTTCTTTAAACACTTTCATTTCCTTATCAGCATCTGTTTCTGTTTCTTCAACTCCACTTATATTTTTTATAGAACTATTATCTACTTCTCCCTGATGTTTTTTCGGATTAAAGTTAGAAGTCATTAACTGAAATTCATCTTTAAGTTCTTGTTTTCCAAGTTGAGAAATACGATTTAAGCTGTCAATTTTATTTATCTCCTCTTGAGTATAAAGACTATTTTCTGTAATATCAGCTATATTTGTTTGGTTATCATCTCTTTCTATATTCTGTATTGCAGCAAAATCAGCACTTTTTTTATAAACTTCTTTTAGAGCTTCAAGTTTTGTTTTAGTTGTCTCTTTAACATTCGCTTCTGGTAGCTGAATGTTAATTTCTTTTGTATTACTCATAACTCTTTCATTTTTCCCTTTTTTTTCAGAAAAGAAATCTTTTGCAACATAGCCTATTAATAACAGGAAAGGTAATGCTAACAATGGAATTATGTACTTTGGCTGTTTGAAATTAATTTTTCCCATTTTGAGATTTTTTTAATTGTTCATACAAATTGTTAATTTTAATACTATCTTCTTTGCTAATATTTTTTTGCCTCGAAAGTCGTTCAATTTCATTTTGAGCTTTCATTAAAAATTCTACCTCATCAAGAGATAAATTTTCTTTTTTTTCAAAAGATATATTCTTCAGATTCTGAAATTCTACTTCCGTTGCACTCTTTATTTCTTCGTGAGAAAAAGGAGAAATAAAAGTAAAAACAACTACAAAAATTAAGAATGAGAAAGTTATAAAAAACATTTTTTTTCTGTTTTTTTCTGCCCAACTTAAAATATTATAACGAAGTCGAGTAAAACCAACTTTTTCAAAAATGTAAGTAAAATAATTTTCTGAATCTTTTTCTATTTTTTTTAAACGTTTTTGTTGTTCTCTTTTAGACCTTTTCATTAGAAATTATTTTTAGGAGTATATTTTATATCTCTGTTTTCAATGGTTTTCCAATCGGTTATTATTAATCCGTGAGGATTATTATCTGTTCGGGGAACTCGTCTTAATTTCCCTTGTGTTTTCAAAATTCTCTTTAATATGGAAGTTTTCCTTTCAATTCTTTGTGTTCCGATATATTGAAAACTCATATCTTTTAATGATACTCTTACGGAATCTGTAACAATACTAATCGCAGCACTGCTTGACAAAATATTATTAAAAAAACCTTTTTCTCGTAAATTATTATATTGTTTAAGTCCTGTTTCATCAACTAAATACATTGCTTTCTCCATATTATGTTTTATAAACTCATCATCAGGTGGCAATGTAAAAAACAAGGTGTGAAACAAATTAATATGACTTTTAGCTTCAACTTCAAGATTTACCTCAGTCCCTGTTTGTTTAACTAATACAGGAACATCTTTATCTAAAACATAAATCTTTTTTCTTTCATTTTGAATTAAGCTAAATGTATAAGAAGCAATTATTCCGACTATAATTATTGCAGTAATAAAACTTCCCACGCTAACATAAATTGCTAATCGTATTTTATTTTCTATATTCTTTAATAACATAACTCTATTTTTATAACATTCCTTTAGAACCTATTTTTTTAGCTACAGATATTGGTGCAGTAGCTGCTTTTATACCTCCAATTGCAAAAGCTCCTACAGCTCTTCCTACTCCAGAAGTTTGTACAACCCAAGTAGAAACAAAAGGGATTGTAAGCATTGATATTGCTCCTATACCACACGCTACTATTAAATAATTTGTTGCTCCATTAGAAAATGTAGCATACATAATTAATTTTTCTGGGTTATTTAAAACTGTTGATAAAACTTGAAGCTCAGCATCAAGAGATATTTTTACAATCTGAAGAGCTAAGAACAATACAATATAAGCAATAACAGAATAAAGCATAATACTAATATATCTTGCAAGCCATTGAGTAAAAGCATCTCTAAATGCAGGAAGTATAGAAAGGGCAACAGAAAAAGGTCCAAGAATAGCAAGTAAAGTTGAAAACATTAATTGTAGAAAAAATATTAGATAAGTACACATTTGCCAAAAGGAAATTGCGATAAATTCAATAATAGAATGCAAAATTCGTTTTATTCGATTGACTACTAAAATATACATTCCAGAAAGTTGATTTCCAATTTTTTCTAAATCAATACCCAATACTGCAAGACCTTTATCCAACAATGAGCGATGTTCACTCTCTGCTCGTTCAATATCAGTTGAAATAGACTGTAATTTAAAAGCTACACTATCAAGTTTTTTATATCTTAAATCACTTTTCATTTGAACAATCTTTAGTTGAGTGTAAAAACTTTCTCTTGATTTATTCGAAACTGCATCTCCAACATCATTAAGGACATTAATAAATTGAACCCAAAACATTAATAATAATCCTAAAGCAAAAGGTCTTAATAAAGGACCTATTTCAAGTTTCTTATCTCCTAAAAGCAACTTATAACTTTCTACTCCTACATATAAGAGTAAGAATATTGCGGACAAAGCTTGAGCATCATCAATATAATTTCCAGCTAAGTCAGATACCCGGTCTCTTAATCTCATTATGAAGTATATAACATACCCATCTAATAATTTTTCCATAACTTTAATTATTTAGTATTTTTTGTTTAAAATATTTTCTATACTATTTAGTGATTTTATCACAGCCAAAGTTTCTTTTAATTGTTTTTCATAATTTTGATAAGCCTTCATTTTCTTAGAACTTGAAATATGACTTTTATGTACAATTTTAATATTCGATGATATTCTTTCTGTATTCTGTTTAATTTTCATCACATTTTTGAGCACATCAAATTGGGACTGTGAACTCAATCCATTTCTACTGTTTTTTAGATATAAAGCACATTCATAATTAATTTTATTCTTTACATTGCTAAAAATTTTTTTAAATTTAAAGTAGGTTTTATCAATAGTTCTATCTAAAAATTTTGCAGTTTCTTGTTTGTAGATAGTATCAATCATATTTCCTTCTACAATATTTTTCTTTTTATCATAAATAGTTTCTAATATCAAGGGACTTGTTTGAGTTATATTTCTATTATATTTACGAACATAATTATCTCCTCCGCCAACTCCTCCAGGACCTCTGTCGTGTATTCCCATTCCAGGTATTTTAACTTTAACTCCAAACACTTTTCTTTTGACCCAAGAATAATAATACCAATCAGGACTAAATTTCCATTGCATAAACTCAATAGATCTTAATTGATTGAGTTTATTTTCATCTTCTACTCTTCTTTGTGAAAAAGAAAAAGTTATAAAAAGTATAAAAACGACAGAAGTTCCTATTTTCCTCATAATATTATCTTAGTTTTAAATACTCTAAATCTCTCATTATATCGTTAGCTAAAGATTTAAAATTAATTCCATAATCTAAATTATGCTGTCTTAATAATATTTTTAAAACGCCACTTCTTTTAGCAGATTTTAACTGAACACAAATAGAATAGGCAATACCTCTCATTATTCTAAGTTCACTAATAACGTGATATATTAAATCCATTCTTTGTTTATTATTTAGCAAATTAAAATCTGTACCTACAACAGCTACATTGTAAATGTAGAAGATTAAATCTCGTGTTCTTTTTATTAATTCAGCTTCAGTTTCTACTGCAACAAGAGTTAATTCTGGATTGTCTTTTGATTCTTGTATCATAGTTGATTGATATTTCACAATATCCTTAATTATATCTTTAGCATATATGATGTCTTTCCCTGTTTTTAAAATCATTTTAACATCTTTCAAACTCTTATATACCTTTGCTTTATAATACTCTATTTGAGTAATCTTACGACTAACTTCTGCTTGTATAGCTGCAATTTTTCCCTCATTTTTCTTCATTTCTTTAAAGGCGTTATATTGAGCTTTATGATTTTCAATTAGAGTTTCCATACAAGCAACGTCCCAAACAGGAACTTGAGAAAGTCCTTTACTTATTATGCAAGTTGTACAAAGAATTATAAGTATAAGTTTAGTTTTCATATCTAATTTATTACAAAATCTAATAGTTTATTTTTTTGGGAAAGATTGACTAAGTCTTCCCTATTTTCCTTAGAACACTTCTTATTTATAAGATAGCAAAACTTATCTTTTTTTAACTTAGAGGCATTTAAATGAAGAATAAAATTATCTAAACCATTATTAAAATCACCGTAGATGTTTACATAATGCTGAACAGCCTCTTTTTCTATCCGTTCAGTAGTAAAAGTAAAATATTCGTGCTGACTTACTTCAACCCCATACACATTTCCAAACCAACCTCTTTTTATGTAAATTTCTCTAAAATAAGGTCTATTATCTTTATTATATAAATTATTAATTGTAAAGATTTTTTTTCTCTCAACTTCATTTATCGATAAAAGTTGTGCTATTTCATCGTAATTATCTTTAAACTTTGCTTGGTCTAATAAACAATAAGTATCAGAATTTCCTATAATACTATCTTTTACAATATCATTTCCTATAATATCTCCAAGTTCTTGGGTTACAACTGTTGTTTCTCCCCAAAACTTTCTACAAGTTTTGTAGAGAAATTGTATATATTCTGCCATCATTGGATTGGCAATAGCTTTCCAGGCTTCTTCAATTATTAAAGATTTTCTATTGGGTTTTAGACGCATTTTTTGAATAAAAACGTCCATAATAATTAAAGTAACAATAGGAAATAGTGTTTTATTGTTTTTTATATTGTCTATTTCAAATACAATAAATTTTTCATCAAATAGTGTTCTATCTAAGTCACTGTTTAACATTTTTTCATATTGCCCTCCTTTATAAAAACTACTTAGAACGAAGAAAAAATCTCCAGAATCAAAAGATATTTTTCGTTCTTTCGTTATTTTTTCAATATTTTTTTGCAGAAATTCATAAAATGAATTAAAGGAAAGCTCTTTTACAGTTTTTTGTTCAAAATAACTATTATAATAATCTGAAATAAGCAAGTTCAACAGTGTATCTTCAACCTTTGAAATCTTTCCCTCTCCGCTTTCTCCACCTTTCCATATTAAAGAAATCATAGATTTTAAAAAATCTCTTTTTTCTTCATTATACTCTTCCCTTTTTATTTTAAAAGGATTCATAGATATAGGTTCTTCCTCCGAATAAGTTATATATCGACCGTTGTAATAAGAACATAAACCAGAATAAGAATGACCTGTATCAACTAAAACAATATCTGTATTTTGAAGGAAAGATTGCCTAATCAAAGCATTCATAAAAAAAGACTTTCCAGAACCGGAAGGTCCGAGAACAAACCTATTAGCGTTATCAGTAAATCTTTGCTCTCCTTCCTTTCCAGAAATATCCATTGCAACAGGGATACCATTCCTATCAGTAAAATAGGTTGTATAATTTGTGATTTCAGAAACTTCACTTCGTTCTTTAAACAAAAGGCACAATGCGGAATCTGACGTTGTTAGAAATTTATCATAATGTGCCATTTTTGAAGCATTACCAGGCAAACAACATTGAAATAATTCTAATTGATTGTAAGTTTGTCTTGAAGGAACAATTCCAATGTCAAATAATTCCGTTTCAATTTTATTAACTGTTCTTCCTAAATTTTCTTCATTTTTTGTGTGTATAATAAAATTAAAATTGCAGTAGACTAACAATTGGTCATCTTTTGCAATATCTGTCATTACACGGTCAATATCTTCGACACATATATCATTTGCAGGGTCAGGCATACTTCGATGTCTTTTTTGCTTTGCTTCTAATTTTTTTATTTCTTGTCTTTGATTTGGAATTAGAATAGTTTGATTATAAACCACTGTTTCAGAATCATCTAAAGAAAAAATAAAATTCATTAAGTCCGCAGGAAAGCCTACTCCGACCTTAATGTTTTTATATGATTTTATAGAGGAAGGAAAATTTACCTCATCAATATCAACTAAGGATAAACTTTTGATATATTTTTCTCCAATCTTGAAATAATCATTTTCAACAGAAAAATTATCTAATCCGAATTTTTTCGATGAAAAATTAAAAGAAAAAAACCTTTTGATGTATGTATTTATTTCTTTTTCAGACAAAAAGTTTACTCTTATTTTTTTGTTTTCTAATAATTGAACTATTTTATTAATATTTACTTTAAAGTTCTGAAAAGCATCTTTGTTGAATGAAAAAAGTTTTCCTTTTTTTACTTGATAAGTTACAATTAAATATGTAGATAACTTGGTATAACTTCTTCCATCAAAATGTTCAAAATATCTTTGATGTAGATAATCATCACTCTTTTTTATGTTACTCTTATATCTTTCTTTAGAAAATATATCTTGCTTTTGAATAATGTAATTTTCTCCAAGTATCTTTAATACATTAGAGAATAGAAGATGAAAATCCTCATAAAAATCCATATCTGAAGAATAAATAAGTATCGGATTATCAATATTAAAAATAACAGAATAATCCCCCTCATTTGTAAATAATATAGGTATACCGTCTATGGTTTCAGAACCAATATAAGGTGCAACAATTTTCTTTTTCATTTCAAATAAATTTCAGAAACAACATAAACTCCTTTGTGTGTTTTTTTCTTGTAAAGTCCTTTTTTCTGTCTTTTAGCAATAAGAGAAAGCCCTCCAAATAACGTTACAATTAAACTAAACCCTCCAACCAAAAAATTAAACACTAAAACCAATGTGATACATAAAAAAAGAGAACCAACCATAATTCCCAATCCCCAATAAATATAACGCCCTTTTAGAGATTTGAATACAAGGGGTTTTTGCAACCCCTTGTATGTGGGAAATCCCTCTGTACGTGACTTGTTAGACATTAAAAAATGCTTTAATAACAATTCCACTAACGACAAGAAATACGCAAGAACCACCCCACCCCATTAAAGCCTTATTAACGTCTTGGTCGCCATTGTTCCACTTCGCATACACACGAATAGCCCCAATCAATCCAACAATAGCCCCAATAACTAAAATAAGATTCGCAACAGGGTCTACATACTTAACCAGTTCGCTTCGAGCTGCATTAATACCTTGCTCTCCTTGAGCAAAAACACTTGCCGCACTTAAAAGTACAGATAACACTAAGAATTTAATTTTTTTCATTGCACATAAAATTTAATTATTAATAAAAAAGTATATTTTTAAATATTGATGATTTTGCAAGTTCTTTAACAGGGATTCCAGTATTTTCTATAACAGATTCAACACTATCATTTGTTTCATCAGTCAAAGACGTATCAGTTGTAGATTCTTCAATATCATCAACATCTGTAACCTCTTCTTCTTCTAATTCTACAGAAAATATTTGTTTATGGTTTTTGTTTTTCCTTTTATTTTCTTTACGAAGAAAAACATCATACACTATATTTAAAGTGTAATAAATTCCATAACCTGCTAATAACCACTTAATAAAATCAATAAAATTCATTTTAGTTTAAAGTTTAAATAAATGACCGTTTTTACATACTTTATAATTTTCTTGTTGGTCTTTAATTAATAGTCTATTTTTGCATATAAGAAAAAAAGTTTAGAAAAATACGTTTTTTTGAACTTTCCAATAAATAGAATGAATAAATTGATATAGAATGGTTTTTGGTTACGCAAGAGTAAGCACTCACGAGCAGCATTTAGATTTACAAATTGATGCACTTTTAAAGGAGGGAGTTGAAGAAAATAATATTTATACAGATAAAGTTTCGTCAGTTTCAATAGAGCGTACCAAATTAAATGAGCTAATAGATAAAATACGAGAAGGAGATACTATAATGGTATGGAAAATAGATAGAATGGCTCGTAGTTTGATTGATTTTAACAAGCTAATGAATTTGTTTTTTGAGAAGAATGTGTGTTTTAAGAGCATTACAGAGCCTTTTATAGATACAACTTATAATTCTCCTCAGAGCAAATTTATTACAAACATTTTTGCAGCATTAGCTCAATTTGAAAGAGATTTAATAATTGAAAGAACAAAAGCAGGTCTTGTTTCGGCAAGAAATAGAGGAAAAACATTAGGAAGACCTAATGGTATTTCTAAAAAAAACAAGAAAAAAGCTGAACGGTGTAAAAGACTTTATGAGGAGGGCATATTAACTGTTAGCGAAATTTGTGAAGATGTTAATGTTTCACGAGCTACTTTCTATAAGTACATAAGAATAAAAGGTGTAGATATACGAACTTATAACAAGAAGAATGAAAAGAGTAATTAGATTGGCAAGAACTTTTTTTCAAGTAGTATTACAAATAATAAGTAAAATATTTTATTTATTATTTATTGTAGTATCTGTTATTTTTAAAATTGTTCTTGCAGTAGCAACAGTATTTTTAGTGTTTGATTTTTTTGCAAAAGACGATTGATATGGGAAAGAAATTAGTAAAAGAACGTAAGGGATTGGAAAGAACAAATAAGCCTGTTGTATTGCCGGAGAATCAAACTTGGCTAAAACAACCAACGGTTATTACATTAATTTCTGGAGATTTGAAAAACATTCAAACCAGAATTTTAATTTCTATAATTGAAAAATTACAAGAAAGTATTGAGCAGAGGACAAAGAAGATACCAATGGAACAATTAAAATTATTTACTAATAATAATTTTGAAAATAAGATTCTTATTGATATTCCTTTTGAAGATTTTTGTATATCACCAGATAATTACAGACAATTAAAATTAGCTTTAAAACAGTTGTCTACAATACCTGTTGAGCTTGACAGAAAAAATCCATTAACAGGAGAAGATTCTTGGAGTGTTAGAGGGCTTTTTACTGCGTATATTCCTAAAAATAAATACTCTAAAAGAGTAACTATTGAAATGGAAAAAGATATTGCTGAAACTTTTGTTAATGTGGATAAGGGGTTTACTAAATATATGAAAGAATTAGCATATTCAACACAAAGTAAATATACAATAAGAATGTATATGTTAATTTCTTCCTGGAAAGACAAGGGCGGTTTTTCTATCAATATGAGCAAATTTAGAAAATGGTTGAAAATAGAAAATAAATACAAAAATTATAAAGACTTATATAAAAGGGTTATTAGACCCGTTTATGAGGAGCTTTTTGAAAAGTACGATTGTTGGTTTGAAGTTTCAGAGGTTTATGATGGACAAACTAAAGAACCATATAAATTAAACTTTAAGGTTATAAAGTCTTCTTTAAGTTTGAAAGAAGAAGAATTTTTAAATACTCAAGTTACTCTTATTTCAAATATGCTTTATAATCATTTTCAATTAAAAGAAAAACAACTTAAAGAAATTGTTAAATATATAACCCTTTCTAATGTAGAAAAGGCAAAAAACAAAATACTATACTTACACGAATACATTAGTAAAAATAGACAAAATATAAGTAATGTTCCAGAATTTACAAAAAAATCTTTAATTGAAGAACTAAAAATTTCAGAACAAAAGTTGTAAATCTGTCCCCAAAAAGTTGTAAGTCTGTTTAGTTTTTCTCATAAAAGACTATATTACAGCGTTTTGAGAAACATTTTTTTAGTGCTGCTATTAATTCTAATGAAAAATTTACTCTCTCTATTTTGAAATTTTTAGAATATTTTTTCATCAAACCGTTGAAAAAAAGTTGTAAATCTGTCCCTTTTTAATTGTGCTTAAATAAAAGTTTAATATTTTACATACAAAACATTGAAAAAGTTGTAAATCTGTCCCCAAAACATTGAAAAAGTTGTAAATCTGTCCCCAAAAAGTTGTAAATCTGTCCCCAAAAAGTTGTAAATCTGTCCCCAAAAAGTTGTAAATCTGTCCCCTTTTGTTTTTCATAAAAGTTTGTTTTACAGCGTTTTAATAGATAAATCTTAAGGGTACTACTATCAATACTGATAAAATACTGATTTTATCTACTCCAAACAAATAAGGAATTTTTTGATTACAAAAAAGGAAAAAAACATTAGGGAAATAAGTATTTATTCGTTTGAGGTTAAATTTTATCTATTTATCGAATATTTACTCTGCTTTTTTTGAAAAAAGTTGTAAATCTGTCCCCACTACAATAACTAAAAGTTGTAAATCTGTCCCCTTTTGTTTGGGAACATAAAAATTTCATTACTAAAATTTATGAACATCGGTTTATTTTTTTGAGGCTTTTTCCCATTAAAGGAAAAAGCAAGAGGAAACCGTACTATGTACTGTTTGTTCCTCTTCATTGTTTCACAATGCCCTGATACTCAGGAGTATATAAAAAAAAGATTTTTTATATATATATATTTACAATATATTTATAAAAGATAAATATCTTTGTTATAGATTTTTAAGGTAAAAATAAATATATAAGTTAATATATTATGAAGAAAAATTCAACCGTAGCAGTAGACCCTAAAGTCAATGAAAAGTTAGAGCGTTTTTGTAAAGCAAAAGGTTTTTCTAAAAAAGATTTTATTTCCCTTTCGTTAGATTATTTTATGAAATATGGAATAAATCCTAAAAAAGATAAATCCCCTGCTGATGTTCTTGAAAAAATAAGTAGGAGAATTGAAGATTCAATAAGAATACAAAAAGCCCAGGAAAAAGATTTTTTTGTAAAAACACTAATGACGCTTACAGAGGTTAATGAGCGTCAAAAAATAACAATTAATAAAGAAGCTAACTTCTTTACTAATTTGCTTTCTGCTTTCCAGAGGTTCGAAGAAATTGAGGGAAAACGTTATGAAGTATTAGAAAAGGGATTGGGGTTGTATAAAAACAAAGAATAAGTTATATATAATAATCAATAAATATTAAATAACATATAATGTATAATATATAATATTTAAAGTAAAATAAATAAAAAATAATAAATAAAATGTATATTGAAATACAAGGAGGAGGAGGTGGTAAGTATGCGAATACAGGAACAAGTTTTGGAATTGTAGATTATTTGAAACACGAAGATGAAAATCGCATTGAACAAAAAAAAGATGTAGAGCCTTTTTTTAATGCTTTACAGGATAATGTTGAGGCTTCTGTGGTAATTGAGAAACTTGATAACAATAAGGGACAACTTGGGAAAAAAGACGCTAAATTTTTTGTGATTACAGTTAATCCAAGTATAGAGGAGCAGAAAGCAATGGGGAGAACAGAAAAGGAGAGGTCTGCGAATTTTAAAAACTACATAAATAACGTTGTTATGCAGCAATATGCAGAAGGATTTGGAAAAGGGCATAATGCAAAAGATTTGATGTACTATGCTAAAATTCATCATACAAGAAAAAATAGTGATAATCAAGAGATGCACGCTCATATTGTTGTCAGTAGAAAAGATTTAGCTAATAAAGTAAAAATGAGTCCTCAAACAAATCATAAAAATGCAGAAACAAGTGGAAACGTGAATGGTGGATTTGATAGAACTAAATTTTATATTGATTGTGAGAAAGGTTTTGATGTCCTTTTTTACTACAAAAGAAATTATGAAGATTCATTTGAATATCAAAATGCCAGGAAAAATGGCACAGAGAAAGAAAGGGAGAGGGTTAGTCAGAAAAAAATAGAAGATGAACAGCATAAAGCTAAGGAAAAATACGAAAATGATAAAAGGATTAAACAGTTGCGTATGATTTTAAAAAAATATTCTAAAGAAATGTCTCCTGCTGAATTGAAAAGTTTTTTGAGGTCTAAATTTGGAGTAGATTTAGTTTTTCATTATTCGGAAGATAAAAGTAAGCCTTCTTCTTATTCCATTATAGATTTTTCTAAAAATAAAACTTACAAAGGGGAAGATGTTTTTGAATTAGATAAAATACTAAAGGGGGAAAAGTTTGAGGAGAAAAAGAGTGATAAAATAAAAAAAGGAAATAGAAGTGGGGACGATAAAGGTTCTCAGACTGTTATAAGGGGGAGAGAGAAAAGTTCTTATTTCTTTGGAGATGTAGCGAATGATGTTTTATCCTTTTTAGATTCTCTTGATAGTTATGATTTTGGAGAGGAAGAGGTGGATAAAAAGAATAAAAAAAGAGGGCGGAAAAATAAATAATATATATTATTTTTTATTTGTTGTATTTTATATTTTATTTTTTGTATATTTGAACTCGAAATAATAAACTTATTAAAAATAATAATTATGATTATCTTATTTGCAAATCAAAAAGGAGGGTGTGGTAAAACCACGAATTGTATTCAGTTTGCTAATTATCTTTCAGATAAAGGCGTAGATTTAGTTGTTTTAGATTTGGATTTTCAAAAGTCTATTATAGATAGGCGGGAGGAAGATTTGGAGACTTTTGATAACAAGCCTTTATATGAGGTTATGTATAGAGAAATTAATGAGGTTTCGAGTTTTTTGAAAGATTTTGAAAAGTCAGGGGGAGGAAACCTTTTAATTGATTTACCTGGAAAAATAGATGATGATGATATGGAAGCTATTTTAAGAAAGGCAGATGTTATTATTTGTCCTTTCAAATATGACCGTTTAACAATGGATAGTACTTCTCTTTTTATAAAAATATTGGATTATTTAAAAATTGAAGCAAAATTATTTTTTGTTCCCAATTCTATAAAGAAAAGCGTGAAATATGAAATAAAAGAACAAGTTGTTGGCATTTTAAATACTTATGGAATGGTAACTCCAGAAGTTTCTGAGCGTGTGGCAATGGAGAGGGTTAATACTCTTTTAATTACAGATGAAGCAAAAGAAATAGTGAAAGAAACATATGATTTTATCATTAAAAAATCACAAATAACGAAATAAGAATATTCTTTTGTAGAATATTTTTTGTTTATTTATTCAAATAAATTATTTTTGTAAAAAATATGGGAAAAAAATTAAAACCTAAAAGTGGAGAAAGTGTTGGAATAACTAAAATTGCTAACCTTTTAAGAGAAAAAGAAACAAGTACTGGAAAAAAGACTTCTAAAATAAAAGGGGAAAAAGAAGTTCCTCAAGGGGAAGGTAATTTTTTTCAAAGGTTTGATGAAGAAATTAAAAATAAAGAATACAATATTAAAGAAACTTTATATGTTGATGAAGAAATTAAAGAGGTTCTGGGATTGTTAAAATCTAAGGGAAAGATACAAATATCGTCTTTGGTATCTTTTATATTGGAAGAATGGATTTTTAATAATATAGAAGAAGTCAGAGAAGTAATAAGTAGAGAGGAAAAAAATAGGTTTTTATAGGTATGTAAAAACGGTCGTTTTATTGAACTTTAGGGAAAGAATTATTACTCTAAATTAAGAGCATTTTTCAAAAGTAATTTACTCCTGTTTTAATACATAATTCTATATCATTACAAATTTCTTTGCCTCTTTTTACGGCTTCTTTGAAATTTTTTCTCTCAAGTTCTTTCTTTAGTTTAGAATGAAGATAATTACCTATAAAATTTAGTATTTTATTTTTAGGTTGTTTCTCATAATACCATAGTAAATATTTTGTTTCTATTTTATTCATAATTTTTTCCTATTTCAAATTTAAGTACCAGGTACTTTTCTATTTTTTGAGTTCTTGAGGTTCTTTCTATGTAGTTGAACTTCAGAAATAAAAAGTCCGGTATAGTTTTTTTACCTCGAGGTACTTTTTCCCCTAATGTATTTTATTGTTCTATGTCGAAAATTAGTATAAAACTGTCATCTTCCTGTAGTATTATCGATTTTAATATATACGCACATTCAATTTCCTCAATAAAAAACATCGTTTCAAAAGGTGGTAAATTGTTAAATGTATTGTAGTACCTAATAATTTGACTTTTTAAAATCTTTTCAATATTGTTTTTAGCCACTTCTCTACTATTCCACTCCTGATACTTACAATAAAAAGTTGAAGGATATCGCTCAATATTTATACCTATTTTATCAAAATTATATTTCTTTTCTACTTTATTTGGTTCATTGTTGCTTAAACTATACCCAATATAAGACAAGTGGTTCATATAAAGTTTTTCTGTTCTGTTTCCCAAAGTCCAATGACTACAAGAGGCTAATTCAGAAAATAACACATCACAAATATTACCTTTATTGTTAAATTTCCTCTCATCATAGATTTTTAAAGCACCTATTAATTTTGTTCTACAGGTTTTTGAAAAACCAGTGTCATCTAAATTTCTATTGGATAAAGTTGTAATAAAGTAATTTATGGTATAATTAGTGTCTTCCATATCTATTTTCATATTCATTCAAATCTTTTTTTTATTATTTAATATTTTTCAATTACTCTTATATACCACATCATAGTTTTGATTACAAATTTATTATTGCCCTTATATTTAAGTAATAAAACAAATGCCAACATAAACAACACAAAAAGTAGTAATTCTATAATAAAAGGCGAAACTACCCAAAACCACTCCCATTCAATCTGTCCTGTTATTTTCAACAAAACCAAAGTTAAGGTTATTATTATTCCTATAGAAATAAATTGTTTCATATGTATTAAATGTATTTCTGAAAGAAAAGTACAGTTATTCCTAAAAATATAACTACAAAAAGTAGTAGTGATAGTATGTTTAATTTCCTTGAGTGTAATTTTTCTTCTCTTGATTTTGGTTTTTGTGGCGGTTCCGGTGTTTTCATTTTGGTTTTAGTTTTAAACATCTTGAATTTCGTTACTTTTTTCCCTAATGTATTTTTTCAAGTCCTCGACATTTTTATTATTAAAACAATTACGAGGAGCTTTATCGCTTAACTTTTGGCGAAAAACGCCAACAGTAACCCCCATTGCTTGTGCAGCAACAGCAGCTTTCATTCCAAAAATATTAGTGATTTCTATCACTCTTTTTTTGTGCTTCATATTTCGCTTTAAAATCTCCATATTAAGATTACATCTAAGGCAATCAATAATCCTAAAATAATTAATGCTGCCAAATTTTTATAATCTTTTTGTGTTAGTGTATATCTATCGAAGTTTTCTTTTTTTATTAACTTTTCAAAATAAATCAACTTTTTTAAAGTCAATAAAACCAATATTATTCCTAAACATACCAAAATCATTTTTCCTGTACTTGCAGAAACAAAATCATAATTTCCCATACGTAAAAAACTCTTTATTTTATTATTTTAATCTACAAGTAAATCCACCATTTAGTGTATAATAAACCCAAGCAGAAAAAAGTAATTCTATCACAATGTAAGATAAAAATAATCCCATAACAAGCATACCAATTTTATATTCTGTTTCCTGTTTTTGATTATGAATGTACTCATACTTAGTATTATTTTTTACAGAATACCATTTTACAGCACTTAATGGTATAATTGCATTATTTTTTTTCAAAAATATTTTATCTTCGTAGATATCTTTGATTTTCTTAAAAGAAATAGTATCATTTTCACTTCCCCCTAAAAAGACCAACTTAACTTCTGAAAATTTACATACCTCCTTATTTTTATCTTTAGGAAACTCTGATTTCATACAATATAGATAATAACCACAAAAACACACTAAAAAAATGTAAATTATCTTTTTTACAAGAGAAATTGTTTTTAACTCTTTCTGCGTTTTCAATCTCAACTGACTTAAATTTTCACTGTATTTCATAATATTTTTATTTTAATCTACACAATCGGCACAAGTTCCATTAAAATTGTAAGGACTGTCAGCATTATATAAACCTTTACAAACATCACAACATTCTATTTTTTCAATTGACTTAACTTCATCAATTAAATCTCCGTAACGTCCCCCCTTTAAGTTCCAAATAATCTCGGTTTTATATTGATAATAATAATCACTTCGGTCAATTTCTTTAACTTCATTAAGTACCCTTAAAACTTTTTTTTAAAGGTGTCTTTTTTCGTATTCCATACTATATTATTTAAATACTATAAATTTCTTGTTCTATATCTCCATTCGCTAACCAATCAGCGACACAATCTTCAAACGTCATATTTTGTTCTTCTAAATATTCTCTTGTTATCTGAATTGTTCTGTTTTCACTATCTTTAAATTGAATATGTGACCAAAATTCCAATTCTTTTTTAGTCATAACATTCTCTAATAAATCAGTGAAATTTTCAGCAGCTTTAGTTACTCCAGCTATTTGATTCTTAAATATTGTAAATTTTGTCTTCATACCTGTTTTTTTTTATTTTAGATTCGTCAATTAAAAAAAATCACCTTTTGTAAACTTTATAAATACTACAACTGCTACTACAAGTATAAGAAGTACAAGTAATGTACGAATAACATCAATTAAATAATCATCTGTGTCATCTACTAATTTATCCATATATTCTTCATAATCAGAATTTTTTTCTGTTTTATACCACTTTAAAGCGTCACATAAAACAACTGTGCCATTTTCCAAAGTAAAAGCATTTAATTTTCTATCCATTGATACATTTTTGTAAACAAGAGTATCATTACTTTTTTGATAAACTAATTTTACTTTTGAAAATTCTGGGGGACAATTTTCAGAACCTAACTCTTTCACAAAAGGGATTTCTTTTAACACAAAAAAGAAAGCTCCAATCACTATAACTGCTAAAGCTAAATCAATAATAATCATTCTCATATCTTACTCTTTTTTTATTGTTTTTCTACCACAAATATACATAATATTTTTATTACGTGCAAGTGGAAATGTTCTAAAATATATTTTTTTTACTTTAATTTTCCTTTCATATAAATATACAAAAATGCTATAGCTGTAAATAATACAAATCCCATTGCAACATAACTTGTTCTATCTTCGAATTCTCTTATTTTATCTTCATCATTTTTATAAATTTTATACCATTGCATACTACGTATTCCTATTTCTGAACCATCTTCTAATAAAAAGAAATCACCTCTTTTTATTACGTTTTTATAGGTCAAAGTATCATTAGGTTTACCTTTAAGAATTACTTTAATTTTAGGGAATTTATAAACTTTTTCTTTTGTTATACAATTATAAATTTTCTCTTTTTGACTTTTCATTTTATTGCTCTTTATCTGTCATTCCTTTTTTCTGTAATTTTTCCTCATATTTTTTCATAAAAAGATGTGCTTCATATTTTGCTTGTGCAATACAAAGAAGCTCAAGGTATCTTTTTAATGTCATTCCTTTCATTTTAGCAACGGTATCTAAAATTTTAAAAGTATCTTCATCAAAATGAAGTAGTTTTCCTTTTTTTCCTTGATATCGTGGTTTATGCTCTTTCTTTTTGTTAGGAATATTATGCATAATCTATTCTATTTGACATAAAAACATTTTTATAAATGTATATACAAAAAAGTATATACATAAGAAATTTTATAAATTACCTATTGTTTTCCCCTAATATTTTATTAATCAATAGGAATTAATTTAACAACCAAGTATTTTTTTCTAAAATAGAAAAGCAAGTCCTTTCCCTATTCTTTTACTCTTTTGCGGTTTGAACGCTTTTATTTCTTGAATAAAAAATTTTTCGGCTTGAGTTTTCATAAACTGCAAGAAAATATTAATATTTTCCTGTTTTCGAGCTGCTTCTAAAGCAGCAAAATAATCTAACTTATCTTCTTTAAAAATAATTGTAAGAGGTTTGTTATTAAAGGCTTGAATATAATTCATTAATAGCCTTGAAGTTCTCCCATTTCCGTCTGCAAATGGGTGAATACTTACCATTTGAAAATGTGCTTTAAAAGCTAAATCATAAACCTCTTGAAGAGAGTTTTTATTTAAAGATTTCATACTTGAATTAATGTAATCAACTAATTCTTGCATTCTTTTAGGCACTTTTTGGGCATCAATAAACATTCTGCTATCTACTCTTACTGAGTTTTTTCTGAACTCTCCTTTAGAAGAATCATAATCTCCCCCTATTGAAGATATGGTAGAACCTGTACTCTTCATTACAAGACTACTTATATTTTGAATATCCTTTATTGATAAATCTCTTTGTTTTTTTGCTAATTCTAATGTAAATTTAAGAGCTTCCAAATGGTCTAATGCCATCAACGAATGGTCTATGGGTTTTCCTTTTGGAGTCAGATTTTCATCTAAAAGAAGGTATGTTTCTTCTTTAGTAAGAGTAGAACCCTCTATTCCTGTTGAATGATGAACAATAGCAAAATGATTAAATTTGTCAAAATCAATAGGTTTATCAGAAATCAATTTTTTATATTCTTTGTATAATTTATTTAAATCCATTTTTTTCATTTTTTAATATTTTTTCTAAGTTATCTAATAACGAAATATTATAATTTCTTTCAATTTCAAGAAGCAACAGCACATAAATTTTAGAAGTAATATTCTTCTCGCCAGTTTCCATTTGTTTTAAACTTGTGAAGTATATTTTTTCATTATAAACCTCATCACACTTTTTTATAAAAGCATACTTCCAAGTTGAATGTCCCTCTTTTTGATATGCTTTTTCTAATAAATTTGAGCATATTTCAAATAAATTTTGTCTGTAATTTTCTACTTTTTTCATATATTCATTTTTATTCTTGTACTTTTAGAGCAGTTGCTCCCTCGTAAGCAATACCGTCCCTCATTTGATAAGTGCCTTTTGAAACACCATCAACAAATTCCTCTAATGCGTCATAAATTTCTCCCAATTTATAACCTTCCCTCTGAAGTTCAAAAAACAATCCTTTGTCCTTATCAATAAGTTTGATTTTTACTTCTTTGCGTGTTAAAGCCATATTTTTATCATTAAAATTAACATACTACAAAGATAGTAAAAATAAACAATACTACAAAATATATTCACTATAAAAAAGACTTAAAATTATATGCTTTACCCGTTGTGCATTTTAAGTAATTCTTATTTTTAGGTTGTTGATGTTTCTATCGAATATAGTTTTGTTAATATATTGCACTACTGTTAAGGCTGTTAA